>Ga0182739_1000959_pt1 | contig 32269 bp, 28 predicted proteins | sample eDN5th30CBELigBY_FD_128873 | JGI IMG/M metagenome (GOLD analysis project Ga0182739, IMG submission 128873) | Enriched backyard soil microbial communities from Emeryville, California, USA - eDNA 5th pass 30_C BE-Lig BY (version 2) (version 2) | ecosystem: Environmental > Terrestrial > Soil >... | reverse complement strand
GTGGCGATCATGTGGATGGAGCCGTGGCGCTGTCGGGACGCACGATGGTGCCACGGGCTTGAGTGCGGTGGCGACTTGCGAATCCGGCCCGCGCATGGATAGTGCGAAGGTGCAGGCTGGCGGGGGGCGCCAGCCGGGACATCGACGGGAAGGGGGTCCACATGTCCGGATCAAGCCGGGGCGGCATCCGCCCATTCGCGCGCACATGGCTCGCGGGCCTGTTGCTGCTGGGCTGCGGCGCGGCGAGCGCGCAGGTCGTGCAGGGCCGGCTGGAACTGCAGTGGGGCGACCCGATGCCCGCACCCGTCGAGCAGCGCCTGCCGACGCGGCTGCTTGCGACCCTCGTCACCGACGACGGCGCGCGCATCGCGCTCGACCCCGCGCAGGCGCGGCGCGCGGCGGGCGACCTGTATGCGCTGTCCAACCGGCGCGTGGCGGTGGCGTTCGCCACGCAAGGCCGCGGCGTGCTGCAGCGGAGGGCGGTGGAGGTGATCGTCCCGGCCGAGCGTTCGTGGCAGCGCGCGCCTGCACTCGATGCCGCCGGCCGCGTGGTTGCGGAGGCGGCGGTGTCGGGCACCACCCGCTGGGTGACGCTGGCCTGCAAGTTCAGCGACATCGCCACCGAGCAGAAGCCCACGAGCTTCTTCACCTCGCAGTACGGCTACATGCCCGGCCAGCTCGGGCATTACTGGATTGAAGTGTCGTACGGCAAGATCGACCTGGCCGGCAGCCAGGCGTATGGCTGGTTCACGCTGCCGTCGCCGCGCGACGCCTACGTGACGATGGTCGACGGCGAGGAAAAGGCCGACCTCGACAAGCTGTTCACCGACTGCGGCGCGGCGGCCGACCCGACGGTCGACTTCGCGGGCGTGCAGGGCATCAACATGATGTTCAACGGCGATCTCGACGGCTACGCCTGGGGCGGCGGTGCCTGCGCCACGCTCGACGGCGCGCGCCGCTGCCTCAGCACGACCTGGAACCCGCCGTGGTCGTTCGGCAACCTGGCGCCGCTCGCGCACGAAATGGGGCACGGCTACGGCCTGCCGCATTCGGACAACTCCGACGGCGACGACGACACCTACGACAATCCCTGGGACGTGATGAGCGATGCCTGGAGCAACGCCATGCACAACGTCACCTTCGGCGCGCTGCCCAAGCACATCAACATGCTGCAGCGCGAACGCCTGGGCTGGGTGGACGCGGCGCGCAAGCGCATCATCCCGGCCGGCGACCTCGCCCCCACCCAGGTGGCGCTGGACTTCGCCGGCCTGAAGAACGCGACCAACCCGCAGATGATCGTGATCGCGATGTCGGCGCGGCCCGACCCCTACGCGACGGTGGTCTACACGCTCGAAGCACGCCAGCGCACCGGCACCTACGAGTCGGCGCTGGCCGGCGACGCGGTGATCGTCCACAGGATGGAGAACTACGGCACCGCCTACAGCGTGGATGCGGACGTGCCGCCGGCGGACATCGCCAACAACGAGGGCTCGATGTTCAAGCCGGGCGAAAGCTGGCTGTCGCCCGACCACTCGCGCTGGTTCCGGGTGGACGCGATGACGGCCACCGGCTTCCTGGTCACGGTGGGGCCGATGCCGCGTATCACCGGCGGCCGGCTGCCGGCGCTGCGCAGGAAGGCTGCGCCGGTGGCGCCGCAAGGGCCGCAGCCGGCGCGGTCCGCGCGGGCTGCGCGCGATTCCGGGCCGGGGCGCATCGAAAGCGGGCAAGCGGCGCGTTGAGTGCCCGGCGCGGCCGGGGCGGGCACCGCGCCCCCGGGTGCGATAATTGCCGCATGAACGAATCCACGGACAAGCCCGGCACCACCCACTTCGGTTTCCGCGACGTGCCGGTAGCGGAGAAGCAGAAGCTGGTCGGCGAGGTGTTCTCGTCGGTGGCCGGCAACTACGACCTGATGAACGACCTGATGAGCCTCGGCATCCATCGGGTCTGGAAGCGCTATTTCGTCGCCACCGCCCAGGTGGGCAAGGGCGACCGCGTGCTTGACCTGGCCGGCGGCACCGGCGACATCGCCGCGCTGCTCAAGGACCGAGTCGGTCCCGAGGGCGAGCTGGTGCTCGGCGACATCAACGGCGACATGCTGCGCGTCGGCCGCGACCGCATGACCGACCGCGGCCTTGTTCGCGGCTTCGAGTACGTGCAGTGCAACGCGCAGGCGCTGCCGTTCCCGGACGCCAGCTTCGACCTGGTCACCATCGCCTTCGGCCTGCGCAACGTCACCGACAAGGACGCGGCGCTGGCCGAGATGCTGCGGGTGCTGAAGGTGGGCGGGCAGGCGCGGGTGCTGGAATTCTCGGAAGTGAAGGCGGACTGGTTCAAGCCGCTGTACGACTTCCATTCGTTCAAGGTGCTGCCGCGGCTGGGCAGGCTGTTCGCGCACGATGCCGACAGCTACCAGTACCTGGCCGAGTCGATCCGCAAGCACCCGCCGCAGGACGAGCTGAAGAAGATGATGGAAGCGGCCGGGTTTGACCGCTGCGACTACAGGAACCTGTCCGGCGGGATCGTCGCGATCCACACCGGCTACAAGGTCTGAGGCCCGCACTGCCCGGACCCGCGGAAGCGGCCATCGCCGCGCTACGCCCCCGACGTGCCGACGCGCCGGCAACGCGCCCGCATTTCCGACCGCCGCGCGCGTCGGCGCGTAGCCCCGAACTGCGGCCATGATTTGGGCGCGCGCAAGCGGGGCGCTAGACTTGGCGACCCTGCCCGCTTCCCCCGGATCCCAATGCGCGCCCTGTTGATTTCCCTCGGTTTTGCCGTTGCCCTGGCCGGCTGCCAACGCGACGCGGCCGATACCGCGACCTCCACGCCTACCGCGAAACCCGCCGCGGCCGCTCCGGCCAGCATCGACGAGCACTCCTACGCCGAACCCGGCAAGGTCGCCATCGACGACCTGGCTCTGGACCTGAAGATCGATTTCGACGCCAGGACCATTTCCGGCACCGCGACCTACACGCTCGACTGGAAGGACAAGGACGCCAGGCAGCTGGTCCTCGATACCCGCGACCTGTCGATCGACAAGGTGGAGGGCGAAGGCAAGGACGGCCAGTGGCAGCCGCTGCAGTACGGCCTGGCCGAGCGCGACGCGATCTTCGGCAGCAAGTTCACGATCGAGGCGCCGGAGCGCAATGCGCACATCCGCGTGACCTACGCCACCTCGCCCGAGGCGTCCGGCCTGCAGTGGCTGGAGCCGGCGATGACCGAGGGCAAGCAGTTGCCCTTCATGTTCAGCCAGTCGCAGCAGATCCACGCGCGCAGTTGGGTGCCGCTGCAGGACACGCCCAGCGTGCGCTACACCTACAGCGCGCACGTCACATCGCGCCCGGACGTGATGGTGCTGATGAGCGCCGACAACGACCCCAAGGCCGCGCGCGACGGCGACTACACCTTCAAGATGCCGCAGAAGATCCCGTCCTACCTGATGGCGATCGCCGCCGGCGACCTGGTGTTCAAGCCGATCTCCGAGCGCTCCGGCGTGTGGGCCGAGCCGGCCATGGTCGACAAGGCGCAGGCCGAGTTCGCCGACACCGAGAAGATGATCGAAACGGCCGAGGCGCTGTACGGCCCGTACCGCTGGGGCCGCTACGACATCCTCGTGCTGCCGCCGTCGTTCCCGTACGGCGGCATGGAAAACCCGCGCCTGACGTTCGCCACGCCCACCGTGATCGTGGGCGACAAGTCGCTGGTGTCGCTGGTGGCGCATGAACTCGCGCACAGCTGGTCTGGCAATCTCGTGACCTTCTCCAGCGCCAAGGACGCGTGGCTCAACGAAGGCGTCACCAGCTACGTCGAGAACCGCATCATCGAGGCCCTGTACGGCAAGGACCAGGCCGACATGGAGAGCGTGATCGCGCGCAACGAGCTGGCCGAGGAGTTCAAGACCGTCGATCCGAAGCTGCAGGTGCTGGCCGAGAAGCCGGGCGACCTCAAGGATCCGGACAACAGCTCGGGCGCGACGGTCTACACCAAGGGCGCGTGGTTCCTGCAGTTCCTCGAGCAGCGCTTCGGGCGCGCCGACTTCGACGCGTTCCTGCGCGGCTACTTTGACCACTTCGCGTTCCAGTCGATCTCCAGCGAGCAGTTCGCCGATTACGCCGAGGCCAACCTGCTGCGCAAGTACCCGGGCAAGGTGAGCCAGGAAGAGTTCGACGAATGGCTGTACCAGCCGGGCGTGCCGGCCACCGCACCCAAGGTGCTGGCGCGCAAGTTCGGCGTGGTCGATTCGGCGCGGCTGGCGTGGCTGGGCAGCGGCGAACTGCCGCCGCCGGTGATCACCGGCGCGTGGAGCACGCAGGAATGGGTGCACTTCATCGAGGCCATGCCCGAAACGCTGGGCGTCGAGCAGCTGGCCCAGCTCGACGGCGCCTACCACTTCACCGGCACGCCCAACGGCGAGATCGCGCAGCGCTGGTATCCGCTGGCGGTGCGCAGCGGCTACACCCAGGCCAACGACGCGATCGCCGCGTTCCTGGAGAAGATCGGGCGGCGCAAGCTGATCATGCCGACCTACAAGGCGCTGGTGCAGACCGAAGACGGCCTTGCGCTGGCCAAGGCGGTGTTCGCCAAGGCCAAGCCGGGCTACCACCCGATCACCACCGGCTCGGTGCAGGAGATGATCGACGGCGCGAAGCCCAAGGCGGCGCCTGCGAAGCCAGCCGATGCCGGCGACGCAGCCGCGGCCGCCCCGGCCGAAAGCGAGAAGCCCGCGATCGCCGGCGACGCCACCGCGCCTGCGCCGGACCCGGCGCCGCCCGCCAACTGACGCGATGCCCGGCTGGCAGACCGTCCTGATCGTGGCCGCCCTCGTGGCGGCCGCGTTCGTTCTGGCGGCCGCGTGGCGGCTGTGGCGCGATCCGTATGCGCTGATCCGCGCCGAGTTCGCGCGCGAACGGATGGCGGCGGGGCTCGCCCGCCGCGTTGTCGACGTCGACGGCCTGCGCTGGGTCTACGCCGAAGGCCAGGCGCGCGACGCCGATGCGCCGGTGCTGGTGATGCTGCACGGCTTCACCGGCAGCAAGGAAAACTGGTACCCGGTGGCCAGGCGCCTGCGCGGCCGTTACCGGCTGCTGCTCCCCGACCTGCCCGGTTGGGGCGAAAGTACGCGCGAGGGCGTCGCCGGCCACGGCTTCGCCGCGCAGGCCGCGCGCGTGGCCGCCTTCATCCGCGCCACCTGCGACCGGCCGGTGGTGCTGCTGGGGCATTCGATGGGCGGCGGCATCGCCGCGGTGCTGGCCGCGCGCGAGCCGGGGCTGGTCGCCCGCGTGGGCCTGTTCAACGCCGCCGGCGTGCGCTTCGCCGACAACCAGTTCGGGCTCGACGTGCTGGCCGGCGGCAATCCGTTCGGCGTGCACGACCACGCCTCGCTCGCGCACTACCTCGACATCCTCTTCCATGACCGCCGCGCGCTGCCGGCGCTGCCGTGGCCGGCGCCGGCGATCCTCATCGCCCAGCGCCGCCGCGACGCGGCCTTCGAGCAAACCGTGCTCGACGAGATCGGCCGCGGGCCCGAGCAGTTCCTGCCCGGCGACGAGGCCGCGCGCATCCGCCAGCCGGCGCTGCTGGCCTGGGGCGCGCACGACAAGGTGATCGACCCCAGTGCGATGGACCTTTACGCAGCCGCGATCCCGCAGGCGGTTAAAGTGCTGCTGGACGGCAGCGGCCACATGACGGTGATGGAACAGCCCGACGCCGTCGCCGACGCCATCGAAGGCCTGCTCGCCGCCGCACCGTTCGAACAGGGAGCCCACGCATGAACCATCGCACCATCCTGTGCGCCGCGCTGCTGGCGCTGGCCGCAACCGTTGTCTCGGGCTGCGGCGACCGCTCGGCCCAGGAAGCCGCGCGCGCCGCCGCGCAAACCGCGGCCGACGAAAAGGCGGCCAGGGAGTACGCCGATGGCTTCGATGCCGCCGTGGCCGCGGAAAACTGGACGCTGGCCAAGGCCCAGGGCGACGTGCTGTTCGCGCGCTTCCCGGACACGCAGCAGGCCGCGCGCATCCGCCCGCACTACGAGGACGCGAAGGCCAAGGCCGACGCCTTGCGCGAAGCCGCGCGCGTCGCCGCGCTGTGGAGCTACCAGGCCGAGAACGTGAAGGGCGGCCAGCAGCTGTCGGCGGCGATCTACTCGAAGGAGGCCGTCGACACCGACGGTAGCGGCGCCAATCCGGTGCGGCTGATCTTCCGCGACCACCCCACCTGGGGCACCAGCAGTTACCTGGTGCTGCAGGCCGGCGACTTCGCCTGCTACGGCGGCTGCAAGGTCAAGGTCAAGATCGACGACGCGGCGCCGAAATCGATGCCGGCGCTGCGCCCGGACACCGACGATGCGATCGCCATGTTCATCAACGACGAGAAGGCGCTGTGGCGGATGCTGAAGGGCGCCACGCAGGTGTCGGTCGAGTTCCCGGTCAAGGCCGGCGGCACGCGCACGGCGGTGTTCGAGGTCGCGGGGCTGGACCGGAAGAAGCTGCCCGGCTGGGACTGACCGCCGGCCTGCGGCCGGATGACACAGCGCGTAGGAGCGCCCCACGGGCGCGATGCCTTTCGTGACGCAACTTGGCGGCTGCGGCAATCGCGCCCATGGGGCGCTCCTACACGTTGCTGAAGCCTTCGCGGAGTAGAGTCGGCGCCACGGCACGCAGTGCACGGAGCGCGCTGCGCCGCACCGAGGCGCCGCCCGGACGCGCGCGCCAGGCTTACCAGCCGGATCCGCGCCGGAGTGGCGGCGGAGCCGAAGCAGGAGACGACCATGCTCGCTCCCCGCCTGCACCACTTCCTCGACGAGCGCCACGCGCCGTACACCACGCTCAGCCACGACCGCACCATCACCGCGCAGGAAACCGCCAACAGCGCGCACGTCGGCAACCGCCACTTCGCCAAGACCGTGATGCTCAAGGTCGACGGCGACCTGGTGATGATGGTGATGCCCGCCGCCTACCGAATCGACCTGACCCGCCTGTCGCGCGCACTGGGCGGGCGCGAGGTGGAGCTGGCGCAGGAATCGGAGTTCCGAGATGCATTCCCCGACTGCGAACTCGGTGCGATGCCGCCGTTCGGCAACCTCTACGACCTGCCGGTCTGCGTCGACGCGAGGCTGTCGGAACACCCGGAAATCGTCTTCAACGCAGGCACGCACACCGAGCTGGTGCGGATGCCGTATGCGCAGTTCGAGCAGTTGGTGAAACCCGAGCCGCTGTGGCTGGCGCAGGTGATGTGACGGGCCGGGATTAGGGAGTCGGGATTCGGAAAAGCGGGAATCACACGCCGATCTTCCGAATCCCCGATCCCCGATCCCCAATCCCGCGCGTTCCTCAGAGCGCGTACCCGAACTGCTGCTTGAACTGCTCGTTGAACTCGTCGAAGTCGAAGCGCTGGTTCTGGGTGCCTGGGTGTTCGACCTTGAGCGCGCCCATCAGGTTGCCGATGCGGCCGATGGTCAGCCAGTCGCAGCCGCGCTGGATGCCGAAGATCAGGCCGGCGCGGAAGGCGTCGCCGCAGCCGGTGGGGTCGGTGATGCGGCGCTCGTGCGCCGGCGGCACGTCGAAGATCTTGCCGTCGGCAAAGATCATCGCGCCCTTCGGCCCGCGGGTGGCGATGTAGGCCTTGACCTTGCCGGCGATGGTCTTCTCGTCCCAGCCGGTGCGTTCCTGCAGCAGGTTGGACTCGTAGTCGTTGACGGTGACGTAGTCGGCCTGCTCGATGAAGGCGCGCAGCTCGGCGCCGTTGAACAGCGGCATGGCCTGGCCGGGGTCGAAGATGAAGGGGATGCCGGCCTCGGCGAATTCCTTCGCGTTCTGGATCATGCCTTCGTAGCCGTCCGGGCTGACGATGCCGATGCTGATGCCGGGCACGTCGCGCACGTGGTTCTCGTACGAACGCATCATCGCGCCGGGATGGAAGGCGGTGATCTGGTTGTTGTCGTGGTCGGTGGTGATGAAGGCCTGCGGCGTGAACAGCTCCGGGATTTCCTTCACCTGCGACAGGTTGATCTCCAGCTCCTCGAAGTATTCCCGGTACGGGCCGAAATCCTGGCCGACGGTGGCCATCGGGACCGGGTCGCCGCCGAGCAGCTTGAGGTTGTAGGCGATGTTGCCGGCGCAGCCGCCGAACTCGCGCCGCATCCGCGGCACCAGGAACGAGACGTTGAGGATGTGCACCTTGTCCGGGAGGATGTGGTTCTTGAACTGGTCGGGGAACACCATGATGGTGTCGTAGGCCAGGGAGCCACAGATCAGGGCAGACATCAGGCAAGCGCTCGTTCGGGGCGGTAATGGGCGGCTAGGTTATCCGCCCGGGTGCGGCGAGGCCAGCGGAGCGGGCACCAGCCGGTGGCCCGGACGGGGCGCCGCGCGGGTGTGGCCGTGGTCACGTTCGGGCGCCCGTGGGCGGCACCGCGGCCCGGCGCCGCTCCCGCGGGCGCTGCTCCCGCCGCGGAAAACCGCGTCCGCCAAGCATCCACGGCCCGCTTTTTTGCTAGGCTAGCCGACTCTTTTCACCCATTCCTCACGGACATTCTCCCCCGATGTTCAAGAAGTTCCGCGGCCTGTTCTCCAACGACCTGTCGATCGACCTCGGCACGGCCAATACCCTCATCTTCGTCCGCGGGCAGGGCATCGTGCTCAACGAGCCGTCCGTGGTCGCGGTGCGCCAGGACCGCTCCGGCTCCGGCAACCGCACGGTCGCGGCCGTCGGCACCGAGGCCAAGCAGATGCTCGGCCGCACCCCCGGCGGGATCACCACGATCCGGCCGATGAAGGACGGCGTCATCGCCGACTTCACCTACACCGAGGAAATGCTCAAGTACTTCATCCGCAAGGTGCACAAGTCGCGCTTCCTGCGGCCGAGCCCGCGGGTGCTGATCTGCGTGCCCTGCGGCTCGACCCAGGTCGAGCAGCGCGCGATCAAGGAATCGGCGCTGGAAGCCGGCGCCCGCGACGTGTCGCTGATCGAGGAGCCGATGGCCGCGGCGATCGGCGCCGGCATGCCGGTGACCGAGGCGCGCGGCTCGATGGTGGTGGACATCGGCGGCGGCACCACCGAGGTGGCGGTGATCGCGCTGTCGGGCATCGTCTATTCGCAGTCCGCGCGGATCGGCGGCGACCGCTTCGACGAATCGATCATCAACTACGTGCGCCGCAACCACGGCATGCTCATCGGCGACAGCACCGCCGAGAAGATCAAGCTCGAGATCGGCAACGCCTGGCCGCAGGACCGGGTGATCGAGATGGAGGTCTACGGCCGCCACCTCGCCGAAGGGGTGCCGAAGATGATCACGATCACTTCGAGCGAAGTGCTCGAGGCGCTGCGCGAACCGCTGGCCGGGATCGTCAGCGCGGTCAAGCAGGCGCTGGAGCAGACCCCGCCGGAGCTTTCCGCCGACGTGGCCGAGTTGGGCATCGTGCTCACCGGCGGCGGCGCGCTGCTGCGCGACATGGACCGCCTGCTCTCCGAGGAAACCGGGCTGCACGTGCAGGTGGCGGAGGATCCGCTGACCTGCGTGGCGCGTGGCGGCGGCCGCGCGCTGGAGCTGCTGGACACGCACGGCAACGAGTTTTTCGCCTACGACTGAAGAAGCCGGGATCCGGGATCCGGGATTCGGGATTCGGGATTCGCAAAAGCGGGTGCACTTTCCTATCCTGAGAACGCGGATGCAGGGGGTGTCCGCGGCACTGCATGGATGCCCGTGCCCTCATCCGTCCTCGAGTGGTCCGTGACTTGCGCCGGGGCCGCGCTGTTCCACATCCCCAATCCCGAATCCCCAATCCCGGCCCCCACGTGCCCGCCTACACCAGCCCCACGCCTCCACGCACCGGTGATGTCGCGGGCACGCTGCGCCTGCTGACCTACCTTGCGCTGGCGGTGGCGCTGCTGGTGCTCGACCATCGCGGCGGCTGGCTGACCCGGATCCGCGCCCAGGCCAACGTCGCGGTGCAGCCGCTGTGGTGGCTGGCCGGGCTGCCGGCGCGGCTGGGCGACAGCGTGCGCGACGACGCGGTGACCCGTTCGATGCTGGCCGAGGACAATCGCCGGCTGCGCAACGCGCTGCTCGTCAGCGGCGCGCGCCAGGCGCGGCTGCAGGTGGCGGCGGCGGAAAACGCACGCCTGCGCGGCCTGCTCGGCGCAGCCGAGCGTGGCGGCCTCGATGTGCAACTGGCGCCGATCCTGGACATCGACCTCGACCCCACCCGCCAGCGCCTGATCCTCGACGCCGGCAGCCGCGACGGCGTGCGCCAGGGCCAGAGCGTGATCGATGCCGGTGGCCTGGTCGGGCAGATCATCGAAGTCACCCCGACCACCGCCACCGTGCTGCTGCTCACCGATCCGGACCACGCGGTGCCGGTGCTGGTCGGCCGCAACGGCGTGCGCCTGGTGGCCTACGGCAAGGGCCGAAGCGACGAGCTGGAGCTGCCCAACATCCCGCTGTCGGCCGACGTCAAGGTCGGCGACGCGATCATCACGTCCGGGCTCGGCGGACGGTTTCCGCCGGGGTTCCCGGTCGGCACGATCGATTCGCTGCGTCCCGACGACAGCCGCGCCTTCCTGCTCGGGGCGCTCAAGCCCGCTGCCCGTCTCGACCGCGGCCGCGACGTGCTGCTGCTGCAACAGAGCCGGGAACCGGGATTGGGGATTGGGGATTCGGAACAGCCACAGCCGCAGAGCGGCGATGAACCTGCGAATGCCGCCGGCAAGGCCGGTGTTCCGGCCCCGGCGACCCGCTCTTCCCAATCCCCAATCCCCAATCCCCAATCCCGGCCTCCGCAGGAGGCCCAGCCATGAGCCGCCCGCGCCGCCTCTGGCTGCTGCCGGTGAGCATCATCGCCGCGCTGCTGCTCGGCCTGCTGCCGCTGCCGCCGCTGGTGCAGCCCTTGCGCCCGTACTGGCTGGCGCTGGTGGTGGCGTTCTGGGTGATCGAGGACCCGGATCGCGCGGGCCTGGGGTTTGCCTTCCTGATGGGGCTGCTGGGCGACCTCGCCTTCGGCGGCATCCTTGGCGAGCAGGCGCTGCGGCTGACGGTGATGGCCTTCATCCTGCAGCGCTTCCGCTCGCAGGTGCGCTTCTTCCCGATGGCGCAGCAGGCGCTGGTGATGGGGGCGCTGCTGTTCAACGACCGCGTGGTCAGCGCCGCGGTGCACCTGATGCTCGACGAGCCGCAGCTGCCATGGTCGTACTGGTGGGCGCCGCTGCTGGGCATGGTGCTGTGGGCGCCGCTGTTCGTGCTGCTCGATGCGCTGCGCATCGGCAGGCGCAAAAGCTAGAGGACCTGTGGGTGCCATGAAAACAACCCGCGTTGCCATCCAACCCCAAGGGCCGCGCCCGCGGACGCGCGCTGCTGCGTCATCGCGCGGTCGCGCATCGACAGACGCTCACTTGCTCTTCCTTGCAGCGCACGCCGGCGGACCCGGCGCGGGTCGCTTTCACGGCATCCACAGGTCCTGATGCGCCAGGGACGCCGCCGGCTGAAGAACCACGTGCGCGAAACCGCGCAGTTCCGCGTCCGTGCGCTGCTGGGCTTCGCCATCGTGGTGCTGGCGCTGGGCGGACTGGCCGGCTGGTACTTCAAGCTGCAGGTGCTCGACCACGCCGACTATGCCCGGCGCTCGGAAGCCAACCGGATCAAGCCGCAGCCGGTGGTGCCGGCGCGCGGGATCATCTACGACCGCAAGGGCCGGATCCTGGCCGACAACGTGCCGGCGTTCCGCCTCGACGTGGTGCCCGAGGACGCAGGCGATCCGAAGGCGCTGGTCGCCGGCCTGTCGAAGATCGTCACGCTCACGGCCGAGGACGTCGCGCGCTTCGAGCGCGAGCGCAAGGCCAACCGCAGCTTCCGCGCGGTGACCCTGAAGCTGCGCCTGAGCGAGGAGGAGATGGCGCGCTTCGCGGTGGACCAGTGGCGTTTTCCCGGAGTGAGCGTCGAGCCCTACCTGACCCGCCGCTATCCGTACGGCGCGCTGATGGCGCACATCGTCGGCTACGTCGGGCGCACCGACGAGAAGGACATCGAGGAATACGGTCCCGGGCAGGCGCTGTTCACCCACACCGGCCGCGCCGGCATCGAGCGCTATTACGACGAGGCGCTGCGCGGCAAGGTCGGCTACGAGGAAGTGAAGACCAACGTCGAGGGCCGTGCGCTCGGCCGCGTCGGCCGGATCCCGGCGACCGCCGGCGCCGACCTGCGGCTGGCGGTGGACGTGGACCTGCAGCGGACCATGGTCGAGGCCTTCGGCGACCACGACGGCTCGGCGGTGGCGATCGACCCGAAGACCGGCGAGATCCTGGCAATGGCCAGCCTGCCCAGCTACGACCCCAACCTGTTCGTCAACGGCATCTCCAGCGCCGACTACCGCGCGCTGATGGACAACCCGTCGCGGCCGCTGTTCAACCGCAACGTGCTCGGCGGCGGTCCGCCGGGGTCGACGGTCAAGCCGTTCATGGCGCTGGCGGGGCTGGAAAGCGGCCTGCGCCGGCCCGGCGACCGGGTGTTCACCACCGGCGAGTTCCACATCCCCGGGCAGAAGCGCGGCTACCGCGACGCCCACGGCGGCAGCGGCTGGGTCGACCTGCACAAGTCGATCGCCGCGTCGGTGAACTACTACTACTACAAGCTCGCCTACGACATGGGCATCGCGCGCCTGTCGACGTACATGCACCGCTACGGCTTCGGCGAACCGACCGGGATCGACCTGGCCGGCGAGAACGGCGGCGTGGTGCCGTCGCCGGAATGGAAGGCCAGGAACAGCCGCGAACCCTGGTATCCGGGGGAAACGGTGATCGCCGGCATCGGCCAGGGCTACTGGATCGCCACCACCCTGCAGCTCGCACGCGGCACCGCGGCGCTGGCCGCCGACGGGGTCCTGCGCCGCCCGCACCTGGCCCGCGACCGGCGCGACGGGTTCCGCAGCCCGTGGACGCCGGTGCCGCAGCCCGCACCCAGGCGCCTGTCCGACAACATCGGCTACATCCGCGCGGTGCAGGGCGGGATGGAAGGCACGATCTACGATCCGGGCGGCACCGGGCGGGCGATGGCGGTCGGCGCCAGCTACCGCATGGCCGGCAAGACAGGCACCGCGCAGCGGGTCAGCCGCAAGGGCAACGTCAGCACCAACCCGCATTCGCTGCCGCTGCACCTGCGCCACCAGGCGTGGTTCATCGGCTATGCGCCGACCGAGGATCCGCGGATCGCGGTGGCGGTGATGGTCGAACACGGCGGCTACGGCGGCTCCACCGCCGCGCCGATCGCGCGCAAGCTGTTCGACGGCTGGCTGCTGGGCAAGTATCCGGAGGCCGATCCCGATGCGATCCCGGTGACCGCGATCGGCGCCCGCGCGGTGGTGGCACAGGCGTCGCCGACGCCGGCGAGCGCGGCCCGCGCGGCCATTCCCGATCTCGACGCGGCCACGGTCGAACTGATCCGCGGCGGTCCGGGAGCTGCGCGGTGAACGTGATCCTGCAATGGCTGCTGGATCTCCTGCAGCGGTTCGTGCGCACCCTGGACTGGTCGCTGTGCGCCGCCCTGTTCGCGCTGATGGCGATCGCGCTGGCGGTGCTGTACAGCGCCGGGGGCCAGAACGGCATGAACCTGGTGGTCGCGCAGGGCGCGCGCTATGCCGTGGGGCTGGCGGCGATGTGGGGGCTGTCGCGGATGACCCCGCTGCGGCTGCGTGAAGTCACGCCGCTGGTCTACGGCGCCACGCTGGTGCCGCTGCTGCTGGTCCTGGCGATCGGCACCGGCAGGCACGGCAAGCACTGGATCGACCTGCAGCTGTTCTACTTCCAGCCCTCGGAGCTGCTCAAGCTGAGCCTGCCGATGATGGCGGCGTGGTACCTCGACCGCCAGCTGCTGCCGCCGCGCATCGGCGCGGTGCTGGCCACCGCGGTGATCATCGCCGTGCCGACCGCGCTGGTGCTGCTGCAGCCGGACTTCGGCACCGCGATGCTGGTGGCGATCAGCGGCTGCTTCGTGCTGTTCCTGGCGGGCCTGCCGTGGTGGTGGTTCGCGATCGCCTTCGGCGGCGTCGCGGGCGCCGCGCCGGCGGCGTGGTTCTGGCTGCTCAAGCCGTACCAGAAGGACCGCATCCTGACCTTCCTCGACCCGGAGTCCGACCCGCTCGGCGCGGGCTGGAACATCATCCAGTCGAAGATCGCGATCGGCTCGGGCGGGATGACCGGGCAGGGCTGGATGCAGGGCTCGCAGTCGCACCTGAACTACCTGCCCGAACACACCACCGACTTCATCTTCGCGGTCCTGTCCGAGGAATTCGGCTGGATCGGCGTGGCCACCGTGCTGGCGCTGTACCTGTTCGTGGTCGGGCGCTGCCTGTGGATCGCGGCCGAAGCGCGCGACGGTTACGCGCGACTGCTGGCCGGCAGCCTCGGGCTGGCGTTCTTCGTCTACGTGATCGTCAACGGCGGCATGATCTCCGGCCTGCTGCCGGTGGTCGGCGTGCCGATGCCGCTGCTGAGCTACGGCGGCACCGCGGCGGTGTCGCTGCTGGCCGGGCTGGGCGTGGTGATGTCGGTGCGCAACCATCGCCCGATCCACGGCTGAGTGCGCGGCGACGGCGGCGGCCCGGCCGGACGTGGCAAGTCAGGCACTCGGGCCACATCCCGCAAGTCGCCCCGCGGACGAACGGCAGGGATTCCGGAATCGCTCGGCTGCCGCGGCTTTGGTCCGGCTTGCGCACCCCGGTTGCTGAACGCCTTGCACGGAATGCCGCGTCGCGGCGCCGACCTGATGTTGGCTGCATGTTAACCTCGCGATGATGATCCGACGCTCCTTGCCCATGCGCCTGTACGTCATCCTGGTTCCGCTCGCACTCGCCCTGGCCGCCTGCGCAACCGGGGCGACGCCGCCCCCGCCGGCCGCCGCGAACCCGCCGCCGTCGCCCGCCGTTCCCGCGCCGCCGGCCACGTCCGCCGAGACGCTGCTGCCGAAGATTCCGCAGCCGCCCGAGCGCCCGGTCGCGCCGCCGTCGGTGACCGACCCGGCGATCCCGCTGGCGCAGCGCATCGATGCCTTCGTCGACTACACCGCGCAGGCCTACGGCGTCGACCCGAAGGTCATCCGCGCCACCCTCGCCCAGGCCGAATACAAGCAGAGCATCATCGACGCGATCTCTCGCCCGGCCGAGAAGGTGCGGCCATGGCGTGACTACCGCCCGATCTTCATGAACGACGCGCGCATCGCCGGCGGCAAGGCGTTCTACGCCGACAACCGCGCCGCGCTCGATCGCATCACCGCTTCGACCGGCGTGCCGGCCGAATACATCGTGGCGATCATCGGCGTCGAAACCAGCTACGGGAAGATCACTGGCAACTACCGCGTGCTCGACGCGCTGTACACGCTGGCGTTCTGGCATCCCAAGCGCGCGCCGTTCTTCGCCGGCGAACTGGCGCAGCTGTTCGCGCTGGCGAAGGAAGAACCGCAGCTCGACGTGCTCGCGCTCAAGGGCAGCTACGCCGGCGCGATGGGCATGGGCCAGTTCATGCCGTCGAGCTACCGCAACTGGGCGAAGGACGGCGACGGCGATGGCCGCCGCGATCTGCTCGACCACAAGCCGGACGTGTTCGCCTCGATCGCCAACTACTTCGTCGTCCACGGCTGGCAGCGCGGCGGCCCGGTGGTGGCGCGCGCGGCGCGCGACGCGGGTGCCGCAGACTTCGCGCCCGCCGACCTCGATCCGGTCTACCCGCTGCCGCTGCTGGCGCAGAAGGGTTATCGCCCGATGGCCGGCGAGCCGACCGCCGATGGCGCCACGCTGCTCTCGCTCGACGGCGAGGCCGGCAGGGAATACTGGCTCGGCTACCGCAACTTCTACGTCATCACCCGTTACAACCGCTCGCCGATGTACGCGCTCGCCGTGCACCAGCTGGCGCAGGCGATCGGCGGCAACGGCGCGCCGTGATGCCGCGCTCGAACGCCCCGCTGCGACTCCTGCCCGCGCTGGCGGTGATCGCAACGCTGGCACTGGCCGGCTGCGCCAGCGGGCCGAAGAAATCGGCGTCCGAGGCGTCCGCGCTGCCCGATGGCGAGGCCGTGCAGCGTGGCGAACTGTCGTCGTCCGGCAAGCGTTCGCCGTACGCACCGGCGCAGGAGGACATGTCCAAGCGCGGCCACTACACCGCCGGCGGCCTGTACGCGCCGCACATCAAGGACAGCGTGCCCGACGACCTGCCGGACGTGGACGCGATTCCCGAGCCCGACGTCGTCGACGAGCCGCGCTCGCGCTACGGCAACCGCTCGCCCTACAAGGTGCTGGGCAAGAGCTACAAGGTGCGCGACAGCGCCGAGGGCTACGACGAGAGGGGCCTGGCCTCGTACTACGGCAACAAGTTCCACGGCCGCCGCACGTCCAACCTCGAGGTGTACGACATGTACGCCTTCACCGCGGCGCACAAGACGCTGCCGCTGCCGAGCTTCGCGCGGGTCACCAACCTGGACAACGGCAAGTCGGTGGTGGTGCGGGTCAACGACCGCGGCCCGTTCCACGACGGTCGCATCATCGACCTGAGCTACGCCGCCGCGGTCAAGATCGGCATCCGCGCCGCCGGCACCGGGCGGGTCGAGGTCGTCGGCCTGAGCCCCGGCGAGAACGCGCGCCACGACTACGACGCGGTCGCCGCGCGTGACAGGCCCGCGGCGCCGGTGACGGCCACCGCCGGCAACGGCGCGCTGCAGCTGCCGCCAGGCGTGCGCATCGCCACCGGCAAGCCGCAGCCGGCCAGCGCGATGGACAAGCTGATCGAGGGCGTGCTGCCGATCGGCGCGGCCAATGCGAGCGAGCGCGTGGCCGACGAACGCGTGCCGGCAGCAGCGGTGGCCGCCGCCGCGCCGCCGCCGTCGACCCGCGCGACAGGCGCCACGGCCGCCGCCGCACCGGCGCCGTCGGGCGACCTCGACTGGCGCTTCGACATGCGCCAGGACGGCAAGGCGATGACGGCCGACGAATTCGATGCCTGGATGAAGGCGCGCCGCGCGCGCGTGGCCACCGGCAAGGCCGGCAAGCCCGACCCCTACGGCGCGGCCGCACCGGGTGCCCGAGTGCCGGTCAGGTCGATGGCGCGCGTGCCGGCGCCCGCGCCGGAAACGGTTGCCGCCGCCCGCGGCGCCGACGCCGCGGTGTCGCCACCGCCGGCTGTCAGCGGCAGCGACGTGACCCTGCAGGTGGCCGCCTTCGGCGCGCGCGCCAACGCCGAACGCGCGCTGGCGATGCTGCGCGGTGCCGGCGTGCCGGGCGCGCGCCTGCTCGACGGCCTGTCGGCCGGCAAGCAGGTCTGGCGCCTGCGCGTGGGCCCGGTCGACCGCGCGAAAATCCCCGAACTGTCGGCCCGCGTCGCCGGTCTGGGGTTCGGCCGGCCACAGCTCGTGCGCGACTAGAGATCCCTTCCATTCCACCCGTCTTCTTTCCATCTCGCTTGCACCGGGCGCGCTTTCACCAGGCGTGCTTTCACCAGGCGATTCTCCCGGAGTCACGTTGTCGATGAATGTCACCCAGACCGCGCGCCGCGCCTTGCTCGCCGCCCTGTTCACCTCCGCAGTCGGCTTCGCCGCGGCCCAGGCGCCCGCGCCGCAGCCCGCCGCGCCGGCCGCGTCGCTCAGCGACAGCCTGCCGGTTCCGGCGGCGCCCGCGCCCAAGCAGTCCAAGTCGTGGGTGCTGCTCGATGCCGCCAACGGCCAGGTGCTGGCCGGCGAAAACGCGGACCTGCGGGTGGAACCTGCCAGCATCACCAAGGTGATGACGTCCTACGTGCTGGCCGCCGAGATGAAGGCCGGCAAGATCGGTCGCGATGACCAGGTGATGATGACCGAGAACGCATGGCGCACCGGCGGCGCCGGCACCGACGGCAGCTACAGCGGCTTCGAGGTCAACAAGACCGCCAAGCTGGTCGACATGGAAAAGGGCATGGTGGTGCAGTCGGGCAACGACGCGGCGATCGCGCTGGCCGAGCACGTCGCCGGCAGCGAGGCCGCGTTCGCGGAGCTGATGAACGCCTATGCCAGGAAGCTCGGCCTGAAGAACACCCGGTTCGCCAACGCCACCGGGCTGAGCGCCGAGGGCCACTATTCGAGTGCGCACGACCTGGCGCTGCTGGGCCGCGCGCTGGCCCGCGATTTTCCCGAGGCCTACAGCTACAACAAGATCAAGGAATTCACCGTCGGCCCGATCACCCAGCGCAACCGCAACCTGCTGCTGTGGCGTGATTCGACCGTCGACGGCATCAAGACCGGCCACACGTCCGCGGCCGGCTACTGCCTGATGGCCTCGGCCAAGCGCGGCGACCAGCGCCTGGTCGCGGTGGTGATGGGCGACACCAGCGAGAACCAGCGCGCGGTGGACGCGCAGGCGCTGCTCAACTGGGGCTTCCGCTTCTACGAGTCGCACAAGCTCTACGATGCCGGCAAGCCGGTGGCCACGCAGAAGGTGTGGAAGGGCAAGGCCGACGAGATCCGTCTCGGCGTCGTCCAGCCGCTGCTGGTCAGCACGCCGCGCGGCAAGTACGCGCAGCTCAAGCCGACAATGGACGTGCCCAAGACCCTGGTCGCGCCGATCGAGAAGGGCCAGAAGATCGGCACGGTGAAGGTGACGCTGGACGGAAAGACGATCGCCTCCGCGCCGCTGGTCGCGCTCGACGACGTCGAGGAAGCCGGTTTCTTCGGCCGCCTATGGGACGCGTTCTGGATGTGGTGGGAGTCGGCCTGAGCGCCGCGTTCCATCATCGCGAATGAAAAAGGGCCTGCGCGAGCAGGCCCTTTGCGTTGGCGCGCCCCGCGTAGGAGCGACCCATGGCCGCGAGCTTCATGGGCCGATTGCGCCGCGAGGAAACCTCGCGGCCATGGGCCGCTCCTGCGGGTGTCCGGCGACCCTCAGATCCGCACCACCCACGGCAACGCCACCAGCACGGCGCCCACCAGCACCATGGCCCACGCGTTCGACACGAGGTATGGAAACGCGATCAGCGCGATCCCGGACACCAGCGGTACCGGCGCGCGCTGGCGCCGGGCGTAGGCCAGGTAGCCCAGTCCGATTGCGCTGAACACGACGCCCCACCACAGCGTTGCTTCGCCCACCGCCTGCTCCTGTCCGGCGGATGCCGGAACCCTGGCGCTTGCAGGAGCGGCTTCAGCCGCGAGCGCTTTCGGCCGACACGAGGGAATCAAAGGCTCGCCGGCCGAGGCTGCTCCTGCAAGGCACATTGTGCGCTGCACGTGGCGCGCAGGATCCTGCCTGCAGGGCAGTCAGGCAGGGGCGCTGAAAGCCAGCGGTCGGCAGGGGCCGACCTCTGGTCCGGGAAGGGCGCGCGTGCGCCGATCAGCGCGACAGTCCGAACAGGGTCGAGTTCACCCAGCCGCGGTTGCCCAGTTCGTCGTCGACCTCCCACATCAGCCCGTCCTTGTTGCCGGTGGGGTACAGCATCATCCCGACGTCGAGGTCGCGCACCGCGCCGCCCTTGCCGTCGGCCTGCTTCAGCAGTCGCGCCGGCTTGCTCACCGTCACCGCCTGCTGCGCGTTGGCGGCCGACGCGTTCGACGGCAATCCGCCGAGCTGCCCGACCAGGTCGGTGTAGGCCTGCAGGTAGGCGAGCGTGAGCACCTGGCCGATTTCGGTGTTGGCATAGCCGGTGGCGCCGCCGCCCAGCGCCGCGCCGCGGAACACGCCGGCGCCGGCGCTCCAGCCCAGGTCGGTCTTGGAGGCGTGGCCTTCGGACATCGCCACCTGCTCCGAGGAGCGGGCGTCGGTCACGGTCAGCACCACGTCGGCGGTCTTGCGCTTGATGTTGATCCCGCCGACCACCGCCGCCGCCGTGCGATCGCCGATCAGGCCGCCGAGCAGGCCGCCGATCTTGTTGCCCGAGGCGTCGTCGTTCTGCGACACCACGTCCGGGACCATCACGTAATCGGCCGCCTTGATCTGGCCCTTGCCGATGTTGGAACCGCCGCGCAGCTCGCCATCCGCGGCAAGCCCGCGTTCGGCCTGCATCGCCTTCAGGCCGGTGCCGCGATCGACGAGCGTGAAGCACCGGGAGCGGCTGACGAACACCTTGATCAGCGCCGCGGGCGAGGCCAGGCGCTGGCCGGTCCACCAGTTGGTGCCCTGCGGCTCGATCACGGCCAGCGTGCCCAGCGACTTGCTGCACACCGGGATCTCGGCGGTCTTCTGCGCGCGCTCCTGCTGCGCGGTGGCGGCGTGCGCCGTGCTGGTGCCCATCGCGGCCAGGGCGCATGCCACGCTCCAGGCCAGTCCCTTGCGGATGTCCATAGGTACCTCTCCCAAATGGTTGTCGGTCAGGCCTTCGTGGGGCCGTTGGTCTTCATGACACGCAAAAACCGGCCGGGAACAGCCACTTGGTGCAACGACCGCCGCATGTGGCTTGGGTTGGGCGCCGGGCGGACCCATAATCGGGCGATGGAAATCAAGTCCGACAACCCCGAACACGGCTTCCAGTTCCCCGGCACCTTCGAGATCACCGCGATGGGGCCGGCCACGGCCGGACTGGAAACCGAAATCCCGAAGCTGCTGGCCGCCAGCGGCATCGACGTGCTGCACGAGACGATCTCGTGGCGCGAATCGAGCGGCGGCAAGTTCGTTTCGGTGAAGCTGAACTTCCGCGCCGACGACCGCGCCCAGTACGAGGCCGCGCACGAAGCCCTGCGCGCGCACCCGGAAGTGAAGTGGACGCTGTGACCGCGGGGGCTGGGGACTTGGGGCTGGGGGCGTCGGAAAAACATGCCAGTCTCCAGTCCCTGGTCCCCAGGTCCTGCCTTCTGCGCGACCTCGGTCGCCAGCCCTACGAGCCGGTCTGGCGCGCGATGCAGCGCTTCACCGACCTGCGCGACGACGATTCCAGCGACGAGATCTGGGTGGTCGAACACGACCCCGTCTTCACCCTCGGCCAGGCCGGCAAGCCGGAGCACGTGCTGATGCCCGGCGACATCCCGGTGCTGCACGTCGACCGAGGCGGCCAGGTGACCTACCACGGCCCGGGCCAGATCGTGGTCTACCCGCTGCTCGACCTCAGGCGCCTGAAGGTCGGCGTGCGCGAGTACGTCTGCAGGATCGAGCAGGCGGTGATCGACACCCTGGCCGAATGGAACATCCATGCCGCGCGTCGCGAGGGCGCACCGGGCGTCTACGTCAACGGCGCCAAGGTCGCCGCGCTCGGCATCCGCGTGCGCCGCGGCTGCACCTTCCATGGCCTCGCCTTCAACGCGGCGATGGACCTGGAGCCGTTCGGCCGCATCAATCCCTGCGGCTACGCCGGGCTGCGGGTGACCTCGGTGCTAGACTTGGGCGGCCCGTCGAGCCCGGATGCGATGAAGCCGGTGCTGCTCGACGCGATGGCGGCGCAGTTCGGCCTTGCGTTGCAGGCGGCCCCGCCGCCGGACCTCGCGGACCCGCGCCCCGTCGCCGCGCCTACTTCTTCCACGCAAGCCGCCTGAGCCGTCGCCATGCCCGATTCCCCGTCGCGTTCGATCCCCCTGCAGGTCGTGGCCAACCCGGCGCCGGCGCTGGAGGCGGGGGCGAAGCAGGTCGCCGGCGACAAGATCGCGCGCTCGCCGGTGCAGTTCGCCGATGCGCCGGTGCTGCGCAAGCCCTCGTGGATCCGCGTGCGCATCCCGACCGGCAACGCGGTCCAGCAACTGAAGGCCAAGCTGCGCGCGAACCGCCTGGTCACCGTTTGCGAGGAGGCCAGCTGCCCGAACATCCACGAATGCTTCGGCCACGGCACCGCCACCTTCATGATCCTCGGCGAAGTCTGCACCCGCCGCTGCAGCTTCTGCGACGTCGCCCACGGCCGTCCCAAGCCGCCGGATGCCGCCGAGCCGCTGCACCTGGCGCAGACGGTCAAGGACATGGGCCTGAAGTACGTGGTGGTCACCAGCGTCGACCGCGACGACCTGCGCGACGGCGGCGCGGCGCACTTCGTTGACTGCATCGCGGCGATCCGCGAGTTCAGCCCGGGCACGAAGATCGAGATCCTCACCCCCGACTTCCGCGGCAAGGGCCGGATGGAGCGGGCGCTGGAGATCCTCGCGGCCAATCCGCCGGACGTGTTCAACCACAACGTCGAGACCGTGCCGGACCTGTACCGCAACGTCCGCCCCGGCGCCGACTACCAGTGGTCGCTCACCCTGCTGCAGAAGTTCAAGCAGCAGCATCCGCACGTCCCCACCAAGTCCGGGATCATGCTCGGCCTGGGCGAAACCATGGAGCAGGTGCAGGCGACCCTGCGCGACCTGCGCGCGCACGACGTGGAGATGGTCACCATCGGCCAGTACCTGCAGCCCAGCGCCCACCACCACCCGGTGCTGCGCTACTGGACGCCGGAGGAATTCAAGGCGCTGGAAGTCTTCGGCATGGAGCTGGGGTTCACCCATGTCGCCTCCGGCCCGCTGGTGCGCTCCTCGTACCACGCCGATCGCCAGGCCGCCGAGGCCGGCGTCGCCGCCGCCTGAGCGCCGCCCGGGCTTCCCGCGGGGCGCTTCCCGCCTGACGTTCTGTTCACATCCGCGGCTCGCGGCGCGGTTAGAGTGATTTCGCGCGATCGTGCAACTTTCAGCACTGTCGTGCCGTCCATCGAGGACGCCAGACTCCCTCCATTCCGAACAGCGGCCGTGGCGCGGCCCGAGTGAACGCATGAACCTGTCCCGCACCCTGTCCGTTTCCGTGATCGCCCTGGCCCTGTCGGTACCGCTGGCCTTGATGGCGCGCGCCGACGGCAGCGCCATCCCGTCCACCGCCAGCGTCGACCAGGCCACCACCTCGAAGATGGTCTACGGGCTGCTGTCCGACAGCCGCTATGCCTACCGGCCGCGACCGCTCGACAGCACCCTGTCGGCCGACATCTTCAAGCGCTACCTCGAGTCGCTCGACGCCGGCAAGATGTTCTTCACCGCGCAGGACGTGGCGAAGTTCGCGCCGTACAAGTCGACGATGGGCCGCGCGGTCAAGGCCGGCGAGCTCGACCCCGCGTTCGCGATCTTCTCGCTGTTCAAGCAGCGCGTCGGGCAGCGCATGGACTACGCGCGCAGCCTGCTCAAGCAGGACATCTTCGACTTCAGCGGCGACGACCGCTGGTACTACGACCGCAAGGATGCGCCCTGGGCGGCCAGCGATGCCGAGGTCGAGCAGTTGTGGAAGCAGTCGGTGCGCAACGACTGGCTGCGCCTGAAGCTGGCCGGCAAGAAGCCCGACGACATCCGCAAGACGCTCGACAAGCGCTACGCCAACCTCGACAAGACGCTGCAGCAGCTCGACGGTACCGACGCGTTCGGCAGCTTCCTCAACGCCTACACCGCGTCGATCGATCCGCACACCGATTACTTCGATCCGCGCAGCGCCGACCGCTTCAACCAGAGCATGTCGTTGTCGCTCGAAGGCATCGGCGCGCAGCTGCAGAAGCAGGACGACGTGGTGGTGATCCGCGAACTGATCGCCGGCGGCCCGGCGGTCACCAGCGGCAAGTTCACCCCCGGCGACCGCATCGTCGGTGTCGGCCAGGGCGCGAGCGGCCCGATGGAAGACGTGATCGGCTGGCGCATCGACGACGTGGTCGAGAAGATCAAGGGCCCGAAGGGCACCCAGGTGCGCCTGGACGTGATCCCCGCCGCGATGGGCATGGATGCCAAGCCCAACCGCATCCTGCTGACCCGCGCGAAGATCAGGCTCGAGGAGCAGGCCGCCAAGTCCGAGATCATCAAGCTGCCGGCCGCAGCCGGCGCGCCCGAACGCCGCATCGGCGTGGTCAAGCTGCCCGCGTTCTACCAGGATTTCGAAGGACGCCGGAAGAACAGCGACGACTACGCCTCGGCCACCCGTGACGTGGCGCGGCTGCTCAAGCAGTTCAAGGCGAAGGGACTCGACGGCGTGGTGATGGACCTGCGCAACAACGGCGGCGGTTCGCTCAACGAGGCGATCGAACTCACCGGCCTGTTCATCGACAAGGGTCCGGTGGTGCAGGTGCGTGAATCCGGCGGCCGCGTCAACGTCCAGGGCGATCGCGATGCCGGCGTCGCCTGGGACGGCCCGCTGGCGGTGCTGACCAACCGTGGTTCGGCGTCTGCGTCGGAGATCTTCGCCGGTGCGATCCAGGACTACGGCCGCGGATTGGTGATCGGCGAGACCACGTTCGGCAAGGGCACGGTGCAGAACCTGGTCGACCTCGATCGCTGGCCGGGCAACGAAGGCAAGCGCTACGGCCAGGTCAAGCTGACCGTCGCCCAGTTCTTCCTGCCCGACGGCAGCAGCACGCAGAACAAGGGCGTGGTGCCGGACATCTCGTTTCCGGTGATGGTCGACGCTTCGCAGTTCGGCGAGAGCACCTACGACAACGCGCTGCCTTGGACGCGGATCGCAGCGGTGCCGCATACGCAGTACGGCAACTTCGCGCCGCTGCTGCCGAAGCTGCAGGCGCGGCACGTTGCGCGGATCGCGCAGGACAAGGAATTCCAGTGGTTCGAGGAAGACGTCAAGGAGTTCCGCACCGAGCAGGCGAAGAAGTACGTCTCGCTCAACGAAGCCGAGCGCCGCGCCGACCGCGACCGCCAGGATGCCAAGCGCAAGGCGCGCCAGGAGCAGCGCGTGGCGCTGGGCCTGCCGCTGGACCCGCTGGCGGCCGATGCCGCGGACGACGGCCTGCAAGCCAACGAGCGCAACGTCGCAAAGGACGCCGCGCGCGAGAAGGCGGCCGAGGATGCGCCCGATCCGCTGCTGCGCGAGTCCGCCGCGATCCTCGCCGACGCAGTGCAGTTGCTCGGCGACGACGAGGTGCTGTCGGCGCAGGTGCTGCCCGAGGCCAAGGTGCAGGGGCACTGGGCGGACTGATCACACGCCGCTTGTGCATCGCATGGCGGATGCAGCTGAAACACGGAACGGGCGCTTAGGCGCCCGTTCCTGTTCGCGCGCCGGAACACCCCGCGCCCTCGCAGGAGCGTTCCATGGCCGCGAGCTTTTCCGGCGCCCGATGCGGAAGAAGAGATCGCGGCCATGGGCCGCTCCTACGGGTATCGGGGCGTGTGATGCCGGTCCCGATAGCTTGTCGCTGAAGCATCGCCGACGAGATTCCGGCACGGCGCCGATTGGACCACCTGCGGGAGACAGCGTTGCGCGGAGCGGTCGCGCGGCAGGCGTAGAATCGCCCGCTCGGGGCCGCGACCCCGCACCCCACGCCCCCGATCCGGATCCCTTCCATGAGTGCCTCGCCGCCGCTCGTGCCGCCGCCCGTTTCCGCATTCGCCGTCGCCATGGCGCTGGCAGTGGTGTACGTGATCTGGGGTTCGACCTATCTCGGCATCCGCTTCGCGCTCGAAGGCGGCTGGCCGCCGCTGCTGATGGCGGGCACGCGTTTCCTCGCCGCCGGCGGCATCCTGTTCGCGGTGCTGCGCCTGCGCGGCGTGTCGATGCCGACACCGGTGCAATGGCGCAACAGCGCCTTCATGGGCGTGTTGCTGCTCGGCATGGGCAATGGGCTGGTGTGCATCGCCGAGCAGTCGGTGTCCTCGGGCCTGGCCGCGGTGGCCGTGGCGTCGGTGCCGCTGTGGATCGGCCTGTTCGCGACGCTGCGCGGGCAGCGCTCCAACCGGCTCGAGTGGCTGGGCCTGGGCATCGGTTTCATCGGCGTGCTGTGGCTCAACGCAGGCAGCTCGCTGGGCGCGTCGCCGACCGGGCTGGTGGCGCTGCTGGTCGCGCCGATCGCGTGGGCGTTCGGCTCGGTCTGGAGCAAGGGCCGCGACCTGCCGTCGCCGTTCATGGGCGCGGCGGCGCAGATGCTGTGCGGTGGAGCGGTGATGCTGGTGGCCGGGTTCGCGCTGGGCGAGCGCTTCGACGTGGCACCTTCGGCCAAGGGCTCGTTCGCGGTCGCCTACCTCGCCGGCTTCGGTTCGATCATCGCGTTCTCCGCCTACATCTGGCTGCTGCACAACGTGCGCGCCACGCTTGCCGGCAGCTACGCCTACGTCAACCCGGTGATCGCGGTGGTGCTGGGCGCGTGGCTGGCCGCCGAGCGCTTCAGCGCGCATGACATCGGCGCGATGGCGGTGATCCTGCTGGGCGTGGTCGCGATCACGCTGTCGAAGGCGCGCGCGCCGAAGATCGCGGAGGCGTCCGCATGACGCGGGCAACGCTCGATCGCCGCGGCCTCTGGGTCGCGATCGGATCGTTCGTGCTGTGGGGCGTGATGCCGCTGTACTGGCACCTGCTCAAGGCAGTGCCGTCGCTGCAGATCATCATGCACCGCATCGTCTGGAGCACGGTGCTGGTCGCCGGCTGGCTGTTCTGGAAGTACGGCCGCGGCTGGCTTCGCGAGACCCTCGCGATGCCGCGCGCGGCGTGGATGCTCGCGCTCAGCGGCGCCTTGATCGCATTCAACTGGGGGCTGTACATCTGGGCCGTCAACGCCGGGCACGTGGTCGAGACGAGCCTTGGCTATTTCATCAACCCGTTGCTCAACGTGGTGCTGGGCGTGGTGGTGCTGCACGAACGCCTGAACCGCACGCAATGGGTGTCGGTGGCGATCGCGACCGGCGGCGTGCTGTGGCTGACGCTGCACTACGGCAGCTTCCCCTGGATCGCGCTGACGCTGGCCGCATCGTTCGGCGCCTACGGACTGATCCGCAAGCTGGTCGGCGTGCCGCCGGTGCGCGGACTTGGCGTCGAAAGCCTGTACCTGTTCCTGCCTGCGCTGGCGGTGCTGCTGTGGGGCGAGTTCCATGGTTCGGGTGGCTTCATCGCCCACGGTGACGCGAGCGCATGGGGGTGGGGCATCGCCGCGCTGCTGGTGCTCGGTGGCGCACTGACCGCGCTGCCGCTGATCGGCTTTGCCGACGCAGTGCGGCGGATCCCCTTCTCGCTGGTCGGACTGTTGCAGTACATCGCGCCGACCCTGCAGCTGCTGTGCGGCGTGCTGCTGCTGGGCGAGGATTTCGGTTCCGAACGCGCGATCGGCTTCGTGCTGATCTGGATCGCGCTGGCGGTATACGCCGGTGACGGCTTGCGCCGCGCGCGGCGGCCACTGCCGGCCTGAGGAACTCGCAGAGCGCACTGTGGCGCGACCGATGTCGCGGGCAGGCTGGTCACGTCGCAGTGCGCTCCTACGACATCTGGACGCCCCGGGCCAGCGACCACCATGCGATCGCCACGATGCCCGCGATGGCAACCGCAATGGCCGCATTCCGCCACGCCCGCGCGCGCTTCCGCAACCTTCGCACGCGCTCCTCGTTGAGCGCCCTGGCCCGCGCGATCAGCGGCGCGGCTTCGATTTCCGCCTGCGCGTAGGCCACTTCGGCTTGGGCCGGATTGGCCTCGGCGCGCAGCGCGGCGTCCTCATAGGCATCGAACGCGCGCTTCTGCAAGTCGTGCAGCAAGGCATCGAGTTGCGCGTGGCTCATGTCAGCGGGGGACGGCGCTTGCATCCGTGGCGGCTTCCGTGGAACGGGACGGCGCCGCAACGGCGCTGGAATGGATGTCGGGCCTGGCTTGGGCATCCGCGACAGGAGTGGCTCCATCGTTGGCGGCGAATCGCGACGGGCCACCGTCGACAAGCGGATCAGGCGGAAGCCGCAGCGGCTCGCATTTGCCTCTCGCTGCCTGCGCGAGCCAAGCAGCAACAGGCCTCGCGAGCCAGTCGATGCGCAGTGGCAGGCTGAGGTGGTTCTCGTCCGGGAGTTCGCGATAGTGCACGAGCGGCGACGCATCGGCCAACGAATGCGCTGCGGCGGCCGGAACGTAGCGGTCATCGGCGCCGTGCAGCAGCAGTGTGCAGGTCGTGGTCGTGGCGAGCACCGCGCGGACGTCAACGGCGTCCATGTCGAGTCCCAGCTGATGGCCGGCGTCGCGCAGGCCACGCTCGACGGCCAGGGAGTCGTAACGCCAGCGCGCATACGCGCGCATCCACGATGCGTGCACGCCTTCGTCGCGATCGGCCTGTGCTCCTGCAATGAAACTGCGTATGCCATCGTTGGCATTTGCGTAACTTTCCATGGCCACGACGCCGGAAATCCGATCCCGCAGAAGGGGTTCGGCGAACAGCGCGGTAGCTGCACCGTACGACACCCCGAAAAGGTAGACCGGCGGAGGCAGACGACCATCCGACTGCAGGTGTTCGACGAGGGCCGCGATATCGCGCGCCTCGCGAGTGCCGAATCCGGCCGGTGCGCGGGACGAACTGCCATGGTTGCGCAGGTCGACGGCGATGCCCCGGTAGCCGAGCTCCGACAGCGCCAGTGCCCATGGCAGCATGCTGGAGGCATCCAGTCCCCAGCCATGCAGGAAAACGATGGTGCCCGCAGCCGGAACTGCGCCCGCTGCCTCACCGAAGCGGAACGCCGTCTTCATGCTGCCGCTGTCACGTGAAACCGTGTACGTCATGCCGCGCGCCGCGGGCGCGACCATGTTGTAGGCGAGGGTGACACCGTCGGGTGTGCGGAAGCGTCCGGGCTCGACACCGGCCGTCGATTCCATTTGCGCAAGGACGTCGGCATCGATCAGCTTGATGCTGTGCGGTTGCGCGATGCGCTCGCCCAGCGACGTGCAGCCGCCTGCGAGGCAGGCGGCAAGGGCCAGGCAAACGGCGCGGGCGTCGTGCCGCGACACCATCACGCGTCGCGCAACGCCGTGGTCACCGGCAGCCGCGCCGCGCGCAATGCCGGGAACAGGCCGCCGACCAGGCCAATCCCAAGCGCCCACTTCAGGCCCGTCCACAGCAGCTCCGGGGAGACCTTGAACTGGAACACCACCTGGCTGAAGTTGTTGCCCAAAGTGCTGACGCTGTAACCATTGAAGATCGCCCACGCCACCAGCCCGCCGAGCACGCCGCCGACCAGCGCCAGCAGCATCGTCTCCAGCATCACCGCCAGCACCACCGGCAGGCCGCGGAAGCCGATCGCGCGCATTGTCGCGATCTCGCGCGCACGCCCGGCGACGGCGGCGTACATGGTGTTGAGCGCACCGAACACGGCGCCGATCGCCATGATCGCGCCGATCACGGTACCCAGGATGGTGATCAGCTTGTTCAGTCCGCCGCCCTGCTTTGCGTAGTAGTCGTGGGTGGTTTCCACGTCCAGCTTCAGCCGCGGATCGGCGGCCATCGCGGCCTTGAACGCGGCCACGCCGGCCTTGCCGTCGTTGCGCACGCTGATCGACTGGTAGGCGCTGCGGTTGTAGGTCGATCCCAGCGTCTCGGCGTCGGTCCACAGCTCCGAATCGTGCGCATCGCCGGAGACGAAGGCGCCGACCACGGTCCAGTCCTGGTTGCCCAGGCGCAGCGTCTTGCCCACGTCCAGGCCGCGGAACTGGCCGCGCGCGCCCTGGCCGACCACGATCTCGCGCAGGCCGGGCTTGAACTTGCGGCCTTCGGTGATCCGGATCTTGTCGTGCACCGTCCACGCCTGCTCGCCGACGCCGCGGAACTGCGCGTTGACGTCGGTGCCGTCCGACTTCGACGGCAGGTTCACCACCTGCGACAGCTCCGGGGAAACCAGCGGCCGCCCGTCGGCACCCTTGGCGATGCCAGGCAGCGCGCTGACCAGCGGCACCTGGTCGCGGGTGACCACCGAATTGGTCTCGGCCTGCGAGCCGCCGCGCAGCACGATCGTGGACACCTCGTCACCGGTGCTGTTGAGGGTGGCCTGGAAGCCTTCGCCCATCGCCAGCATCGCCACCAGCACCCCGACCACGCCGGCGATGCCGACCACGATCACCGAGGATGCGCCCCAGCGCTGCGGCAGGCTGGCGATGCCGATACGCGCGGCCGCGAGTGCAAGCCGGCCGCTGCGGGTAAGCAGCAGCCACAGTGCGAGCAGCACCGCGACCGCGAGCACGCCGTACCACGGCAACTTGATCCAGATCGCCAGGCCGACGAGCAGCGCCAGGATCGAGAGCGCGTTCCACAGCCATTGCTTGTTCATGGGTGCCACCTCGTGTTCGTTTGGCCGCCCGGCGCGCGCTGCGCGACGGTCCTGTGTAGCGCGGTCGCGCCGCGCTGCGGGTTGCATGCCATGCTCAGCGCCCCGCCAACGCGTCGACGATCTTCAGGCGCTTGGCGCGCAGCGCGGGCAGCAGGCCCACCACCACGCCGATCGCCAGCATCAGCCCCAGGCCGACCAGCCATGTCTGGGTCGGTACTTTCGGCAGCGCGATCATGCCGCCGCTGGCCGCGGCCACGCCGGGCATGATCACCGCGGCCAGCCCCAGCCCGACCAGACCGCCCAGCGTCACCAGCAGCATCGACTCCACCATCACCAGCACCAGCACGGTGCCGTCCTTGAAGCCCAGTGTCTTGAGCACGGCCAGCTCCGGCACCCGTTCGCGCACCGCCTGCGCCATGGTGTTGCCGGTGAGCAGCAGCAGGGTGAAGAACACCGCGCCCATGATCGAGGTGACGATCAGGCCGATGTCGGCGAACTGCTTGGCGAACGCCTGCTGGAACGCCGACTCGCTCTGGCTCTTGGTCTCGTGGTCGGAGTTGGCCGAGAGCGCGTCGATCGCGCGTGCCACCCGCGAGGCCTGGCTGGCGTCGGCCAGCTGCACCGTGTACCAGCTCACCTGGCTCTTGATGTAGTCGTTGGACTCGTCGAAATACTTCCAGTTCATCATCAGCTGGTTTTCGGCGCCGACGTTGTTGCGGTCCTTGGCGCGGAAGATCGCCTTGAGTTGCAGCGGCCAGTCGTTGCTGCCGCCGCGCGGGAAGATCGTCGCCTGCAGCGGAATCGTGTCGCCAAGTTTCCAGCCGAACTTCTTCGCCAGCGCCTCGCCGACGGCGGCGCCGGTGCGGGTGTCCTGGAAGGCCTTGAGCTGCTCGGGCGGCACCTCGTACTCGCTGTACACGTCGAAGAAGTTCGGCGCGACCGAGAAGTTGGGGAAGAAGTTCTTCGGGTCCTGGTAGATGCCGCCGAACCACATCGCATAGGTCACCTTGCGCACGCCCGGGATCGACTGGATCTGCGGCAGCAGGTTGACGGGCAGCGACTGGGTGATCGACAGCCGCGAGGCGACCACCAGGCGGTTGGCGCCTTCGACGCTGCCGCCGGAGTTGAACGCCACGCGCACCGAATCGAGCATCCCGAACAGCAGGAATGCCGCCACCACCGACAGCAGCGTCAGCGCGGTGCGGGTCTTGCTGCGGAACAGCTGGGCCCAGATCAGCGAGAGATATTTCATGTCGGTCTCCTAGGCTCCCTCCCTGCGGAGGCAGGGGGAGGGTTGGGGAGGGGGTGCGCCGGTGCCGGCGGATTTCTCCGGAGAGATCAGCAGCGCCTGCGGCAACCCCTCCCAGCCTCCCCCTGCCTTCGCAGGGGGAGAAGTGGAAAGTCAGTGCGCCATCGCCGGCGCGTCGACCAGTTCGCCCTTGTCCAGGTGCACCGTGTGGGTCGCGTACTCGGCGGCCTTCGGGTCGTGGGTGACCATGATGATGGTCTTGCCGTGGTCGCGGTTGAGCACCTGCAGCAGCTGCAGGATCTCCTCGGCCGAATGGCGGTCGAGGTCGCCGGTGGGCTCGTCGCAGATCAGGAAGGTGGGGTCGGAGACGATCGCGCGCGCGATCGCCACGCGTTGCTGCTGGCCGCCGGACAGCTCGTTGGGCTTGTGCTTGCCGCGGTCGGCCAGGCCCACCAGCTGCAGCGCGATCTCGGCGTTGCGCTTGCGCTGCGCGCCACCGAGGCTGGTCAGCAGCAGCGGCAGCTCGACGTTCTTCTGCGCGGTCAGCATCGGCATCAGGTTGTAGAACTGGAACACGAAGCCGACGTGGCGGCTGCGCCAGTTCGACAGCTGCCCTGCGCCCATGCGGTCGATGCGCTCGCCCTCGATCTCGATCTCGCCCGAGGTCGGCGTGTCGAGCCCGCCGATCAGGTTGAGCAGCGTCGTCTTGCCCGAGCCCGACGGCCCCATCAGCGCGACGAAGTCGCCCTTGGGGATGTCGAGGTCGATGCCATGCAGCACCTCGATCTTCTCGGGTCCGCGCTGGTAGGTCTTGGTGAGTCCGCGGGTGGTGACCAGTGTCGACATGGTGCGTGCCTCGCTGTGGACCGGGCGGCGCCCGGTGATGTGTGCATGTAATGCGTGCGGGCGGAAGCCCGCCGCGCGCCTACTTTTCGGCGTCCGTGGCCATCGTGACCCTGGCGCCGTCCTCCAGTTTTTCCGGTGGATCCAGCACCACCGCGTCGCCCGCGACCAGGCCCGACAGCACCTGGCGGTCGTCGCCCATGGCCATGCCCGTCTTCAGCACGCGCTGCTCGACGCGGCTGCCTGCGTCATCCAGC
>Ga0182739_1000957_pt1 | contig 32353 bp, 27 predicted proteins | sample eDN5th30CBELigBY_FD_128873 | JGI IMG/M metagenome (GOLD analysis project Ga0182739, IMG submission 128873) | Enriched backyard soil microbial communities from Emeryville, California, USA - eDNA 5th pass 30_C BE-Lig BY (version 2) (version 2) | ecosystem: Environmental > Terrestrial > Soil >... | reverse complement strand
GGCGGGGGCGGGGGAGGCGCTGCCGGGACGACGCTTTCCGGCGGCGGGGAGCTCTCAGCCATGACGGGTAGCTGGGGTGGTATCGGCGGATTCGGAGGACTCTACGATGGAGTGTTCAACGTTTATTTCGGCGGGGGCGGCGGGGGCGGCGGCGGGGGTACTGCCGCCCTCCTGAACGGCGGCAACTATGCTTTTTCCTCGGGCACGATCACCGGCGGTAAAGGAGGAGCAGGCGGGGCCGGGGGGTACGGAAATGCCACCACTGAAGGCGGCGGCGGGGGTGGTGGTGGCGGTGGCTACGGCGTGCTGTTGACCGATGGCGCCCTGGAGAACGGCGGGACCATTACCGGCGGCAGCGGCAGCACGGGCGGTGATGGTCGCACCGGCGGCAACGGCGGAGGTGGTGCGGCCGGAGCACGCCTGATCGACAGCGACCTTGAGAATACCGGCATCCTCTCCGGAGGTTCCGGCGGCGGCGGGGGGCGCACCGTACTTCAGGGGGCGACCGCAGGCGGCAGGGGCGGCAACGGCGGTGCCGGTGGTTCCGGCGTGCAGGTCAGCAGAGGCGATGTGATCAACCACGGTTCGATTTCCGGTGGTGACGGCGGCGGGGGCGGCGGTGCGAGAGTGACCGAGGCCGAGTACGGCGGCTTCGGGGGTGACGGCGGATATGGGGTGCAACTCAGCGGCGGCCATCTTGAAAACAGCGGCTCCATTACCGGCGGCAGCGGTTCCGCGGGCGGTTGGGGCAGCCAGGATGCGGATGGCGGCGCGGGGGGCGGCGGCGTGCAACTGCTCAACGGCACGCTGGAAAACAAGGCTGGCGGCGTCATCACCGGCGGGACCGGCGGCCAGGGGGAGTCGGGCGGCCGGGCCAGCGGCGGAGCAGGTGGTGCGGCGATGGTCGCCATCCATGCGACGATCATCAACGACGGCATCATTACGGGAGGGATGAGCGGAGACAACACCATCCGCTCCAACGCGATCACCTTTGACTACGGCACCAACACGCTGGAGCTTCACAGCCACTCGGAGATCACCGGTCATGTCGTCGGAACCGGCGACGACAAACTGGTTCTGGGGGGCCTCTCCAACGGCACTTTCGACGCGGCATCCATCGGGTCGCAATACACCGGATTCTCCGATTATGCGAAAACCGGCAGCAGCACCTGGGAACTGACCGGCACTGCAACGGAGGTGATGGACTGGCAGGTGGAGGAGGGGCGACTGGTCGTCTCGGCCGCTCTCATGGGCGGCACCGCCACGGTGGAGGAGGGGGCAACCCTCGAACTGAAAACCGGCGGTTCGCTCGGCGACGGGACGGTCGATATCCGGGGCGCGCTGCGCGGAAGCGGTACGATCGCGGGGGAAACCACGGTCGCCGGCCTCCTTGCCGCCGACGGGCTGCCCGGGACACGGCTTCTCTTCGAAACGGGGCTGACGCTTTCGCCCGACGCCACGACAAACGTCTCGATCACCCCGGGGCAAGGGCATACTTCCATTGCCGCGCCGTCGCTGATCTACGAAGGCTCGCTGACGATCACCCTCGGCGGGTTTCTTACCGGAGAGGACGAGTGGCTGCTCCTTGACGCCGAAAGCATGGGCGGCGAATGGAGTTCCGTAACCCTGGATGGCGACTTTTATCACTTCAGCCTGACCAACACCGACGGGGAGTGGACCGCCAACCGCGGCGGCTACCTCTGGAGTTTCAACGAAAGCACCGGGCTTCTGGCTGTCGCCTCCATCCCCGAACCGGCCGCAGGATGGCTGGGAATCGCCGGTTTCGCGGTGCTCGGCTGGCACCAGTGGCGGCGAAAGACCGCTTCCCGCCGCACCGCGTAAACCGCCCGGGGCCAGTGCCGAAAGCGGTTTGCGCAAGAGCGGGACCTCGCTCCCGCCGCCGGAAGATTGCGTTTTGTCCGAAAGAAAATTAGGGTCTGTTCACGAATTTGCCGAAAGCGGCTAAAAGCCGCCTTTTGGCTCAAAAGTCGGTTTCTTCGGGCGTCCGAATCCTCGATTCGGCCTTCCTCAGAAGCCCGATTTTGATCTTAAAATGCGTCTTTTCATCCATCTTTCTCAATTCGTGAACAGACCCTTAGATATTCCCGCAAAACCGCAGAATGAAAACCTCGAACCCACCCGGAAAGCCGCCCCTGCCGCCGATCGTGCTCGATCCCGACAGCGGCGAACTGCTGTCCGTCCAGATCGCCAACCATTACCGCCAGGCCATCGCGAGCGGCGTTTTCCCCGGTGGAGCCCACCTGCCGACCTGTCTGGCAACCTCGAAGGCGCTCGGCGTGGCGGCGCAGACGGTCAACCGCGCGTTCGACATCCTGGCGGAGGAAGGGCTCGTGGTGCGACGGCGCTCGGTCGGGACGATCGTCTGCGGAAAGGAGGAAGCCCCCCCTCCGCTCAAGCGGCTTTCCCAGCGGGCGAGGCGGGCGGCGCTTCCGATCTGCCAGATCACGAAGGACGGCTCGGGCTCCACGAAAAGCCGTGAACTTTTCATGGATTACCTCGCGGGGTTCATGGAAACCTTTGACACTTGGAAATCGCGGTTTGAACTGGTCCATCTCCGCGAGGGAGAGTCTGATGTGGAAATGATCCGCACGCTGGTCGAACACCGGCAGGCGCGCGGGTTGCTCAGTCTCTCGCTTTCGCCGGCCGCGCGCGATTATCTCGTGGAATCGGGCTTCCCGACGGTTTTTATCAACGTGGACGAATCGGTGCGCGGCGGGACGAGCGTGGTGGCCGATTCCGTCCGCGGTTATTGCGAGGCGTGGGAATACGTCGAGCGGCTCGGCCACCGCAGCGCCGTCCTGTTCGGGACGCAGACATCCGTATTCCAGCGGCGTCTGGGGCAATGCGCCTCGGCACGCGAACGGGTCGCAACGGCCTGCGCCTTCCACCCTCCGGTGCAATGCGCCCCCAACGCCTCTCCGGGTGCGATGTACCAGGCGTTGAAGGCGGCGTACGGCCCGTGGAAAGCCGGGGGGCGCAACCGCCGCTGGCCAACGCTCATCTTTGCGCTCAACGACGTTCTGGCGGTCCAGTTGATCCGCGCCCTGCGGGAACACGGCATCGCCGTACCGGGCGATCTCTCCGTGATCGGCTTTGACGATATTTCCGTGGCGAGCCATTGGGACCCGCCGTTGACCACCCTCGCCGTCCCCCGCACCGACGTGGCCCGGGCCGCCGCGCGCCTGTTGCTCGACCTGCTCGCCAAACGCCCCGGCACGCAGGGCGTCCTGCAAAGCTTCCCCGTTCACCTGGTCGAACGGGAAAGCTGCGCCCCTCCGGCCTCCCGGTAATCGCCGGGCGGAGATGGGGGAAAAAATCGGGTTGGCACCCTAAATTCCGGGTTGACACTTTGGTTTCAACGGGTTTAATGAGATAAGTAGATATAAATTCTCTTTGCAGAATGTTTTTCTCTCGCCGGTAACCTTCCTTTTTTCCCACGCCATGAACACCGACCCGAGTACTCCTTCCGCCCTTTTCAAAATCCGTTCACCCCTTCTTCGCTTCTTTCGCACGCTCGGTTGCGCCGGTCTGCTGCTGGGAGCGGCCCTTCCCGCAGGCCATGCGCAGACGCTGCTCGATCCGGCTTATGTCCAGACCTTCGACGGAGCAAACGGAACCCTCCCGACGAACTGGGATGTCTTTACCAATGGAGCCCGGGTTTTTGCGGAGCAGAACGGGGCCGGTTCCTTGAATGTCGGGAACCGGAATACGACCGATTCAGGGAACACCGGCACCGTCTTTTTTACCGGAGACGTCGGCACCGTCACCGGCGGCGTCTTTGGCGACGTTTCGGTCGAGGTGGTTTTCAGCCCACACACCTCCGGCAACTGGGTAGGGGTGGTCGGGCGGGCTCAGGGAAGCAGTTCCTGGAATCCCAACGGCTATTACGCCTTGCTCAATGCCAACAGCGGGTTCATGGGGATCTGGAGCGCGGCGCCTGCCAATGCCACTGCCGAGCAGATCGACAACGCCCTGGCTTCGGTCGCCCTGCCCGCATTGGCAAGCAACACGCCCTACCGGTTGATCCTTGAAATGGAGGGAACCCGGCTGACAGCTTCCCTCTACAGCCTGGAAGCCGAGGTGGGCACTGACGACCCCCTGGCCACGGTGAGCGTGATCAACAGCCTCTATTTCTCCGGGGTGACCGGCGTCCACGCACGCCATGGGGGGGCGAACCGGCTGACCAGCTATGACACCTTCTCCATCACCGTCATTCCGGAGCCGTCGGTCGCGCTTCTGGGCGGCCTGGCGCTGGGCATCGGTTTCCTTCTCTTTCGCGTCAACCGCCAACGGAGCAAAACCGGTGCGCAATCCTGACCTGCGTTCGCACTTATGCGCCGCCGGGGCGTTTACCGTGGCGGAACTGCTCGCGTGCGTGGCCCTGCTGGGGGTGTTGCTGGTGGTCCTGTTGCCGCTGATGGGGCTGGTCCGCAGCCGGGCGGCCGGAGCCGGGTGCGTCACCAACCTGCGCCAGCTTGGCGCGGCCCTTCATCTTTACGTGACGGAAAACAACAGCTATCTGCCTCCGGCCCATGTCTCCAACCTCGACGGCACCGGGCGGGAGCGGACGTGGTTCCAGTTCCTGCAACACCGCGACGCCTCCGGCCTCTCGGGCAACGGCGTCCTCCCCAATCTCAACTTCAAGCCGAACTCACCGACGCTTTTGACCGTCTACAACTGCCCCTCCAACCCGTACCGCACGCTCGCCAAATGGAACGCACCGAGCTACGCCTACAACCGGGCGCTGGGAGAAGATGAGCGCCGCGTCAAACTGTCCGCGCTCCCGGTTCCGGCCAGTATCGTGATGCTGGTCGACGCAGGCTACCGCAACGACAGCAGTACCTCCCCTGAAACCGGTCCTTCAAAAATCCTCTGTGGCAGGACGGCCTATGAAGGGACGTTCGCCTGGGAGCGGTCGGTCCATTTCGAACTCCACCACGGTTTCGCGAATTTCCTGATGGTAGATGGCCATGTCGAAAGCCTCGACAGGGAGACCGTCCGCCGCCATGCCGCCGACAAAACGTTACTCTGGTCGCGCAACAACCTCCCTCCGGGCGGGGAGGGGGCCTGGTAGCAGCGCTATCGTTTCTCTTAAAACACCCATGACACACTCTCTCCCAGCCATCCTTGCCCTTGCCCTTGCCCTTCTTTCTTTCGGCGGCCTCGCTGCAGCCCGGTCCGCGCCAGAGGAAGCGGCGGAGTTTGTCTTCGTCCATGAGGGGACCCCGGCCGCCGTCATCGTGGAGGACATCCCGGAAGGGGCCAACGCCGCCATCGCGGAAGGCATCCGCCGGGCGTGCGGGTTGATGCAGTTTGCCGTGGAACGGGCGACGGGCGTAAAGCCGGAGATCATTTCCGCTGCGGACGCGGCTGCGGCCGATCTGAAGCCGGTCCTGATCGGAGGCGGCGAACGGACCCGCGCTACCGGGCTCGCGATGCCGCCGCTGCCGGTGGAGGGGTATCGCATCGTCGTCACGCCGGAGCGGTGCATGCTCTACGGCGACTTCTCCGGCTTTGAGGAAAAGAGCACCTATGTCCGCACACATTCGTGGACGGCTCCCACTCCCTACTATGCCGTGGCGGAGGTGATCCAGAGCCGCTGGGGCGGTCGCTGGCTCTGGCCGGGGCCGAACGGGTTTGATCTTCCGGCGCGGAAGCGGCTTGCCCTTGCCGCCGGGGATGAAACCTTTCAGCCCAGGGCGCAGATCCGCTGGTTCTCCGGGCCGAGGTTGATCGGCGAAGGGGCGGTCTCCCGCAACCGGAAGGGATACGGCGTCGCACCGGATCAAGAGAAGGGGTGGCACCGTTACGTGCAGGAACTGGCCGACTGGTACTACTTCCACCGGTTTGGAACCCGCCTTCAGCGCAGCACCATGCACAGCTTTGGCGACTGGTGGGAGAAATACCACGCCGACCATCCCGACTTCTTCGCCCAGCCGCCGCCCGGCTTCAGGCAACCGTGGCCCGGCCCGACGAAGGTCAAGCTCCGCCTCGGCAACCCGGCGGTGGTGCAAACCATCCTTGCAGAGTGGCGGGCCGCCGGGCGTCCGGGCCAGTGGGGGATCGGCCCCAATGACGGAGCCGGTTTCTGCGCCGCCCCGGAAACGATGGCAATGGATGAGCCGCCAAATCAGGACCCCGCAGCCGTCTGGAATGGCGAGGCCGATCTCTCCGCGCGCTACAGCCGGTTCTGGGAAAAGCTGCTGCACGCCTTCCGCAAGGAAAACCGGGAGGTCCAGCTCACCACCCTGATCTACAGCCGCTACCGCAACGCACCCGCAAAGGGGGTTGACCTGACCGGCCTGCTCGGCGCTTTCACCCATGCGTGGACCCCGCAGGCGCGGGAGAGCTGGAAGGCGTGGAGCGACGCCGGGGCGCGCCTCTTCCTTCGGCCCAACTGGTTTCACCTCGGGGCGGGCGCGCCCTACCTTCAGACCCATGCCGTGGCGGATTTCATCCGCTGGAGCACGGAGAACGGCAGCCTCGGCTTCTATTTCGACAGCAGCCCGGGCCACTGGGCCAACCAGGGTTATCTCTACTACGTGGTGGCGCGGCTCGGCGAAAACCCCGCCCTTTCCGACGCGGAAATCATGGACGAATACACCTCGGCCTTCGGCTCCGCCAAACCGTTGATCGCGCAATACCTCGGCTATTGGGAGGCGCACTCCATCCGGCTCGCCTATCCGGTCTCTGCGGGCGGGCCGGTCTCCATCTCCGACGACAGCCCGTACGAAGCATTGGTCAAAACCAAGGGCATCCCCAAAAACCCGCTGCTCGGCAGTCACCACGTCCTCCCTGATTTTTATCGACCGGAGGTGATCGAACCCGCCTCCCAACTGCTGGAACGCGCCGCGGAGGCCGTGAAGGATGAAGGCCGGGAGATCCGCGACCGGGTCCGCTTCCTCCAACTCGGCCTCGAACACCTGGTCCTCAACCGCGATGCGGTCGCCCTCGGCTTCAGGTATCAGGAGGCGGCTTCCGCCAAAAACCGGGCGGCGTATCAGGAGAAGGTGCGGGAACTGCGGGCCTTCCGCGCCAGGGTGAGCCCCCTGAATGTCGTTTCCGAAACCTTGAGCAACCGGACCGATACCAGCCGCAACAGCCCGGCCGCCGGCAAAGGCATCGCATTGGAAAAACCGGAGGAGGAGGGGATCTAAAGATGACGATGACCGCCAGCGCTCCGCGCCCCACGTTCAACCCGGCCATTGAAGAAGCCCGCAGCGTGGCCCTGCACCTCCTTAAACCTTCCACGCGCGACCTGGAGTACGGCCTCGCGCTGCACCGGGAGGCGCTGGTCTTTGAATCGTACAGCCTCGGCCTGCGGGCTCCGCTCGATGCTCCCGTCATCAACGCCGCCGTGGAAGGCGGGGCCTCTGCAGAGGAGATGAACGACCTTTCGGGCGACCAGTGGGCCACCGGCTGGGTTGCCGACGAGGCCCTGCGCGAAGAATACCGGCAGACGCTGGAAGCCGCCGGGGTGACCTGCCTCTGCATTAACGCCGGAGAGGAGGGCAACCACCCCGACCGCCTGCTGCGGCGGCTCGCCCGGCTTACTTTTCTGATCGACATGATGCCCGACCTCCTCGCCCGGGCCGCTACTCCGGCCGATATTGTCGCCGCGCATCGCGCCGGGAAACGGTGCCTTTATTTGACCACCAACGGCGTGCCGCTCCCCGGCCGCCACCTTTCCGTGGAGGAAGAACTCGCGATGATCCGCGTCTTCGCCCAGCTCGGCGTACGGATGATGCACCTGACCTACAACCGCCGCAACCTCCTCGCCGACGGCTGCGCGGAGAAGGCCAACGCAGGCTTGAGCGACTTCGGCCACGCCGTGGTGGCGGAGATGAACCGCTGCGGCGTCATCATTGATCTCGCGCATACCGGCTGGCAAAGCTCGCTGGAAGCCGCCCGCGTTTCCACCCGCCCGGTCGTCGCCAGCCATACCGCCGCGCACGCGCTCAACGCCCACCTCCGCGCGAAGCCCGACGAGGTGATCCGCGCCATCGTGGAGAGCGGCGGGACGGTTGGCATCACCAACATCCCGGAGTTTCTCGGGCGCAGCGGCGACATCCACGCGCTGCTCGACCACCTCGACTACATGGTCCACACCTTCGGAGCCGGTTCCGTGACCATCGGCACCGACAGCAGCTACCGTTCCTGCCATCCACCGGCGGGGGGAGCGGCGCTCCAGCCCCGGCCCCGGCGGCGGATCGGGTGGGAAAATTTCTGGCCGAAAGGTTTCCTTGAAGAGCGCGAACGCTGGAAATGCTCCACCGAAGCGCGCAGCCTCGCCTGGACCAACTGGCCGCTCTTCACCGTCGGCCTCGTCCAGCGCGGGTACGACGATGAAACGATCCGCGGGATCATCGGAGGGAACCTGCTGCGGGTGGCGGAGGGGGTCTGGTCCGGCTCGGCCCTTCTGGAGCGGACTCCGGCACACGCTTTGAACTCATGAAAAACATCCTCATTCTCCATTCCCGGGAGAAGACCCTTGGCCAGTATTTCAGGGAGGCCGGGTTTCGCACCGGTTACTTCGGCAGGACGCATTGCGACCGGAGCCGGAACTGAAACGTTTTTTTGCCATGAACCGCCAACCGAACCTTCTGCTGATCTTTGCCGATCAATTCCGCGGCGACTGCCTCTCCGCGCTGGGGCATCCCGCCGTTCTGACCGCCAACCTCGACGAACTCGCCGGAGCCGGGACCGCCTTTACCCGGGCGTACTCCACCTGCCCCTCGTGCGTTCCCGCGCGGCGCGCTTTGCTGACCGGTCTGCACCCGGCAACCAGCGGGCTCGTCGGCATGTCCTCCGGTTACCCGATCACGCAGCCGACGCTCCCCGGGGCGCTTCGCGATGCCGGTTACCAGACGGTCATGATCGGTCGCAAGATGCACCAGTCGCCCCCGACCGCGCGCAACGGTTTTGAACAGGTGACGCTTGGCTCCACTTCGGAGGAAGACGACGCCTATGCCCTGGCGCTGGAACACCAGACCGGGAGCCGGGCGGCAATCCGCGACGCCGGGATCTCCTTCAACGGGTGGACCGCCCGCCCGTGGCACCTCGACGACAATCTGCACCCGACCGCGTGGGTCACCCGCGAATGCCGCCGCTTCCTTAGGACGAGCGACGACACCTGCCCGCTCTTTCTGACCGCTTCCTACCAGGCTCCGCACCCGCCGCTTTTTCCGCCGGCATTTTATTTCGACCGCTACCTGCGCATGGATCTCCCCGCCCCGGCGATCGGGGAATGGGCCGCCGTTCCCCCGCAGCCGCAAGCGGTCGAATCGGCCCGCGTGGTACTCAAAGGGGAGGCGCTTCGTTCGGCGCAGGCCGGGTATTTCGGCATGATCAACCATCTGGACGACCAGCTCTTCTGGCTCATCCGTGATTTCAAGGCGCGCAGCGCAGCGCAGGGGCGGCCATGGGTGATCGCCTTTACCAGCGACCACGGCGAGATGCTGGGCGATCACTACCATTTCCGCAAGTGCGAGCCGTACGAAGGCTCTGCGCGGGTTCCCTTCCTCCTCGCCGCTTCGCCGGGGATGGGGTGGCGCTCCGGAGGGCGGAACGCAAGCCCCGTCTGCCTGGAGGATCTCTTTCCGACGCTGGCGGAGGCTGGCAACGCCGCTGCACCGACCGGCCTGGACGGGAAAAGCCTCCTGCCGATCCTGGAGGGGAGGGGAACCCGCGTGCGCGACCTGCTTCACGGGGAGCACGCGCGCCAATACTCGCAGGAGCAGGCCAACCATTACCTGACCGATGGAAGCTGGAAATACATCTGGCGACCGTTTTCGGGCGAAGAACAGCTTTTTCACCTTGCGGAGGACCCGCACGAACTCCACGACCGCACCCGGACCGCACCCGCCGAGGTCAGCCGCCTGCGCGAAGCGCTGATCGACCGGCTCAGAGACCGCCCGGAAGGTTTCGTCTGCGACGGGGCTCTCACTCCCGTGCAGGAAACGCCTCATTACCTGCCCGATGTGATCCGGAGGAAGTGAGCGCTCACCGGATCAGGATCAACATCAGCCAGGCAACCCCGAAGAAGAGCATCCCCATGACGAGGGGAAGGACGGTGCCCAGCCACGGGCCGTAAAGCAGAAAGCCGTCCCACGGAGCCCGGGGATCGTAGCGGACTTCAAGCTCCGGCCGGGCGCGCAGGCGCTCGATCATCGTCTCGATGGCGGATGGTTTGGAACTGAAAAACCGTGCGGAGAGGGCGGTGAGCTGATTGGAGCGATAGATGCGGCCATCGACTTCGTATTCAAACTCGACCGCCGCCGTATAGCCGCCGGGGCGTTTTCTTTGCGGTTGAACAAAGGCGACTTCGGCCCGGGTCAGAGCCCCCGGGGTGGAGTAAAAGCGCTGCGTCCGCTGGTGGCGGAGCATCCCCTTGACCCCGAGAAGGCAGGTCAGGCAGCCGCCAAGAAAAAAGGCGGCGGAAGCAGAGACATTTTTGTGAAGCGCGATCCAGTCGGCGAAATACCAGGCGCTCCCGATGGCGAGCGCAAACAGAAAGAGCCCCACGAAGCCTTTGGCGGCCCCCTTCTGAACACCGGTCACCAGCGCCGCGTCCGCAGGATTTTGCGGATCGTAGTAAACATCGACGGAGGCTCCGGTCGGAAACTTCAGCGAACCGTGGCGATCGAGATAAACCGACCGGTGCAAGGTGACTTCTCCCGGCGCGCCGTAGAAGGGGCCGGGGACGATGGCGCTTGCCGTAAACGGTTGGCCGTCCACTTCGTATTCATAGCTGACCGCCGGTGCGCCGTGGTTGAAGAGGAAGGTCCTGATCCGCCCCGTGGTGCGGTGCCAGCGGGACTCGCTCCGCATGGCCCGGGCGACCGAGCGCATCAGCACGGTCGCGATCACGCACAGGATCACAAGCGCCACGATGGCGACCATGGAAAGCGGAGAATTCACGGCAAAGGGTAGTGCCGAATCTCAAGAATGAGCAAGAAAAGATCAAGGAATCGAAAGACAGCGGCAGGAGAATCCCTATGGTTTCAAGCAACCAGTTTTTCTGTTTTTCCTTATGAAACTTCACCAGATCGCCGTCCAGCTTTATACCTTACGCCAGCTTTGCACCACGCACGACGCCACCGCCGCCGTCCTGCGTGAAATCAAGTCGATCGGCTACGCCGCCGTGGAAATCGCCGGGCTCTGCCCCCTGCGTGCCGAAGAGATCCGCCTCCTGTGCGAAGACGCCGGGCTCGGCATCGTCGCCCACAACGACGGTGCGGTCATCCGCGAGCCGGAAAAGACGATCGAGTTTCTCGCCGAACTCGGGGTCACTCGGGCCGTCTACCCGTCGCCCTCCGGGTTCAACCTCGGCAAGAAGCGCGATGTCGAGCGGATGGCGGAGGGGTTGACCGCCGCCGGGGAAGCCTTGCGCGCCGCGGGCAGGAAGCTCTGTTACCACCACCATTCACTCGAATTCACCCGGCTGGAGGAGACCACGGTGCTCGACTGGCTCTTGGCCGCGATCCCCGTCGACCTGATGGCGCTGGAACTCGACACCTACTGGGTCCAGCACGGCGGGGCGAGTCATGCCGAGTACCTCCGCCGTTACGCCGGGCGCATCCCGATCCTCCACTGCAAGGATTTTGGCAACATCCTGGGAACGCCGACCTTCATGGAAGTCGGGCGCGGCAATCTCAACTGGAAGGAGATCATCCCGGAAGCCGACGCCGCCGGGGTCGAATGGTTTGTGGTCGAGCAGGACCAATGCCCGCGCGGCCCCCTGCCGAGTATCGCCACCAGCTACGAAACGCTGGCCGCCCTCGCGGAGTAAAGGCGGGGTCAAATCACTCTGCCGCCGTTGCTTTGCGGGGCGCATCGGCCTTGGCTCGCCGGGTGGCGATCGCCTGGCGCAGTTCGGCGGCGCGGCCTGCGGATTCCTCCCGCAGGCGAATCTGTTTGCGGGAGGATTCGGCCTCATGGCCCGCCCGCAGCCTGCGGGCTTTCTCCAGCGCCCCCTGCGCGGCTTCCTTCTTTCCGAGCCGTTCGAGGGAGGAAGCCAGGAGGCGATGCGCGGCGGCGTTACAGGGGTCAAGCCGGATGGTGGCGGCAAGGGCCCGGGTGGCAGGTTCCCATTTTTCCTGGCCGATCAGGGCGACGCCGAGCAGAAAGTGCCCCATCGGGTTTCCGTACTGCACGGCAATGGCTTGCAGTGCATGTTCTGCCGCCTCAACCGGTTGCCGCTGCTGGAGTGCGCACCGCGCAAGGCCAAGAAAGGCAATCGCGTTGGAAGGGTCTATTTCCAATCCCTTCCGGCAGGTCGCCTCGCAGTTTTTCCATTCGCGCAGGGCAAGCTGGGTGCGACCGAGCAGATCGAGTTCGCGGAGCGTCGGCAGCCTGCCAGCGCCCGCGGCTTCGGCAGTGCGCAGGTGGGCTTGTGCAGCCCGGGCGTCGCCGCGTTCCAGAGCGATATTGGCGAGCATCGCGTGAACCTCCGGGGTCGGGCCGCCCACTGTCTCGCAACACGCCTCCATCGTTTCCCGCGCTTCACGAAAAAGCCCGAGCCTCAACTGGCAGATGGCGAGCATCTGCGCGTGGTCCGCCCGTTCGGGATAAAGTCGCCACACATGTTCAAGCCGGGGCAACGCTTCCTCCCACCGCCCGCCGTCCATGCTTGCCCGGGCAAGGTTCCAGTCATTCTCACGTTCGGTCTCGACGACCGCTTGCGTCGAACCGGCGACGGCCGGGGGGATGGACCCGCGCGCGGCCATTTGTTGGAGGGCGGTTTCGCGTTCCCGCGCTTCCATCGGCGTCGTGGCCCGCCGCGGGTGCCCGCTCAACTCCCAGCTCGGAATGGTTTCCAGCTTCGGCGCAGCGGCAAAGGCATCGACGAGAACGCGGCCTTCCATGTCGGCTCCCACCGGCAGTCCCAACCACGTCAGGAGCGTCGGGGTAACATCCAGAAGGCGTGCGCCGAAGAGCTGGGCATCCTTCCTGAAGCCGGGACCCATCGCGCCGAAAATCCCCTGCGACCGATGCCAGACGGTGCCGCCCGCCGGTAGGCCCGGGGTCAGCCGTGGGCGGAGGTGATCGCTGTGAAACCCGTGGGCGCTTACCAGGACCACCGCTGCCTCCGGCCCGGCCAGGTTGATGAGCCGCGCCAGAAAAAGATCGTGGAGCCGGTACGCAGCAGTGACGACATGCCGGTAAAGGGCAAAGTCATCCTCCTTCACGCCTGCCATCCGGGGCGGGTGGTACGGCATGAAGAGATGGCAGATTTCGTCGAGGGCGCGGTAGCAAACGGCGGTGAGATTCCAGTCCGGCCGGTTCTCCAGCAGCCAGCAGACCGCCGAGTGCGTGGTGAACGCTTCACCAAGCCGTTGCGCGAGCCACCACAAACGACGGTCCTTTTCCTGATCGACCGTGTCGGCGTCAGGCACGAAGAGACGGATAATCTCGTCCGGGTTCACTTCCCATGGAGCGACCCGGGCGGGATCGAGAAATGTCCCGAGATCCTCCGGCCAATAAGTCCCGCGCGGCGGTGAAGGCCAGTCGGCGGGAGCATCTTCCCTCCTGCACGTCCAGGTGTTGTAGCAATCGGAGACGAGATGGCCGTTGGGGCGTTCGCCGTGCGTGGCAAACCAGTTGACCAGATGCGTACGCCCGCCGCGTTCCCCCAGCATCTCCCAGAGCGCCTTGCATTGCCGGGTGGCAGCGGAGACGGGGATCACTTCCCCTTCCTTACCGACTTCGGTAAACCCCGGCACCCCATGGTAGTAGGCATGCTTGCCCGTGGCGACGGAAGTCCAGAGCATCGGCGAAAGCGGCGGCTCCAGTGCGGTGAGATGACCGCAGACGCCTTCCTTGAGCAGGCGCGCCACCGCGGGCATCCCGCCGCGATGGACCAACGGGTGGATCAGCTTCCAGTCAGCGCCATCCCATCCGACCAGCAACAGGCGAGGGGAAGCCTTCATCCGCGAGCGGGACGATCAGGCATTTCAGGCTGCCTTCTTCCTGCGACGCAAGGCAGCCAGACCGCTCGCCCCGAGGGCCAGCAGCGCCAGCGAAGAAGGTTCGGGAATGGCACGAGGCACCGAAATCCCCACACCCGGCGTGCTTTCATAAGCGCCTGAAAGGATCTGGAAGACCTGGGTATCACTGTCCCACGTGATTTCCAGCCAGCCGTAGTAGGTGTCGGTATCATTCTCATCCACCTTGAACCCCAGATAGCTTCCGGGGCCCCAGTCCGGCGCGATGGCTTCTTCGGTGGGATAATAAAACACCGTGCGAGTAAAATCGGTCGAAAACTGATCGCCGGAGTCGATCGTATCACCGTCGGAGAAACGTACCGGACTGGCTTTACCCGAACCTGTTGCAATGGAGAAGCTGGTCGAAGGGCCTGTTCCCAAGCCAACGCCTAAAGACGCATTAAAGCCTTGCAGTGGAACGGTCAACGCCCCATCAGTGAGGTCGCTCATGGAGATCTCTAGCAAACTTTCGGAAGGGATTCCCGCGTTGGGGCCGGAAATGGAACTGACATCCATCGTGACGACCGCGGCATTGGAAGTGGTGGCCAGGAGCGTAGCGGCTCCGAGACCGGCAAGGTAGGTTGGCAGGGAAACAGGGGTGGGCTTGATCATGGGTTCCACGCGGGAGGCGCGATAAATTTTTTGACGCCGGGCGGGGGAAATTGTCAAGCCGCAATGGCTATTTTTTTACGGCGGCCAGTGCCGTTGCGGGAGCCGGGGATGCCTCCATGCGATACCGGATCGCCAGGCGGCGACCGCTCATTCTGGCAACCACCCGCAGGGTTGCGGGATGAGTCGCGGGGTCGGTGCTGAAACGGTACACGGGTGGCAGGTCGAGAGGGCGAACCGTTTCAACGCTGTGGGCCAACAGCCAATGGCAGATGCGGCTTGAGGGCATTCGCGCGGAGGGGTCGGCCACCAGGGCCCGCACGTCCAGCGACTCCGGACCGTGCTGGATCAGGATCGCTCCGCGTACGGCTCCCTTTTCCAGATAGACCCCGGAGAGGGCAGGGGTGAAGCCTGCCAGCGGCCCTTCCGGGTCCTTGAAGGCAGCCGTCAGAGTGCAGGGAATCATGAGCCGATGCAGCCGTGAACAGAGGCGTTGCAGATCGGGAAGGTGCGACGGATCGGGAGGCACGATGCTCATGCCCGGCGGTGGATCGAGCCGATGGCCGAAGGCCTGTTTCATGGCATCAATGCGGCAGGTGAGCCGGGCTACCGTAACCTCATACGATTCATTGATCAGGCCCGGTCGGAAACCTGCCTGCACCAGCAGATCGTAAACCGGAACTTCCCGCGCAATGAGTCTTGCATAGTGCAGCTTGCCATCAGGCCGATCGCACCCCTCCAGAACGAAACGCCGGAAGGAAGCGAGAAAGGAGACGGCGACTTCGGGAGTTTGACATGAAATATGAAAGCCGAAGCACGTGCCCCCTGGTTCGTTGAGCCTTTCTCCCCAGGCGACGACGCCGATCAGCCGTTCGACCGGATGGTTTCGCCCGAGAACGTAAAACCGGCATTCACTGCCCGTCATGGCCCGGATGAGCATCCGTAATTCCCGACCTGCCAGCTCCGCAGCGCGCGGCTCTTCATCCGGCCATGCAGGTCTGAAGAACGTCGCCCGGTCGTTCATGGCGAAGGGTGGAGAGGACTCACATGCGCCATCCAGAGCGCCTGTCGGCACGGCAGAAACCGCTCCCGGTGGAACCCGTGCCACCCCGCCTTTTTCGCAAGGGCGTCGAGTTCGCCCGCCGAGAAGGCGCGGCGGACCGACAGGCGGGCGTCGTGCCGGGTCATCGGGTCGCGGTAGAGGGTGGCGGTGACCAGCCAGACGGCGAACTGGCTCAACCGGTTGCGCTCGAGGTCGGTGACCAGTACGTAACGCCGCGAAAGGTGCAGGCAACGCTCCAGCAGGCGGACGGCGTCGGCTTCGCTGAAGTGGTGGAGCGCCAGCGAACAATGGACGAGATCGTATCGCGCGGGCGGTTCCGGCGGCGAATAGGCGAGCGCGTCGCCATGGAGAAAACGGATCTGCGGGTAGGCGGCGCTTTTGCGTTGCGCGATGTCGAGGGTGGCGGGGTGGAAGTCAACCGCGTCAATCTCCACGGCAATGCCGCGCGGCACCGCCCAGTCGGCGATCATTCTCGGGATGTCGCCGTAGCCGGTGCAGAGATCGAGGATGCGCAGCGGTTTCTGGCCGGAAGGGGAGGCGCGCAGCCACCGTTCCAGAAACCGCCGCACCAGCGCGTGTCCCCCAAAGTAGCGGTTGAGAGCACCGAGGTTTGCGAGATCGCGCTCCAGACCGGGGTTGACCGGCTGCGGGCGATCCATCCACTCAGGTTGCTCGGGGTCCCAATCGCGGTTCATTTTTTGGAAAAGAAGGCCGCGCCGGAGGTGCCCGGTGCGGCCTTCTGCGACACTTTGTTTACGGATCTATTCCAGCCATTCGGTGTGGAAAAATTCCCCGGCGGGCTTGTCGGTCCGCTCATAGGTGTGCGCACCGAAGAAATCGCGCTGCGCCTGGAGCAGGTTGGCCGGGAGGCGGGCGCTCCGGTAACTGTCGTAGTAGGCGAGCGAAGCGCTGAAGGCGGGCGCGGCCACTCCCTGGTTGATCGCGGTGGTCACGGCATGGCGCCAGTTGTCCTGCGACTTGGCGATGATGTCGGTGAAGAACGGCGCGAGCAGGAGGTTCTTCAGGTCGGGGTTCTGCTCGTACGCTTCCTTGATGCGGTTGAGGAACTGCGCGCGGATGATGCAGCCGCCGCGCCAGATGGTGGCGATGTCGCCGAAGTTGAGCGGCCAGTCGTAAAGCTTCGCCGCTGCGCCGAGCTGGACAAACCCCTGGGCGTAGCTGACGATCTTCGAAGCGTAGAGCGCGTCGCGAACGGCGTCGATCAGCTTCTGGCGGTCGCCGGTGAACGGCGCGAGCGTCGGCGCGGGAAGCTGTTCGCTGGCGGCGACACGTTCGTCTTTCATAGACGAAATAATACGCGCTTCCACGGCGGCGGCGATCGTCGAAAGCGGCACGGCGAGTTCCGTGGCGTGGCTGACGGTCCATTTCCCGGTCCCCTTCTGCCCTGCCTTGTCCTGGATGACATCGACGAGCGGCTGGCCGGTTTCGGGGTCTTTCTTGGTGAAAATCTTTTCGGTGATGTCAATCAGGTAGCTGTTGAGTTCGCCCCGGTTCCATTCGGCGAAGATTTCGTGGAACTCCTCCGCGCTCGGGTTGATCGTCGCCTTCAGGATGGCGTACGCTTCGCAGATGAGCTGCATGTCGCCGTACTCGATGCCGTTGTGGACCATCTTGACGTAGTGCCCCGCGCCGTCCGGCCCCATGTGGCGGCAGCACGGTTCGCCGTCCACGATCGCGGCGATCTTTTGGAAGATCGGCCCGACGGCGGCCCACGACTCTTCCGAGCCGCCCGGCATCATGGAGGGTCCCTTCAAGGCCCCTTCTTCACCGCCGGAAACCCCGCAGCCCATGAAGTGGATCTTGTGCGGGGCGAGTTCCTTTTCGCGGCGCTGCGTGTCGGTCCAGAGCGAGTTGCCGCCGTCGATGATGACATCGCCCGGCTCCAGGAGCGGGATGAGCTGCTTGATGACCGCATCGACCGGCGCACCGGCCTTGACCATGATCATCGCCTTGCGGGGGCGTGCGAGCGAAGCGACAAATTCTTCGAGCGTGCGGGTCGCGACGATGTTCTTGCCCTTGGCACGGCCGGCCGCAAAGCGCTCGGTTACTTCCGTGGTGCGGTTGAAGACCGCCACGCTGAATCCCTTGCTTTCCATGTTGAGAACGAGGTTCTCGCCCATCACCGCGAGGCCGATAAGGCCGATGTCACACAATGCCATAAACGTTTCTTAAAATTGGTGTTCGATTAAAGGTAAAACCGGATGAAGCCGGCTTGAATCATTCGAAGCGTATCGGGAGAAGGGAGGTTGTGGCAATGCGTTTTGCATCGGTTTGTCAAGGGTTTGACCGCAATCAAGGCCCGCCGCCACAAAAGATTGCATAAAGGATCGTTTTTCCTCGATTTTATGGGGAAGCTGGTTACCTCCAGTTGCGACGAAGTTTAACAGTACACGCTCCTCTTTTTTCTCCTTAACGGAATGAACCTGCCCAATCGCCTCACCATCGCCCGTTTTTTCCTGACCTTAGGTTTCGTGGTCTCCATGAGTGTCGCGTGGCCTTTTTCCGCGACGGTGGCGCTGGTGCTCTTCATCCTCGGGACGATCACCGACTATGCCGATGGCTACATCGCCCGGCGTTATTCAATGATCACCGACTTCGGCAAACTGATGGACCCGCTGGTCGACAAGATCATGGTCGCCGGGGCGTTCATCTGCCTGATCCCTGCGATTCCCGCCTGGGCGGTGGTGGTGATCATCAGCCGCGAATTCCTGATCACCGGGCTGCGGCTCCTGGCGGCTTCGAAGGGAGTCGTCCTTCCGGCGGAATCGGTCGGCAAGCACAAAACCGGCTGGCAGATCGCGACCGTCATCTTTTTCCTCCTGGCGCTCTCCATACGCGAGATGGGCGGCCTTTCGCTGCCGAAGGCATGGATCGACCAGGCGCTCTACTTCGGCGGAAATACCTTGATCGCCATTGCCCTGATCCTGACCCTCTATTCCGGCGTCGGCTACCTCTGGCGCAACCGAGGGCTGCTGGAAACGGCTGCGTGAGGGAAGAAAAACCCGCCGTTTCGGTGCCAGCGGTGCGTAGTCACTACTGGAATGGCACATGATTTGACCGATTTCATTGTTTTTTCTCCCAAGCAGGTTGATTTAACCCAATCACCCCTGCGCCAGCACCTGGAGGTGGAGACCTACGTGCTTGGTGCGTTCAACCCCGGGTTCACCCGCCTGCCCAACGGGAACCTGCTTCTGATGGTGCGGGTTGCCGAGGCGCTCAAAAAGCCGATCGTCGGCAACGAGGTCTACTCGCTGCAATGGTGCCCTGATTCCGGCCCCTGCCTGAACACCTTCCCGCTGGAGGAGATCGACGTCAGCGATCCGCGCGCCTTCCGGCTCATCGGGTATGAGGGCGACGTGATCCTGCTCACCTCGCTTTCGTGGCTTCTGCCGGTGGAACTCTCGCCCGATGGCGACCGGATCGTTGCGGTGCACTACGACAAGGCGATCACCCCCCAACGCTCGTACCAGGAGTACGGGGTGGAGGATGCGCGCATTTCAAAAATCGGCGATACCTGGTACATGACCACCTGTTCGGTCAGCGCGGAGCGGCTCTGTACGACCCTTTACCTCTCGAGTGACGGGCTCAACTACGAGTTGCAGGGGATCATCCTCGATCATCACAACAAGGACATGGTTTTTTTTGAGGGGAAGATCCACGACATGTTCTACGCTCTGACCCGGCCGATGGGTTTTCAGACGATCGCCTACCCGCCCGACAGCCAGCACCTCCCCGGGCCTTCGATCCAGCTCGCCCGCTCGCCCGACGCGCTCCACTGGCGACCGTTCGACACGCCGCTCATCCGACCGCAAAAAGGGTCGCTTCTCTCCTCCAAGGTGGGGGGAGGGGCGCAGCCGATCCTGACCGACGCGGGCTGGCTGGTCCTTTACCATGGGGTGGAACCGGCGAAACCGGTCGGCCATTACCGGACCTTCTGGGCGATCCTCGACCGCGACGAGCCGCACCGCATCCTCCGTCACGAGATCGGGCATCCGGTCCTCAAGGCCAACCCGAGGCTCTCGGAACCGTTCGCCGGGGAGATGTACCTCTCCAACATCGTCTTTACGACCGGCATTGTGACCGACGGGAGCGATTACCTGATCGCCTCCGGCGAGAACGATCTCCTCTGCCGTTTGACGCGGCTGCCGCAGTCGCGCTTCGCGTAGGGGCTCCCGCCTTTTCACGCCGCCCGCAGCGATTCGATGAAGGTCCGAATCCCGGAGAGGAGCATTTCGACGGAAATGGCCGTCAGGATCAGCCCCATCAACCGTTCCACGGCGGTCATGACGCGGGGCCCGGCGAGTTTGGCGATCCGGCCCGCACTGAGGAGGATTACCGTCGAAAGCCCCATCGCGAGGCCGAGCGCCCCGAGGGCTGAGCCGAGGGAATTTGAGGAGACGAGCAGCAGGGTGGTCGCCAGCGCGGACGGCCCGGCTACGGTCGGAATGGCGAGGGGAAACAGGAGCGGTTCGCTCTGGAGCGTTTCGCCGAAAATCCCTTCGGGCCGGGGGAAGATCATCCGCAGGGCGATCAGGAAAAGGATGATCCCGCCCGCGATCCCGAGCGAAGTCTGCGAAAGGTGGAGCAGCTTGAGGAAACTCCGCCCGATCAACATGAAAATGACCAGAACCGAGCACGCCAGCGCACACTCGCGCAGGACAATCCTCCGGTGCCGTTCGAGGGGAACATGGCGCAGTGCCGCGAGGAAGATCGGGATGTTGCCGATCGGGTCGAGCACAAAGAAAAGCAGCAGCGCCATCGAGACCACCGTCATCCCCTTATGATGCCGCGCGGGGCTGCGGTGTGCAATCCTGCGACATTGAAAAAAGAGGGGCCCCGCTACGCGATCGGCTCAAAACGTCTCCTTGTAAGCCCTCTCGATCCGGTTGATTTCGTCTTCATTGAGCGCGGCGAACTCTTTTTCAAGAGCGCGTTTGGAGAGTTTTCCTTTTCCTTGTCTCAGGAAGGAAATCAGAAGTTCGCCCATGCGGTCGGGCATTTCGAAGTGATCGGAAATCCACTTTTTCATCCGGTCGTGGCGGGTGAGATAGGCCACTTCTTCGGGAAGGCTCGACTCAATGGTCTCACGGACACACTTGTAGAGAAACTCGGCCTGCGGGGTGGCGTCGAAGAAACGGTATAAATCCAATGTTTCATTGAGCACCTCAACATTGTTCCTCTCGGTCGCCCGCCACTCGATCAACGGCAGACGCGGTTTTGAGCAGGCTTCCAGAATCTTCCGATATTCGTCGAGCCTCTCAAGGATGACGGCAGAGATGGGGAAGACGATCCCTTTGGGGGTAAAGCCTGCCGAAGCCATGACATGGTGGATCAGATAGCGGTGAATGCGCCCGTTTCCGTCAACGAAAGGATGAATGAAGACAAAGCCAAAGGCGATCAGAGCGGCTGACAGGATCGGATCATAACCGCTTGCGGAGAGTTTCCGGTTGGTTTCAAGGAGGCCGTTCATCAAAGTGGGGAGATCCTCCCAGCGTGCGGAGATATGATCGGGCAGGGGCGTTGCCGTCATCCGGTCATGAGTGCCAATAAACCCGCCTTCATCACGCCACCCCATCTTGATAAAGCGGGTATCCTCAATGACGATCTTCTGTAAGCGGAGCAGTTCGTCGGGCGTCAACTCATGCTGCCCCGCCTGCCCAATGGCACGGCTCCAACGCTCCGCACGATTGCGCGGGGGCGTCTCCCCCTCGATGGCATAAGATGCCTTGGAATCCTTGAGCAGGAGAAAGGCAGCGGCTCTCAGGATAATGTCCGGATGAATTTTCCCGATCACGTCGTGCGCCTTTTTTGCCAGGTCCATCGTCATGAGCCGGTCAAGACATTCGGTGCGCCGAACGAGGGGACAGAAGCCTTGAACCCCCGGCAGGTTGTTCCGCACACGGTGCCGCCTGGAGGAGGAAGCGGGTCCCGGATATTGAAAGACGGGGTTGAGCGCATCGACGTAGGCTCCCGCCTTGGCGTCAGGAAGATCGAGCATCCTTCCTGTGAGCCATTCATGGAAGAACCAGATCCGGCGACTGTATTGCCCTGTAGGTTCCTGTCGCACGATTTCTTCAATCTCCTGTCCGTCGATCCGGGAGAAGAGCTTGCTTAAAACGCCCAGATCCACCGGCTCATGCTTGAGAGCGAAAACCAAATGCCCCGCAAGCGTATCCGGGGGAAGATGCTTGGGCGTGAAGACCTGCCAGCGCTCCGTCTCATACTTCCTGTGCTTGAGACTGACGGCGCTGAGTTTCCACGGCAGGGGGGCATCCAGCTCATAATGAGCCATCAGAGCGGCATACCCGACCAGGCGTAGCGGCTTCTCCGGCAGGAGGAGATCATGAAAAACAGTGACAGGTTTTGAAAAACGATGCCGTTTCATGGGAAACTATGAAAAACAATGATTTTTAGTACAATGCCATGAATGACCCTCATTTCCCATGAAAAACAAACGGCCTCCCCGGAAGCTTTCCGGAGAGGCCGTTTTTGAAAGGATCGCCCGATCAGAAATCGAGCAGGAGCCGCATCGGGTCTTCGATCGCTTCCTTGATCTTGATCAGGAAGGTGACCGCTTCCTTGCCGTCGATCACGCGGTGATCGTAGCTCAGGGCGAGGTTCATCATCGGGCGGATGACGACCTGGCCTTTTTCGGCGATCGGCCGTTCCTGGATCTTGTGAAGTCCCAGAATGCCGCTCTGCGGCGGGTTGAGGATCGGCGTGCTCAAAAGCGAGCCGTAAACCCCGCCGTTGGAGATGGTGAAGACGCCGCCCTGAAGGTCTTCGACCTTGATCTTGCCTTCCCGCGCCTTGCCCGCGTATTCGATGATGTCTTTTTCGATCTCGGCAAAGCTCTTCTGGTCGGCATCGCGGATGACCGGGACGATCAGGCCGCGTTCCGTGCCGACGGCGACACCAATGTCGTAGAAATGGTTGGTGATCAGGTCTTCACCGTCGATCCGGCTGTTGACGCCCGGCACCGCCTTGAGCGCGTGGACGCTCGCCTTGATGAAGAACGACATGAAGCCGAGCTTGACCCCGTGCTGCGCGACAAACTCTTCCTGCAACCGTTTGCGCAACCCCATGACGCCGCTCATGTCGGCTTCGTTGAAGGTGGTCAGCATCGCGGCGGTCTGCTGCGCCATGACGAGCTGGGCCGCGATTTTGCGCCGCAGGGGCGACATCCGCTTGCGCGTCGTGCGTCCTTCGGGAATGGCGACGGTGGCAGGAGTCGAGGGAACCAGCGCGGTGGAAGCCGGTTTCGGGGCTGGCGCGGGCGCAGCGGGAGCGGGCGCCGGAGCCTCGGGAGCCTTGGCAACAGGCGGTTCCTCCACGGGCGCCGGGGCCGGAGCTTCTTCCTTGGCAGGTGCCTGGGCCGGTTTTTCGGCAGGGGCGGCCTTGGCTTCCGTCGCTCCTCCTTCCGGGTCGATGGTGGCGACCACGGTGCCGATGTCGACCTCCTCACCTTCCGGTACGATGATTTTCAGGACACCGGCCGCTTCGGCGGTGATCTCGGTCGAAACCTTGTCGGTTTCGAGCGTCAGGAGGACATCGCCCTCGGCGACCGTTTCACCTTCAGCCTTGTGCCAGGTGGAAACCAGGCCGCTGGTGATCGATTCGCCGACGGGAGGGATTTTGACTTCGATACTCATAAGAAAAGGAACGGACAACGGAGGTGCATCAGGAAAGCCGGAAAAGGAGACGGTTTACAGGTTGAACGCATCGTCGACAAGCTGGCGTTGTTCGATCTTGTGCCGTGCCAGCGCGCCGACGGCGGGGCTGGCCCCCGCATCGCGTCCGGCATAGACGATTTCGCGGCCGAAGAGACGGCGCAGGCGCGGTTCGATGAAGTGCCACGAACCCATGTTTTGCGGTTCTTCCTGGCACCAGACCAGCGTTTTCGCCGCCGTGAACGGGGCGATGGCTTCGCGCAACGCTTCTTCGTTGAGCGGGTAGAGCTGTTCGATGCGGACGAGCGCGGTATCCTTGCGCTGGTCGGCCTCCCGCGCGGCGAGCAGGTCATAGTAGACCTTGCCGGAGGAGAAGATGACGCGCTTGACCTCCTTCGGCTTGCCGAGCAGCGGCCCGGGCAGGATCTCGTGGAACGTGCCGGTGGTGAAATCCTCCAGCGTCGAAACGCACGCGTTGGAGCGGAGCAGGCTCTTGGGTGTCATCAGAATGAGCGGCTTGCGGAAGGGGCGCTTCATCTGGCGGCGCAGGATGTGGAAGTATTGAGCCGGGGTCGTGAGATTGCCGACCTGGATGTTGTCTTCCGCGCAGAGTTGCAGGAAGCGTTCCATCCGCCCGCTGGAGTGCTCCGGTCCCTGCCCCTCGTAGCCGTGGGGGAGGAGGAGGACGATGCCGCTCGGGCGCTGCCACTTCGACTCGGCGGAGGAGATGAACTGGTCGATGATCACCTGCGCGCCGTTGACGAAATCGCCAAACTGGGCTTCCCAGAGGCAGAGCATCTCCGGGTAGCCGAGCGAGTAGCCGTAGTCAAACCCGAGGACGGCGGCTTCCGAGAGGAGCGAGTTGTAGACGCAGAACCCGGCCTGCCCTTCGGCAATGTGCTGGAGCGGGATGTAACGCTCCCGCGTGTTGACGTCGTAAAGGACCGAGTGCCGCTGGCTGAAAGTGCCCCGGCGGCTGTCCTGCCCGGAGAGGCGCACGGGAGTCCCTTCCAGCAGGAGCGAACCGAACGCCAGCGCTTCGGCGAACGCCCAGCCGTACGGGCCGCCGTTGGCGTGCGCGACCGACTGGCGTTCGAGCACGGTTCGTCGCACCTTGGGCAGCACGTTGAAGTTTTCCGGCGTGGTGGTGAGCGCCTTGACGATCTGGTTGAGCGCCTCCTTCGTGACGGTCGTGTCGACCGGCTCGTGGGTGTAGGGCGGCTGGAAGATCGCCATGGAGCCGCGGAACTGCTCGGTGTCGGTCTGCGTCGGCTTGCGATTGCCGGAGCGGACCTCCTCGAGGGTCGTTTCGAGCTTCTTTTCGTACTCGTCGTCCAGCGCGCTCGCTTCCTCCGTCGTCAGGAGACCGGAATCGACCAGGCGCTGGGTGAAGATTTTGCTGACCGAAGGGTGCTTTGAGATGGTGCTGTAAAGCGACGCCTGCGTGAATGCCGGTTCCTCGGCTTCGTTGTGCCCGTGCCGCCGGTAGCAGTACATGTCGATGACGACATCGCGCTTGAACTGCTGGCGGAAGGCGAGGGCGAGTTCGCTGACGAACCGGACGGCGAGGGGATCGTCCCCGTTGACGTGAAAGATCGGCGCTTCAATCATCTTCGCCACGTCGGTCGCGTACTGCGAGGAGCGGGCGTCGGCCGGAAGGGTGGTGAACCCGATCTGGTTGTTGACGATGATGTGGACGGTTCCGCCGACCTTGTACCCCTGGAGCTGGGAGAGGTTGAGGACTTCGGCCACGATCCCCTGACCGGCGAAGGCCGCGTCGCCATGGATCAGGATCGGGAGCACCTTCGAGCGTTCCTTCGTATCCTCCCAGATCCGCTGGAGCGCCCGGGAGATCCCGAGCACCACCGGGTTGACCGCTTCGAGGTGACTCGGGTTCGGGGCGAGGCGGATGCCGACCTCCTCCCCGGAACGGGTGATGCGCCGGGTCTGGTAGCCGAGGTGGTATTTCACGTCGCCATCGCCCGCCACGAGGTCGGGGATGTAGTTTTCCGTGAACTCGGAGAAAAGGAGATTGAGCGATTTGTTGAGGAAATTGGCCAGGGTGGTGAGCCGCCCGCGGTGGGCCATCCCCATCGCGATCTCCTTGATGCCGCTTTCAGGCGCTTTCTGGAAGAGGGTGTCGAGGATCACCATCAACGATTCGCCCCCTTCGAGCGAGAACCGTTTCTGGCCGACGTACCGGGTATGGAGAAAGCGCTCAAAGCTCTCGGCCTCAAGCAGTTCGGTAAGAATTGCCTTCTGTTCCTCCACCGGGAGCGGCGGCAGGGAGGGGCGCGCTTCGATCTGGTCGCGCAGCCAGTTGCGCACATACGGGTTCTGGATGTGCATGAACTCGAAACCGATCGCATCGGAGTAGATCGCCTCCAGTTCGCGGATCATCTCCCGCAGGGTCATCTTCTGGTTGCCCCGGAAGAAGCGGGAGGAGACGGTGAGGTCGAGATCCTTTTCACTGAAACCGAGCGCGCGAAGCTCCAGGAGCGGCTGTTCGGTGCGGGTCTTCGCCAGCGGGTCGATCCTGGCGATCGTGTGCCCGAGAGTGCGGTAGGCGTAAACGAGTCCTTCAACACGGGTCGTGAGCGGAAGCTCCTCCCCTCCATCAACCACCGTGGCGGCGGCATCCCCCGTCCTGGCTACGGCTCCGTTGCGTCCGTAGCCGAGTTCGAAGCCCTCGAAGAAGGCGGACCAGGAGTGATCGACCGACGCAGGGTCGCGTTTCCATTGTTCGTATGTCGCGTCAAGCAGATTGGCGTTGAAGGCGTTAACCAGCGAAGTTCTCATGTAGACAGGGTTAGAGGCGAGGTAGGCAAACCTCTATTGTATATCCCCGATTCGCTTTGAACCAACAAAATTTATCGCCATTTTCCCGGGCATGACACGGGAAGGCGATTTTTAAGAAGGAAAGCGCGACCGGTTACTTCGCCGGTTCGCGGGTACAGATCAGCAGGGCGGCCAGTATTCCCGGCACCCAACCGACCAAAGTGAGCAACAAGACGAGCAGTACGGAACCGCACCCTTTGTCGAGGACGGCCAGCGGTGGCAACAGAAAACAGAGGATGGCGCGGCCCAGGCTCATAGACGAGAAAAAATACGAAAAAAATCGATCAGGCACCCGAAGAACGTCTCTGCCGTGCGGTTCGCGTGGATGGTTTTGCGTTCGCGGCCGGAGCGGTCGACGCCGGGCTGACCTCCTCGCGGACGACGCCTCCCTGCGCGTCGCGTTCGATCAACCACGCCACGTAAGCGGAAAACGAGTGGCGAAAACCACGTTGGGCGGCGATTTCAAGCCCGGCTTCGTAGACCCGAGGGGTTAAAGTGATGCTCGTGCGTTTGATGGGAGGCTCCTTAAGAAAAAAATCGACCTCCGGAAAACCGCCCATGGCATGCTTTCGTCCGGAGAGGCGCTCCCTGCCTCCCAGCGATTCCCCGGAGGCTTACAAAGTATTACGAAGTATCACGCACCGTCCAGATGAAAACGTTTTCCGCCCCTGAATATCTTGACGCGAGCTTTTGGAAAGTATTACTCAATCATACATCATGGGCAGTGATTTACGACGGACTTCGATTTCTTTGCCGCCTGAGGTTTTTGAACAGGGGCAGTTGATTGCCAGACTGCGGCGACGCAGTTTTTCCAACTATATCGCCGATCTGATCGCATCGGATCTTGAGACGACGGAGGCGCTTCGCGACCGCCTGCCGCGAGAGCGCGAAGGATCGCCCATGAAAAAAGCCGGCCATAAATAGACGTGCTTTTTTGCCGTCCCGCGCGCAATTTGGTGGGATGTTTCACGTCGTCCTGATCGAACCGGAAATCCCGCCCAACACCGGCAACATCGCCCGGCTCTGCCTGGCATGCGACGCGACGCTTCATCTCGTCCGGCCGCTCGGCTTCTCGATCGACGACAAGGCGCTCAAGCGTGCGGGGCTGGACTACTGGCATCAGACGCGCGTTGTCGTCTGGGACCACTTTGACGCGCTCCGGCAGGCGCATCCGCAAGGGCGTTACTGGTTTTTGACGACCAAGACCGGGACCGCGTACGACACCGTGGCGTTGCAGGCGGGCGATTTTCTCGTTTTCGGGCGCGAAACCAAAGGGTTGCCGGAACCGCTCCTCGAAACCTTCCCCGATGCGCTGCTGACGATCCCGATGACAACCCAAACCCGCAGTCTCAACCTTGCCACCGCCGTGGCGATTGTCCTTTTTGAAGGAATGCGCCAGATTCGAGCCGCCACCCGTACCTCCCTTTCATGACCACCCCTTCCTCCACCACTCCCGCCGCTCCCCGGGCCGGGGCGACGATCCACCTCGAAGCGCGCGACCTGCGCCGTTCGTTCACCATCGGCAAGCGCCGCATCGATGTCCTGCGCGGGGTCTCCGTCTCCGTACTGGAGGGAGAGTCGGTCTTCCTCGTCGGCAGTTCCGGGGCCGGGAAGACGACCCTGCTCTACACGCTGGCCGGGCTGGAGCGGCCCGACGCGGGGGAAGTCTTTTTCGAAGGCCGCTCCCTCTATGCACAGGGGGCGACCGCCCAGGCAAGGGTCCGCAACGAACGGATGGGGTTCATCTTTCAGGGTTACTTCCTTTTGCCCGAACTGACCGCGCTTGAGAACGTGATGGTGCCGACCATGATCCGCCGCAGCGCCGACCGGCAGCGGGCGAGCGACATTCTGGAGCGGGTCGGCCTGGCCGACCGGCGTCACCACCTGCCAAAGGAACTTTCCGGCGGGGAACAGCAGCGGGTCGCGATTGCCCGGGCGCTCATCAACGGCCCGTCGGTCATTTTCGCCGATGAACCGACCGGCAATCTCGATTCCCGTACGGGCGGGACGATCATTGATTTGTTGCTTGCGTTGGTGCGCGAAAACCAGAAAACATTGCTCGTTGTGACTCACGACGCGCGGCTGGCCGAAAGAGGGGATCGCAAAATTGAAATGATGGACGGCTGCCTGCGCGGCGAGGCGTGAACGCATTGGATGGCGAACGGTTTTTTCGAGGGAAATTGCTGATAAATTGCTTACTTTTAGAGAGACGACTTAAAATTCCATGAAGATTTACATTGATGGGGCGTTTTACGCCGAGGCAGACGCCAAGATCTCCGTGTTTGACCACGGCCTGCTTTACGGGGATGGCGTGTTTGAAGGCATCCGCTTCTACAATGGACGGATCTTCCGCTTTGAGGAGCATATCGACCGGCTTTACGACTCGGGTCGCGCCATTGCGATGAACAACATCCCGCTTTCCCGCGAGGAAATGATGGAAGCGGTATTGGCCACCTGCCGCGAAAACGGGTTGAGCGACGGCTACATCCGCCTCGTGGTCACGCGCGGCGTCGGCGATCTCGGGCTCAACCCGAAACTTTGCCCCAAGCCGACCGTCATCATCATCGCCGCAGGCATCAAGCTCTACGCCGCGGAACTCTACGAGCGGGGCCTCGACATGGTCACCTGCGCGACGCGGCGCATCGCCCCGGGAGCATTGAGCCCTGCGATCAAGTCGCTCAACTACCTCAACAACATCCTCGCCAAGATCGAAGCCGGCAACGCCGGGGAAGGGTTGATGCTCAACGAACAAGGGTACGTCGCCGAATGCACGGGCGACAACATCTTCATCGTCAAGAACGGGCAGATCACCACGCCGCCGGTTTCCGCCGGAGCGCTCGACGGGATCACGCGCCGCGTGGTGCTCGAGCTTGGGAAGGAACTCGGTTACGAGATCCGGGAGCCGAACATCAGCCGATATGACATCTTTACTTCCGATGAATGTTTCCTCACCGGGACGGCCGCGGAGATCATCCCCGTCGTTTCGCTCGATGGCCGCCCGATCGGAAACTGCCGGCCGGGACCGGTGACCGCGAAGTTTATCGAACGATTCCGCGAGTTGACACGGTCGTCAGGAACACCGATTGATCAATAGCGCCTTTTTTACCTCGTCGGTTCTCCTTGGGAAATCCCGCCGGGAGGGGGCCGAGGGGCGTAACTTATGGTAGGGGAGGGCGCTCCTTACCGATAATCCTTAAATTCCAAGAAATTTTTCATAAAATGGTCTGCGACGTTTGTAAATCGAACCCGGCAACGGTCTTCCTGACGCAGATCGTGGAAGGCAAGATGCAGAAGGTCAACCTCTGCGAAACCTGCTCCAACGAGAAGGGGGTCTCGGACCCGACCGGTTTTGCCCTCGCCGATCTGCTCCTTGGCATCGGCGCCGCCGAGGAACTCGAAAAAGGAGCCGTCGTGCAGCGCTGCCCGGCATGTGGTTTCAGCCAGACCGACTTCAAGAAGACCGGTCGCCTCGGGTGCAGCGTCTGTTACGACACCTTTGCCGAGGGGTTGAGTTCGCTCATCAAGGCGATGCACAAGGGGACGACCCATGTCGGCAAGATCCCCGCGCGGCTCATGCGCACGCTGGAACTCAGCGCCCGCAGCAAGCAGCTCCAGCGCGATCTCGAACAGGCCGTTTCCGACGAAAACTACGAGCAGGCGGCGCAACTGCGCGACCAGCTCCGTGAACTGGAGTCCCAGACGTGAAAATCAGCAATCTTTTTACCAGCAGCGGTGAATGGGCCCGCAACGACGGTCCCCACCACCAGATTGTGATTTCGAGCCGGGTGCGCCTCGCGCGCAACCTGCGGGGACGCCCGTTCCCCGGCTGGGCGAAAAAGGTCGATCGCCTCGCCATCCTCGAAGAGATCAAACCCGAGGTGCAGGGGCTGAGCGAACTGGGCGACTGCTACTCCGAATACCTTCAGGATTTAAGCGCCCTGGAAAAGCAGGTGCTCGTGGAGCGCCACCTCATCAGCCGCGAACATGCCGCCAAGGGGGTCGGGAGCGCCGTCATCGTCAACAAACGGCAGACGTTGAGCATCATGATCAACGAAGAGGACCATCTGCGCATGCAGGTGATCCGCTCCGGGTTGCAGCTTAAAAACGCCTTCCGCCTGGTCGACCGCGTCGACAGCGGGCTTGAAGCCCGGGTCGACTACGCCTTTCACCCGGAACTGGGCTACCTGACCGCCTGCCCGACCAACGTCGGCACGGGGATGCGCGCTTCGGCGATGATCCACCTTCCCGCGCTCGTTTTGAGCGAGCAGATCAACCCCGTCATCCAGGCGGTCAACAAGATCGGCCTCGCCGTCCGGGGGCTCTACGGGGAGGGAACCGAGGCGATGGGCAACCTTTTCCAGATCTCCAACCAGACCACGCTCGGCGAAAAGGAGGAGGAAATCATCACCCGGCTCAACAAGGTGATCGAGCAGATCATCGGCCACGAACAGAACGCCCGGGAGATGTTGTTGCAGAAAAAACCGGGAATGGTGCTCGACCACATCGGGCGCGGCTACGGCATTTTATGCCACGCCTACTCCATGAGTTCCAAGGAAGCGCTCAATCTTCTCTCATTTTTGAAACTGGGGGTTGATTTAGGTCACTTTCCGGAGGAGTGTCAGAGAGCGATTGATGAACTCTTTATTCTTACCCAACCGGCCCATTTGCAGCGCGCATCGCAGCAGAAACTCGCTCCCGAGGAGCGGGATGCCTTGCGCGCCGAGATTATCCGCGACAAGTTAAAGGAGTTCCCAAAACCAGACAGCAGCAAGGCGGCCCCCCAGGAGGAGCCGCCCAAAGAAGATAACCATGATGAATAATTTCACTCCACGCGCCCAACAGGTCTTGGCTCTCGCACGGAAGGAAGCTGACCGTTTCAATCATAATTATGTGGGGACCGAGCATTTGCTGCTTGGGTTGATCAAACTCGGGCAGGGAGTGGCGGTCAATGTCCTGCAAAAGATGTCGCTCGATCTGGAGACGGTCCGCATGGAAGTCGAAAAACAGGTCGGTTCCGGACCGGAGACCAAGATGGTCGGCAACATCCCGTACACCCCGCGGGTCAAGAAAGTCCTCGCCCTCGCCGGAAAGGAAGCCAAGTCGCTTTCGCACTCCTACGTCGGCACCGAACACATCCTTCTCGGCCTCCTGCGCGAAGGGGAGGGGGTCGCCGCCAAGGTGCTCAAGAACCTGGAGGTCGACATCGAACGGACCCGCAACGAAATTTTGCGCGAACTCGATCCCAACTTCACCCCGCCCGAAGCGAGCGAGGAAGGGGCGTCGCCGGAAGCTGGCGGTGCAGGCGGCGAAGGAGCCGCCCCCGGACCGGGGCGCAAGGCGGAGGTCAAGACCCCGGCCCTGCGCGCCTTTGGCCGTGACCTGACCGAGATGGCCCGCAAGGGTGAACTCGATCCCGTCATCGGGCGTCACAACGAAATCGAACGCGTCATCCAGATCCTCTGCCGCCGCACCAAGAACAACCCGGTGCTGATCGGGGAGGCGGGGGTCGGCAAGACCGCGATCGCCGAAGGGCTCGCCCAGGAGATCGCCGCCGGAAACGTTCCGGAGATCTTGCGCGACAAGAAGGTCGTCACCCTTGACCTCGCCCTCATGGTCGCCGGGACCAAGTACCGTGGCCAGTTTGAGGAACGGATCAAGGCCGTGATGGACGAAATCCGCCGCAGCAAGAACGTCCTCCTCTTCATCGACGAGTTGCACACGATTGTGGGAGCCGGTTCCGCCGAAGGGGCGATGGATGCCTCCAACATCATCAAGCCCTCCTTGAGCCGGGGCGAGTTGCAGTGCATCGGCGCGACCACGCTCAACGAATACCGCAAGTACATCGAAAAGGACGCCGCGCTCGAACGCCGTTTCCAGACCGTCAAGGTCGAAGCGCCGAGTGTCGAGGATACCATCCAGATCCTGCGCGGCATCCGGCCCAAGTACGAATCGCACCACCGTGCCAAGATCACCGACGAAGCGCTCGAACTCTGCGCCACGTTGTCGGACCGCTACATCACCGGCCGTTTTCTGCCGGACAAGGCGATCGACGTCATGGACGAAGCCGGTTCGCGCGCGCGCATCGGCGCGATGACCCGCCCGCCCGATGTCAAGCACATCGAAGCGGAGATCGAGTCGATCCGCGG
>Ga0182739_1000955_pt1 | contig 32421 bp, 30 predicted proteins | sample eDN5th30CBELigBY_FD_128873 | JGI IMG/M metagenome (GOLD analysis project Ga0182739, IMG submission 128873) | Enriched backyard soil microbial communities from Emeryville, California, USA - eDNA 5th pass 30_C BE-Lig BY (version 2) (version 2) | ecosystem: Environmental > Terrestrial > Soil >... | reverse complement strand
GCCGTCTTTACCGGCGCCTATGGTGCCGACCCGACCCTGGCCGGCGAAACCAACAAGCCCACCATCTCGCGCGGCGTGCCGATCGCCAAGGCGATGGAGGAGCACTCGCTGATCGCCTTCAAGCTGAACGGTCAGGACCTGCCGCTGATCCACGGCGCGCCTGTCCGGCTCGTCATCCCCGGCTGGCCCGCCTCGGCGTCGACCAAGTGGCTGAACCGCATCTGGATCCGCGACAAGGAGCATGATGGTCCCGGCATGGGCGGCTTCTCCTACCGCGTGCCGAAGACGCCGATTGTGCCTGGCAGCAAGGGCGATGCGAAGGACATGGCGATCCTGGAATCGATGCCGGTCCGCTCGATCATCACCTTCCCGGCCGACGGCACCCGCCTCACGTCGCGCAAGCTCGACCTGCGCGGCCATGCCTGGGCCGGCGACTTCGACATCAAGACCGTCGACATCTCGACCGACTACGGCGTCACCTGGAAGCCCGCGAAGGTCGAAGCGCCCGCCAACAAGTATGCCTGGCAGAACTTCAGCGCCTCGATCGAACTGCCGACCGCGGGCTACTACGAAGTCTGGGTCAAGGCGACCGACAGCAAGGGCGTGACCCAGCCCTTCCAGGCCGCCAACTGGAACCCGCAAGGCTACGGCGCCAATCCGGTCAACCGCATCCGCGTGCTCGTCGAATCTTGACCCGCCTCAACGTGATACACGCCGCCGTCATCGGCTTGACGGCGACGTTCCTGTTGCTCGCCTTCGATCGCGCCGGCGAGCTGCACAGGGACAAGTATGTCTACGTGCCGCCGGCGCCCAAGGTGGCGGCGGCACCGCCCGTTATCGATCCCGACAAGGGCAAGCCGCCGCCGCACAACGACACGGTCGAGGACCTGCCCGAGGGCAAGAACCGCGAGCTCACCTTCTATACCTGCACGGCCTGCCATGGCGTCGCGCTGATCAAGGCCCAGGGCCTGACGCGCGACCTCTGGGATTCGACCATCGACCTGATGCTGGAAAAGCATCGTATGCCGCCGATCAAGGCCGAGGAGCGCTCGGAAATTCTCGACTATCTGGCCGAGAGTTTCCCTCCCCGCCGCAAGGGCCGCGGCAGCGACAATCCGTTCCTGAAGTGAGGCGGGCGGCGGCTATGCCGTCGCCTTCGCCCACTTCTCCGACCAGACGTGCAGCGGCAGGAACAGCCGCAGCAGCTCGTTGCCCAGCGCCGTGAGCCGATAGCCCGCTGCCTCGTCGAGTTCGACCAGCTTCGCCTCGCGCAGTTCGGCCAACCGCGTGTTCACGATGGTCGGGCTGGCGCCGGTCAGGTCCTGCAGCTCGCGGAAACGCCGGGGCTGCTCGCGCAAGGGCCGGCCGATGCGCCGTGCTGGTCGGCCGATGAACAGGCGTTGCTAGCCGCCGTCGACGATCTCGTCGACCACCGCACGATCGGCGAGATGGCGTGGAGTAACCTCGCCGCCCATTTCGACGAGGCACAGATCCTCGAGATGATCGCGCTCGCGGGCTACTACCACACGATCAGCTTTCTCTGTCGCGCCCTCGACCTGCCGCTCGAAACCTACGGCGCGCGCTTTCCGGCACCACCTCTGTTAGGCTGATCGAGCCATGATGCCCGCCCGCCCCTCATGATCGACAAGCTGGAGTTTCTTCTGGCGCTCGCGCGGGAGCGAAACTTCGGCAAGGCCGCGGAAGTCTGCGGCGTCACCCAGCCGACCTTTTCGGCCGGCATCAAGCATCTGGAGGAAATGCTGGGCGTCATGCTGGTGCAGCGCTCCTCGCGCTTCCTCGGCTTCACCGCCGAAGGCGACCGCGTGCTCGAATGGGCCCGCAGCATCGTCGCCGACACGCGCGCCATGCGGCAGGAGGTCCAGGCCCTGCGGAAGGGCCTCACCGGTCGGCTACGGATCGCCGCCATCCCGACGGCCCTGGCCATGGTGTCGGCGTTGACCACGCCCTTCCGCGCCAAGCATCCCAACGTGCAGTTCACCATCCTGTCCCGCACCTCGACCCAGATCCTGTCGATGCTGGAGAATCTCGAAGTCGATGCCGGCCTCACCTACATCGACAACGAACCGCTGGGACGCCTGCGCGCTGTGCCGCTCTATCTCGAGCAATATCGGCTGCTGACCTCCGAGAACAGCCCGCTGGGCAATCGCGAGCGCGTGACGTGGGCGGAGGTCGGCCGCATCCCGCTCTGCCTGCTCACGCCCGACATGCAGAACCGGCGCATTATCGACCAGTTGCTGGGCGCCGTCGGTGAACGATCCGACCCGACACTCGAATCCAATTCGATGATCGTGCTGTTCTCGCATGTGCGGACCGGCCGGTGGGCGAGCGTGATGCCCGAGAAACTGGCCGACACGCTGGGACTGACGGAGCATCTCCGGTCGATCCCGATCGTCGAGCCCGAGGCGGTGCACGGGATCGGCCTCGTCGTGCCGCCACGCGAGCCCATGACGCCGCTGGCCGCTTCCCTTGTCGCCGAAGCCGAGCAGGTGGCGAAGTCGCTGGCCTGAGCTTCACACGATAGAGGGTCTCTATCGCCTTACGGGTCTGCTTTCTTGAAGCGACGCACCCGACGGCAGATCATGCGCCGAAACGGGAGCGAAACGATGCCAGTGGCCTGGAATGAGCCGCAAGCCGCAGAAATCGTCCGGCGCCATGTCGGCCAGGAAGGTGCACTGCTGCCGATCCTGCACGATCTGCAGGCAACCTTCCGCTGCATTCCGCTGCCCGCGGTGCCTTTCGTCGCCCACGCGCTCAACCTCACCCGTGCCGAGGTGCATGGCGTCGTCAGCTTCTATCGCGATTTTCGCGACGCGCCGCCGGGCCGCCATGTCCTGAAGCTCTGCCGGGCGGAGGCGTGCCAGGCAATGGAAGGCGACCGTATCGCCCGCCAGATCCTCGATCGCTTCGACCTCGACTGGAGTGGCACGACACCCGACGGCCGGCTGACCATCGAGGCCGTCTACTGTCTCGGCCTTTGCGCCTGCGCGCCCGCTGCCCTGCTCGACGAGGCGCCGATCGGCCGCCTGAACGATGCCTCGCCAGATGAGTTGGCGCACGAGGTCGGCGCATGACGCTCAGAATCTTCGTGCCGCGCGACGCTGCGGCTCGTGCGGTCGGTGCCGATCGTGTCGCAGACGCCCTCGTCACGGAGGCCCATCGGCTGGGTATCGTCCTCGAACTGGTGCGCACGGGCTCGCGCGGCCTGTTCTGGCTCGAGCCGATGGTGGAGCTGGAAACCGGCGGAGGTCGTCTCGCCTTCGGGCCCATGGATCCGGCCGACGTGCCGGGCCTGCTCGCCCTTGGCCCGCAGGCAGCGAACGCCCACCCGCTCTGCCTCGGCCGGCCCGACGACATCCGCTTCCTGAAACGCCAGACCCGGATCACCTTTGCGCGCTGCGGTGTCATCGATCCGCTGTCGCTGGACGACTATCGCGCCCATGGCGGCTATCGGGGCCTCGCTCGCGCCCTCTTCCTCGGGCCTGCCGCCACGATCGAGGAAGTGGTCCGGTCGGGCCTGCGCGGTCGCGGCGGTGCGGGCTTTCCGACGGGCATCAAGTGGCGGACGGTCGCCGACACTGACGCCGACCGCCGGTACATCGTCTGCAACGCGGACGAAGGTGACTCGGGCACCTACGCGGACCGCATGCTCATGGAAGGCGATCCGTTCAGTGTGATCGAAGGCATGACGATCGCGGGCTTCGCCGTCGGCGCCGCCAAGGGCTTTGTCTACATTCGATCCGAATACCCCGACGCCATCCGTGTCATGAACGAAGCGGTGAACATCGCCCGCGCGAGCGGCTGTCTCGGCGCGGACGCCGCCGGCAGCGGCTTCGCCTTCGACATCGAGATCAGGGTCGGTGCCGGCGCTTATGTCTGCGGCGAGGAGATGTCGCTTCTGGAAAGTCTCGAGGGACGGCGCGGCCAGGTCCGCGCCAAGCCGCCCCTCCCCGCCCACAAAGGGCTGTTCGGCCGCCCGACGGTGATCAACAATCTCCTCACCCTGGCCTGCGTGCCGGCCATCCTGGCCGAGGGAGCCGACCGCTACGCCACGCTCGGCAGCGGCCGTTCGCGCGGTACCATGCCGATCCAACTCGCCGGCAACGTCCGGCATGGCGGCCTTTTCGAGACGGCCTTCGGTCTCACCCTGGACCAGATCGTCGATGATATCGGCGGCGGGACGGCCAATGGCCGCCCGGTGCGCGCCGTCCAGGTCGGCGGCCCCCTCGGCGCCTATTTCCCCCGCGCGCTGTTCGACACGAAGTTCGACTACGAGGCCTTCGCGGCCCGCGACGGCCTGCTCGGCCACGGCGGCATCGTGGTGTTCGACGATCGCGTCGATATGGCCTGGCAAGCCCGGTTTGCGCTCGACTTCTGCGCCCACGAATCTTGCGGCAAGTGCACGCCCTGCCGCATCGGCTCGGTGCGCGGCACCGAAACCATGGACCGCATCCTGCGGGGCGAGAACGTCGACGCCAACCTCGCGCTGATCGAGGACCTCTGCCAGACGCTCAAGTTCGGCTCGCTCTGCGCCCTCGGCGGTTTCACTTCTTATCCGGTGATGAGCGCCTTGCGGCATTTCCCGGAGGATTTCAGCCACCCGCGCCTCGCCGCGGCGGCGGACTAGAGGACAGCCTCATGTCGTTCGTTCACGAGATCGACCATGGCACGCCCGCCAGCGCCTCAGCCGCGACGGTCAAGCTCATCATCGATGGCCACGAGGTGACCGTGTCGGCCGGCACCTCGATCATGCGGGCCGCCGTCGAGGCCGGCATCCAGGTGCCCAAGCTATGCGCCACCGATTCGCTCGAGGCGTTCGGCTCCTGCCGGCTGTGCCTGGTCGAGATCGAAGGCCGCGCCGGCACGCCCGCCTCCTGCACCACGCCGGTCGCGGCCGGCATGGTGGTCTCGACCCAGACGGAGCGACTGAAACAGGTCCGCAAGGGCGTGATGGAACTCTACATCTCCGACCATCCGCTCGACTGCCTGACCTGCGCCGCCAACGGCGACTGCGAGCTCCAGGACATGGCGGGCGCCGTCGGCCTGCGTGAGGTCCGCTACGGCTACCAGGGCGCGAACCATCTTGGCCAGGCCAAGGACGAGTCCAATCCCTACTTCGCCTTTGATCCCTCCAAGTGCATCGTCTGCTCGCGCTGCGTGCGCGCCTGCGAGGAGGTGCAGGGGACCTTCGCGCTGACCATCCAGGGGCGCGGCTTCGAGTCCAAGGTCTCGGCGGGTATGGCCGAGAGTTTCATCGCGTCGGAGTGCGTCTCCTGCGGCGCCTGCGTGCAGGCCTGCCCGACGGCCACGCTGATCGAGAAGTCGGTGATCGAGATTGGTCAGCCGGAGCACGCGGTGACGACGACCTGCGCCTATTGCGGCGTCGGCTGCAACTTCAAGGCGGAGATGCGCGGCGAGGAGCTGGTGCGCATGGTTCCGGCGAAGGACGGAAAGGCCAATCACGGCCATTCCTGCGTGAAAGGCCGGTTCGCCTGGGGCTACGCCCATCATCGCGAGCGCATCCTGAAGCCGATGATCCGCGAGACCATCGACCAGCCCTGGCGGGAGGTGAGCTGGGACGAGGCCATCGGTCGCGTCGCCTCCGAGTTCAGGCGGCTGCAGCAGGCGCACGGCAAGCGCGCCATCGGCGGCATCACCTCGTCGCGCTGTACCAACGAGGAGACCTACCTTGTCCAGAAGCTGGTGCGCGGCGGCTTCGGCAACAACAACGTCGACACCTGCGCGCGTGTCTGCCACTCGCCGACCGGTTACGGGCTGAAGGCGACCTTCGGCACATCGGCCGGCACCCAGGATTTCGATTCGGTCGAACAGGCCGACATCGTGCTGGTGATCGGCGCCAACCCCACCGACGCCCATCCGGTCTTTGCCTCTCGCCTCAAGAAGCGCCTGCGCCAGGGCGCGAAGCTGATCGTGATCGACCCGCGCCGCATCGATCTGGTGCGCACGCCGCACGTCGAGGCCGCCTTCCATCTGGCGCTGCGGCCCGGCACCAACGCCGCGATCCTCAACGCCCTCGCCCACACCATCGTCACCGAATGCCTGGTCGACGACGCCTTCGTCCGGGAGCGCTGCGATCTCTCGACCTTCGAGGACTGGGCAGCCTTCGTTGCGGAACCGCGCAACAGTCCGGAGACGGTCGGACCGCTCGCCGGGGTTCCGCCCGAGACGATCCGGGCCGCCGCCCGCCTCTTTGCCACCGGCGGCAACGGTGCGATCTACTACGGGCTGGGCGTCACCGAGCACAGCCAGGGTTCGACCGTGGTGATGGCGATCGCCAACCTGGCGATGGCCACCGGCAACATCGGCCGGCCCGGCGTCGGCGTGAATCCCCTGCGCGGCCAGAACAACGTCCAGGGCTCTTGCGACATGGGCTCCTTCCCGCACGAATTCTCGGGCTACCGCCATGTTTCCGACGACGGCGTGCGCGGCACCTTCGAGGCGCTGTGGGGTCGGCCGCTCGATGCCGAGCCGGGCCTGCGCATCGGCAACATGCTGGATGCGGCGCTCGACGGCAGCTTCAAGGGCCTCTACGTCCAGGGCGAGGACATCCTGCAGTCCGATCCCGACACGCACCACGTGGCCGAGGCGCTGGCCGCCATGGAATGCGTCGTCGTGCAGGACCTGTTCCTGAACGAGACGGCGGCCTATGCCCATGTCTTCCTGCCCGGCTCGACCTTCCTTGAGAAGGACGGCACCTTCACCAATGCCGAACGACGCATCAACCGCGTGCGCAGGGTCATGACACCGAAGAACGGCCTCGCCGACTGGGAGATCACCCTGGCGATCGCCCGCGCGATGGGCTTCGACATGCACTACGACCACCCCTCGCAGGTGATGGACGAGATCGCGCGCACCACGCCTACCTTTGCCGGCGTCTCCTACGCGTTGCTCGACCGCGAGGGCTCGGTCCAGTGGCCATGCAACGAGCGCGCGCCCACCGGCACGCCGGTGATGCATGCCGACGGTTTCGTGCGCGGCAAGGGGTGCTTCATCGTCACCGAGTACGTGCCAACCGACGAGAAAGTCGGGCCGCGCTTTCCGCTGCTGCTGACGACCGGCCGCATCCTGTCGCAGTACAATGTCGGCGCCCAGACGCGGCGCACGGCCAACATCGTGTGGCACGACGAGGACGTGCTCGAGATCCACCCGCACGACGCCGAGGACCGGGGCGTGCGCGACGGCGACTGGGTGAGGCTCGACAGCCGCGCCGGCGGCACGACATTGCGCGCCCGCGTCACCGATCGCGTGGCGCCGGGCGTCGTCTACACGACCTTCCATCATCCCGGCACGCAGGCCAACGTCGTCACCACCGACAATTCCGACTGGGCGACCAACTGCCCCGAGTACAAGGTGACCGCTGTCCAGGTGGCGCCGTCGAACGGCCCGAGCGACTGGCAGCGCACCTACGATGCCCAGGCTCTCGCCCACCGGCGCATCGCGGCCGCACCAGCGGCGGAATAGAAACGATGGAAGCCGCCAAGCTGGTGCGCATGGCCAACCAGATCGGCCAGTTCTTCGCCTCGCAGCGCGGCGCCGACCCGTCCATCGCCATCGCCGATCATCTGCGCAAGTTCTGGGAGCCGCGCATGCGGGCAGCCATCGTGGCGCATCTGGAGGCGGGCGGCGCTGGGCTCGAGGCGCCGGTGCGCGAGGCCGTCGCGCGTCTCAAGGCCGAGGCGTCCGGCCCTACCGCCTGAACAGACGCTCCAGGCTCAGGATCAGCAGGCCGAAGCACAGCCCCCAGAAAGCCGAACCGACGCCCATCAAGGTGACGCCCGAAACGGTGACGGCCAAGGTGCCCGTCGCCGCAAGACGGTCCTGCTCGCCGACCAGCGCGATGCCGAGGGCGCCCGCCGTCGAGCCCAGCAGCGCGGTGCCCGCGACCGTCGCAAGCAGGGCCGGCGGCAGTGCGCCGAACAGACCGACCAGCGAGGCGCCGAACAGGGCGATCAGGATCCAGAACAGCGCGTAGAACGGCCCCGCCTTCCAGCGCTGCGCCGGATCGGGATGGGCGTCGGGACCGGTGCACAGAGCGGCCGAGATCGCCGCGAGGTTCGACGTGTGGGCGCCGAGGAACGCCGTGCCGAGCGATGCGGCTCCCGTGACGGCAAGGATGGGCTGCGTCGGCGGCTGATAGCCCGAGCCGCGCAGCACCGCGAAGCCCGGCAGGTTCTGAGACGCCATCGTGACCAGATAGAGCGGCACGCCGAGACCGACGAGCGTGGCCACGTCCCACGCGGGCGCCGTGACGACCAGCGTCGAGAGGCCGAGCGACGGCAATGGCTTCACGAGGCCGAGCGACCAGGCGAGCAGCGCGCCGGCGACCAGCACGATCAGCGAGGAAAGGGCGGGGAAGCGGATGCGCGCCACCAGGAACAGGGCGATCAGCGGAAGCACCAGCAGTGGCGCGGACGGCACATGCTCGACCATGGCCATGACGAGGCGCAGCAGGATGCCCGCCAGCATGGCGGCGGCGATGCTGGGCGGAATCTTGCCGATCAACCGGCCGAGCGGCTTCACCGCGGCCGTCAGCAGAATCAGAAGCGCGGCCAGCACGAAGGCGCCGACCGCCGCCGCGAAGCTCGGCACGCCGGAGGTCGAGGCGATCAGCGCCGCCCCGGGCGTCGACCAGGCGGTGATGATCGGCATGCGGTACCGCACACTGAGCAGCAGCGCGCTGGCCGCCGTGGCGAGGCCGAGCCCCGACACCCAGGAACTCGCCTGATCGGGCGTCGCGCCGACGGCCTGCGCAGCGGCCAGCACGACCGGCAAGGTGCCGCCCACGCCTGCGATCGTCGCGACCAGCGCAGCGGCCGCGACGGAAACGAGACCGCCGGCTTTCACCGGCGCACGCGTGCGGAGGTCAACCTCGGCGTCGTCCCGAGCGAAGCGAGGGACCCTTCGCGATAACGATCAAAGGTCCCTCGCCTGCGGCTCGGGATGACAAACTCCGTCGAACGATCGCCGTACGATATGTCAAGCATTCGCCCGCTCGACCATCGCCTGCAGCAGGATCTGCGCGCCGGCGCCGACATCGCTCTTGCTGGCGTCCTCGATCTCGTTGTGGCTGACGCCGTCCTTGCAGGGCACGAACACCATCGCCGTCGGGGCGACGCGGCTGACATAGCAGGCGTCATGGCCCGCACCGCTCACGATGTCCATGTGCGGATAGCCCGCCTGGTCGGCACCGCGACGCACCGCATCGACCAGCTCCTTCGCGAAGGGCGACGGCGGGAAGTACCAGATCTGTTCGATGTTGACCTCGAGCCGGTGGCGCTTGGCGATGTCGGCCACGGCGGCGCGCATCTCGGCATCCATCTTCGTCAGTTCGCCGTCATCGGGATGGCGGAAGTCGACCGTCATGAAGACGCGACCGGGGATGGTGTTGCGCGCCTGCGGCTGGCTCTCGATGACGCCGATGGTCGAGCGGCCGTTCGGCCGGTTGCCGATGGTGCGGGCAGCGACGATCAGCTCGGCCGCCCCGACCAGCGCATCGCGGCGGCCTTCCATCGGCGTCGTGCCGGCATGGCTCTCCATGCCCGTCCAGTTGATTTCGTACCAGCGCTGGCCCTGCGCGCCTGTGACCACGCCGATCGTCTTCTTCTCGCGCTCCAGAATCGGGCCCTGCTCGATATGCGCTTCGAAGAACGCGCCGACCGGCCGCCCGCCGACCGGCTCCTTGCCGTCGTAGCCGATCTGCTTCAGCGCCTCTCCGAAGGTCACGCCGTCACGATCCTTGATCGACAGCGCATGCTCCAGGGTGAAGGCGCCGCCGAATACGCCCGACGCGACCATGGCCGGCGCGAAGCGGCAGCCTTCCTCGTTGGTCCAGACGGCAACCTCGATCGACGCCTCGGTGACGTAGTTCGAATCGTGCAGCACGCGCAGCACCTCCAGCCCTGCCATCACGCCATAGGCACCGTCGAACTTGCCACCGGTCGGCTGGGTGTCGAGATGGGAGCCGGTCATGACCGGCGGCTTCGCCGGATCGCGACCCTCGCGGCGAGCGAAGACGTTGCCCAGCTGATCGACCTTGATGGTACAGCCCGCCTCCTTCGCCCAGCGCACAAACAGATCGCGACCCTGCCGGTCGAGGTCGGTCAGCGCGATGCGGCAGACGCCGCCTTTCTCCGTGCCGCCGATCTGCCCGAGCTCCATCAGGCTCGACCACAGCCGGTCGGGATCTACGCGGAGATTGGGGCGGTCGCTGGCGGTCATTGGCTGTGGACTCCGGATAGGGACAAGCCGGGACCATAGCAAATGCCAGCCAGCGAAACGAAGTGCTTGAGCAGGTGTGCGTCGTCTTGCATGGGTGGAGCTCAGGAGGAATTTCATCGCATGCTTCCGCTGTCCGATACGCTCGTTCTCGACCTGACTCAGGTCATCGCCGGTCCTACGGCCGGCCAGATTTTGGGCGACATGGGCGCCGACGTGATCAAGGTCGAGCCGCTGAACGGCGAGCACTTCCGGCCGCATTTCGGCGGGGCCTGGGTGCCGTCGATGAACCGCAACAAGCGGGGCCTGGCGATCGACCTGCGCAGCGAGGGCGGCAAGGACGTACTGATGCGGCTGGTGAAGAAGGCCGACGTTTTCATGGAGGCCTTCACACCGGGCGTGATCGACAAGCTTGGTTTCGGCTGGGACGTCGTCTCGAAGGTCAATCCGCAGGCGATTTATGCCTCGATCTCGGGATATGGCCAGACCGGTCCCTACTCGCCGCGCGCCGGATACGATCCCTGCATTCAGGCCGAGATCGGTCTGATGGATGCGACCGGGCCCTATCAGGGCGAGATGTGCCGCGTCGGCACCGCGCCCATCGACTATTCGACCGGCCTCGCCTGCGCCGGCGGTATCGCCTTCGCGCTGCTGCACCGGATCAAGACCGGCAAGGGCCAGCGGCTCGACCTGTCGCTGTTCGACGTCGGCATGCACATGATGAGCCACTGGATCACCAACCATGGCCTCACCGGCGAGAATCCCGAGCGCATGGGCACGTCGAACACGATCCTCTGCCCGCTGCGCGTCTTCCCGACGAAGACGCAGCCGGTGTTTGTGGCCGGCACCAACGACGCCTTCTGGCGCCTGCTCTGCACGGCGCTCGGCCGCAAGGACTGGCTCGACGACGAGCGTTTCAAGACCAATGCCGGCCGCGTCGCCCATCGCGGCATCCTCGAGAGCATGATCGAGGACTATTTCCTGCAGTACACGGCCGACGAGCTGCTTGAGAAGCTGATCCCCGCCGGCATGCCCTGCTCGGCCGCCTATAAGGTGAGCGACGTGATGGCGAGCGAGCACGCCAGGGCGCGCGGCAGCGTGCTCGAGATCGACTATCCCGGCATTGGCCCGGTGAAGTCCGCCGCCAACCCGATCAAGCTGTCCGCCGCGCCGGTCGAGACGCGGCAGAAGTCGCCGGGCATCGGCGAGCACACGGTCGAGATCATGCGCGAGGTGGGCTATAGCGATGATGAGATCGCCGCCCTCAAGACGGCGAAGGCCATCGTGACGAGCTGAGGTCCCAGGATGAAGATCGTCTATTCCGACAAGCACGCCCAGCACGACCCGCAGCATTTCGTCGTGCGGGGCACCAAACTGCGCAGCGCCGAGCAGCCCGAACGCGCGATCCGTCTGCTGGCCGCCGCCACGGAAGCGGGACACACGATCCTGGCTCCCGGGTCATACGGTCCGGCGCCGGCCGCCACCGTGCATACGCCGGACTATCTCGACTTCCTGCAGATCGCCGCGCGCGAATGGGCGAAGCTGCCGGGTGCGGGCCCGGAAGTGGTGCCAAACGTCCACCCGGCGCGCGCCCATGCCTCCTACCCGAAGGCGCTGGCTGGTCGTGCCGGCTGGCATCAGGTCGATACGGGCTGCCCGATCGGCCCGCACACCTGGGACGCGGCCCTCGCCGCCACCGAAGTCGCTGCCACGGTCGCCGACATGGTGCTGTCTGGTGAACACCATGCCTACGCGCTCTGCCGGCCGCCGGGCCATCACGCCTATGCCGACATGGCCGGAGGTTTCTGTTTCCTGAACAACACGGCCGTCGCCGCACAGAGACTGCGGGCCGCGCACCAGCGCGTGGCGATCCTCGATGTCGATGTGCATCACGGCAACGGCACGCAGGGCATCTTCTACGAGCGCGACGACGTGCTGACGGTCTCGATCCACGCCGACCCCGATCACTACTACCCCTTCTTCTGGGGCCATGCGCAGGAGCGAGGCGCCGGCCAGGGCGAGGGTTTCAATCTCAACCTGCCCCTACCGCTCGGTTCTCCCGACGCACCGTGGCTCGACGCCGGCGACAAGGCCTTGGCGCGCATCCGCGACTTCCAGCCGACCGCGCTGGTGGTGGCGCTCGGCCTCGACGCCAGCGAAAGCGATCCGCTACAGGGCCTCAAGGTCACCGGTGCCGGCTTCCATGCCATGGCCGAGAAGATCGCCCGCATGGGCCTGCCGACGGTGCTGGTCCAGGAAGGCGGCTATCTCGGCGACGATCTCGGTCGCAACCTCGTCCAGTTCCTGGCCGGCTTCGAAAAGGGACGCAGCGTCGGCGCCTAGTCGACCTGTGCGCCTGCCATCGTCACGATCTTGCGCCACTTCTCGATCTCGGCCTCGACGAAGGCCTTCGTTTCGGCGGGCGTCAGTGCCTCGCTCGCCTCGACGTTCAGGGCTTTGAGCCGCTCACCCAGCGTCGGATCGGCCAGCGCCTTGTAGATGGAAGTGTTGAGGCGGCGGACGATGTTGGCCGACGTGCCCGCCGGAACGGCGATTATGTTCCAGGTGCCGCCCACGAAGTCGGCCAGGCCGGCTTCCTTCATCGTCGGGATGTCGGGCATCACCGTGCTGCGCTTGTCGGCCATCAGCCCGACCGGGACGAGCTGCCCCGCCCGGACATTCTCCATCACCGGTCCCAGCGTGGCGAACATCAGCGCATGGCGGCCGGCGAGCAGGTCCTGAAGTGCCGGCCCGGTCCCGCGATAGGGCACGTGCAGGATGTCGACTCCGGTGCGCGTCTTGAACAGTTCGCCGGCGAGATGATTGGTCGTGCCATTGCCAGAAGACGGATAGCTCGCCTTGCCGGGCTCAGCCTTCAGCTTGGCAATGAGGTCCGGCAGATTCGTCGGCTGTCCGGCGGGCACCAGCAAAGCCATCGGCGCGAGGCCGACCAGCGCGACAAGCTCGAAATCCTTCACCGGGTGATAGGGCAAGGTCTTGTAGAGCGAGATGTTGATGCCGTGCGTCGCCGCCGTACCGAACAGCAGCGTGTAGCCGTCGGGCTTCGATTTGGCGACCATCTCGGTTCCGACATTGCCGCCGGCGCCCCCTTTGTTGTCGATGATGACCTGCTGGCCGAGATCGGCCGCCATGCCGACAGCGACCACGCGCGCGATCAGGTCGGTCGGGCCGCCAGGGGGGAACGGGACCACCATGCGCAGGGCCTTGTCGGGATATTGCGCGAACGCCGGCCCGTCCGACAGCATCCCGACGACACAGGCGAAGAGCGAAGCAAGGATTAGCCGCATGGTCAGTCCACCTTCGCGCCGGCGATGCGGATGACGTCGCGCCATTTGACGATCTCCGCCGCCACGAAGGCGCGCGTGCTGGCCGGCGTCGAATCGGTGACCGCCTCGATGCCGAGCTGCTGCAGCCGTTCCGCCACCGTGGCGCTTGCCAGCGCCTTGTTGACGGCGGTGTTGAGGCGGTCGACGATCGGCTTGGGCGTACCAGCCGGTACTGCCACGACATTCCAGGTGCCGCCGACGAAGTCGGCCAGCCCTGCCTCTGCCGCGGTCGGCACGTCAGGACGTGCCTGGCTACGCTTGTCCGCCATGATGACGACAGCGTAGAGCTTGCCGGCCTTGATCTGCTCCAGCGATGTTCCGAACGAATCGAACATGAAGGTCACTCGGCCACCCATCAGGTCCTGCAGCGCCGGCCCCGAGCCGCGATAAGGCACATGGACCGCCTCGATGCCGGCGCGCGTCTTGAACAGCTCTCCGGCAAGATGATTGGTCGTGCCATTGCCGGACGAGGCGTAGCTCGACTTGCCACGCTCTGCCTTCAGCTTGGCGATCAGTTCCGGCAGCGTGCGAGGCTGCTCGGACGAGACCAGTAGAACCATCGGCACGAGACCGGCCAGTGCCACCAGTTCGAAATCCTTCAGCGGATCGTAGGGCAGCTGGTCGTAGAGCGAGACGTTGATACCATGCGTGGCGGCCGTGCCGAACAGCAGCGTGTAGCCGTCGGGTTTGGCCTTCGCGACCAAATCGGTGCCGACCGTACCGCCGGCGCCGCCCTTGTTCTCGATCACGACCTGTTGTCCGAGCTGCTCGGAAAGCGCTGCCGACAGGACGCGCGCGAAAACATCGGTCGGACCGCCCGGCGGGAACGGCACGACAAGCTTCACGGGCTTGTCAGGGTACTGAGCCATCGCCGGCGCGCACGTCAGCATGAGCGCCAGCACCACGGCCAGCACACGCCTCGTCATCGTCATTTTTCCTCCGGTTGTTCTTGGTTGATTCGGCCGAGACGAGGCAGCGCTAGTGGGTCGTCACCTCCTTCATGGTGACGAAATTGTAGGACGGCGGCCGCGGGCTGCTGCGCCACTTGTCCATGTCCTCGTAGCGATCGCGCAAGGAGGCGGGATAATCGGTGAAGGCCGCCGTCCGCAGCCACAGGCGCAGCAAGTGCCGCTTGCGATCCTGTTCGCCGTGATCAACGTAGGCTGTTCGCGAGTGCAGTACGCAGTAGTTGTTCACGAATTGCATGTCGCCACGCTCCAGCTTCATGTCGAGACGGAACAAGGGATCCTTGCAGTAGGCTGCCATGGTATCGAGCGCCTCGATCTGCAGCTTCGTCAATCGCGGCACCTCGTCGAAGCGCTGCGCGGAGTCGATGAAGGTGCGATTGAAGCGATTGAACATCCGACCCTTGTGCCAGATGAAGATCGGCGTGACGTAATAGGGCTTCTGCCCTTCCGACTCCTCGCCGCGCCGGTCGGCATGGAACGGCTGGGCCAGGACCTTCACGAGGTCGGGACGTGAGCGCAACATTGCGTTGTAGACGGCAACCGAGCTGGCAACGGCGGAAAGGCCGCCGCTCTGCGCCGTCTCGAGGCAGCACAGGCCGACGATGTCGCAGGAATCGTTGTGGAACGGCAGCAGCGAGGCGGTCTGATAGCCGCGTGCATGCATGTCCTTGTACTGGTCGCGGCCGAGATCGCGGACGTGACCGAGCACGTCACCCTGTGCGTTCTGCGCCACGGCGCGCCCGAAATGCGCCCCGATGCCCCAATAGATCAGACCCATTTCTTCGGCACTGTATCGGTCGCGCGGCAAGCCTCGTATCAGCAGGATTCCCAGGCCGTTCTCGATCTCAGTCTGGAGCAGTCGCAACGTTCGCGCGAAATGCTTCAGTGGGAAGTGCTCCTTGCCGATGTCGGGAATCTGCCGGCCGGTCGCCTGCAGATGGCGCAAGGCTACGTCGATCTCGGCAATCTCTGTGTCGTTCAGCCGGTAGATCCACTCGTCTTCCCTGTCGTGCAGGTCCCGGCCGAGCCAAGCCGAGCGCCCGACGATTTCCTCCAGTTCCATTTCCTTCATGAGGCCATCCTCCGTATGAATGTCGACATTATTAATTATGGACATTCGAACATGGACTAGCTGGAAGCAAGCAGGAAATCCGGCTAGACGTTCCTATCCATGGCTATGCCCATCCAGAAGACCTACGACATCTATGCCACGCTCCCTGCGCAAATTGCGGTGCGGATCGGGCAGGCCATCGTCGAGAACGAGTTCACGCCAGGCCAGAAGCTGCGCGAGATCGATCTTGCAGCGGCTTTCGGAGTGAGTAGGGCCTCCGTCCGCGAGGCCCTGCGCATCGTCGAACACGAGGGGCTGGTGACGATCCTGCCGCAGCGCGGCGCGCAGGTGACGACGCTCAGTGCCGATGAGGTCCAGGACATCTTCGATATCCGCGCCCATCTGATGGGCCTCGCCTGCGAACGTCTCGTGGCCGCCCTCCCCCGGACCGGCCGGACCGAACTGGAACGCCTCTACGCCGACCTGGAAAGATCGTTCGACGATGCCGAGGCCTATGCGCGCGCGAGTCTGGCGATCAGCGAGTTCTGCGTGCGCAATGCCGGCAGTCGGCGGCTGGCCGACCTGATCCTGTCTTTCGGCCGCCAGACCGCCCGCTATACCAAGCTCAGCCTGTCGACATCCGAACGACGCCGGCAATCGATCGCGAACTGGCGCGGGCTGGTCCAGTCGATCCTCGCCGGCGACGCCAAGGCGGCCGAAGGCTTCGCGCGCCAACTCGTCTTCGACACCCGCGACACCGCATTGAGCATGCTGGCCAACGGGACGTCGGAACCCGCCAGACCGGGCTGATCAGCTTCAGGATTTGAGCGCGCCCGATGCGAGGCCGCCGACGGCGAGATCGAGCCTCGGCTGGTTGCCAGCCCACGATGTAGTGAGCAGGATCAGTCGCCGCCATTGCCGCCGACGACATAGACGGTGAGCTTCTCGGGCAGCGTGTCGTGTACGACCTCGATGGTGCGGCGGTCGGGCCAGATGAAGACGGGGTCCTGATCCGCCATCAGCTCCTCGAAGCGCGCGACCTGGCCACGTCCCCAATAGTGCATCGGCAGCACGATGCGCGGCTGGATCTGGCGGATGACCTCGACCATCACCGGCAAGCCGACCGTGTAGGCGCCGTCGATCGGCACCATCAGCACGTCGATGCGGCCCAGCTCGTCGAGATGGTCCTTGGTCAGCCGGTGATGCAGGTGGCCGAGATGGGCGATGCAGAGATCGCCGATGGTGAAGGTGAAGATCGAGTTGCCGTTGATGCGCGCCGAGCCGCCGCCCCAGTCGCGCGCATTGGTCGGCAGGTTCGTCACCTTGAGATCCTTGAGCGAGACGTCGTGGCGCGCCTCAGTCTGGCCGGCCTCATCCGGCCAGCCGCGCAGCACGTAGGTGATCCCGTCCTCAGGCTGGTCGGTGTAGTGCGTGGAGTGCGCATTGTTCATCGTCACGATGTCGGGCTTGCGGCCGAAGCCGTTCAGCCCGTTGTAGTCGGTGATGGCGCGCACGCCCTGCGGCGTGTCGATCTCGAAGCTGGCATGGCCTAGGAAGGTGATGATGGCGCGGCTCGCCGTATCCGCCGCCAGCTGCACCCCGTCGAGCGAGGCCATCTGTACGCCCCGGCCCTGCAGGGTAGGACCGAGTTCGACCAGGTTCTTGGAACAGCGCGCCAATGCCGGGCCGGCCAACAGGGCGAAAGCGGTGGCGCACAGCGCGGCGAGGAACAGACGAAGAGTCATGGAGCCTCCGGGTCAGGACGGCAGCTTCTCCCTGGATGCACTCGATATGCCACCCTTTAGTCCCGTTGACTCACGATTGTGAAGCAACTAGAACAAAACACGAACATTTAACCCACAGCCCATCCACCAGACCGACGAGGGGGCGATGCCGGTCATTTCCCCGAGTGCCTTTGCTCCTCCGGTTTCCGGAGCCGCCAACGATAGGGTCGCCCCGGTGCCGGCCTCCTTGCGGGAAAAGGTGCGTCGACTGGAAAGATCGAACAGTGTCCGGCGCAGCGGCCGGGCCGCCTCCGTTCCGCTTGGAATTTCCGCCATCGACGCCCTGCTGCCCGAGGGTGGGTTGCTGACGGGCGCCCTGCACGAGATCGAGGCGGGGCCCGCTCCCTCCGGCCGGGTGTCGCCGCACGATGGTCCGGTGCTCGGCTTCGCCGGCCATCTATTGGGCCGGCTCGGGCCGGGCACCATCCTGTGGTGCCGCCGCCCCACCGGCACGTTCGACGCCGTGCCTTATGCGCCGGCGCTCTCCTCCTGGTTCGATCCCGCACGCCTGCTGATGGTCACGGCGCGGCGCGACGAGGATCTTTTCTGGGCGATGGAGGAAGGGCTGCGCTGCCCCGGCATCTCGGCCGTTGTGGGCGAGACGCGGGCTGCCGATCCCACGGCCGGCCGCCGCCTGTCGCTCGCCGCCGAGAAGAACGGCGTGCCGGCCCTGCTGCTGCGCGCCCAGCCGGCGCCGCCACAAAGCGTATGCACCACCCGGTGGCGGATCACCTCGGCGCCGTCCTGCTCGACGCCCGGCCTCAGGGATGTCGGCGCCCTGCGCTGGCGCCTCGAACTTCGGCGCAACCGATTCGGCACGCCGTCCGCCGACGAAACACCGTCCTGGCTCCTGGAGTGGAACGATGAAACGCATTGTCTCGCTGTGGTTCCCCAAACTCTCCACGGATCGCCTGGCGCGCATTTCGAAGAAAGACTGGTCGGATAGGGCGGCCGCCACCGTCGTCTGGCGCGAGGGCTGCCCGCGCCTCGCCGCCGTCAATCCGCACGCCCGTGCCGCGGGTCTGCGCCCGCACATGCGGCTGGCCGATGCCCGCGCCCTGCTGCCGGACCTCGTCACCGAAGCGGGCGAACCGCAGGCCGACCTCCGCCTGGTCGAAGCAATCGCGGGCTGGTGCGATCGTTACACGCCCTGGGTCGCGATCGACCCGATGGGCGGGGCCCTCGCCGATGACATCGAGCAGACCTGCAGCACCGGCGGCTTCGGCGGCGATGCCGGTCTGCTGCTCGACGTGACGGGCTGCACGCATCTCTTCGGCGACGGCGAGAGCGGCGAACGCGCGCTGCTGGCCGACCTGGTCACGCGCCTTGCCCGGCGCGATCTTACCTGTCGGGCCGCAATGGCCGACACGGCGGGTGCCGCCTGGGCGCTGGCGCGCTTTGCCGAGCGCCAGGCCGATCTCTTCTGTCCGGCACGCGGCCAGCGCGATGCGCTCGCCTCGCTGCCGGTCGAGGGACTGCGTCTCGAGGCGCCGATCCTCGAGACCTTCCTGAAGCTCGGCCTGCGCCGCATCGGCGATCTCTATCCCATGCCGCGCGCACCGCTGGTCCGCCGCTTCGGCGAGCAGCCGGTGCGCCGCATCGACCAGGCGCTGGGCCGGCTCGACGAGCCGATCGAGCCGCGCCGGCTGCCGCCGGCCTTTCGTACGCGTCTGGCCTTCGCCGAGCCGATCGGCCGGGCCGAGGACATCGCTGCCGCGACCAGCCGCTTGCTGGCCGCTCTCTGTCGCCAGTTGGAACAGGCGGGTGTCGGCGCGCGCCTGCTCGAGATTGCGCTCTACCGCGTCGATGGCTCGGTCGACCGCACCTCGATCGGCACGAGCCGGCCCAACCGCGACAACCCGAAGCTGATGAAGCTGTTCGAGGAGAAGCTCGGCGAACTCGATCCCGGCTTCGGCGTCGAACTGATGATCCTGGCCGCCCCTGAGGTCGAGGCCTGGAGTGGCACGCAGGATGCGCTGCCCGATCAGGATTCACCCACGGTCGCAGCGGGGGCGGACGGCACGCTCGACCTCGCCGACCGGCTGGTGCTGCGGCTGGGCGCGGAGAACGTCGTGCGGCTGCTGTCGCGCGACAGTCACCTGCCCGAACGCGTCCAGGTCGTCACCGCCATTGCGTCGACGCCCGCCACGGCAGGCGCCTGGCGCCGCATCGCCAGCCTCAAGGGTGCGAGGCCGACGCGCCTGCTGCAGCGGCCCGAGCCCGTCGAGGTCACCGCCTTCGTGCCCGACGATCCACCCTCGGTCTTCCGCTGGCGACGACATGCCCATCGCATCGTGCGCGCCGATGGGCCGGAGCGGATCGCCGACGAATGGTGGCGGCCGCGCCCCGACGGCAGCCGCCCGCCCGCCGGCACCCTGCCGCCGGTGCGCGATTACTACCGAGTCGAGGACGATGACGGAGGCCGCTTCTGGCTGTTCCGCGACGGGCCCTATCAGCTCGCCGCCAATGGCCTGCCGACGGCCCGCTGGTTCCTCCACGGTTTCTGCGCCTGAAGAGAGAGAAGGAAATGGAAGCAGCATCGGAAACACCGACGAACAAGCGCGGCACCACGCTCACCATCCGCGGCCTCGATGTCGCGATCATCGAGCGTCTGAAGAATCATGCGCGCGCCAGAGGCCGGTCGCTCGAGGCCGACCTGCGCGATCTGCTGACCTATGCGTCGGGCCAGCCGCTGGTGCTCGATCCGCTGGAAGAAGCCGATCGCATCGCCGCCATGACGCCGCCGGCCGCCATCGCACAGTTGGGAGGAGGCAAGTGATCGTCGTCGTCGATCCCGGCGTTGCAATAAAGTGGTTCGTCGAGGAGCCGCTGCGGCCCGAGGCGCGCTGGCTGCTGGCCAATCGTCACGAGATGATCGCGCCCGACATCCTGATCGCGGGTGTCGCCGAGCTGGCGTGGCAGAAGACGACGCGCGGCGAGATCACGGTAGATCAGGCCGAGCCCATCGTGCGCAACATCGCCTTGCCGTCGTTCATCTCGGCCTTCGTCGAATCGCCGCAGTTGCGCAATCGCGCGCTGGCCATCGCCCTGCAGTGCGGCCGGCCGGTGCACGACTGCTTCTATGCCGCCTGCGCCGAATCTGCCCAGGCGCCTCTGGTCAGCGCCGACGAGGATTTCCTGCACGCGCTGAAGAGCGAGGGAATCGATGTGCGTGGCATCCCGCTCTCCCGTGTGCACGAACTCACCCTGTCGTAATCCATGGATTACGCCGAGCTCCAGGTCACGACCAATTACAGCTTCCTGCGCGGTGGCTCGCATCCGCAGGAGCTGGTGGAGCAGGCGATCAAGCTCGGCCACACCGCGATCGGCATCGCCGATCGCAACACCCTGGCCGGCGTCGTGCGAGCCTTTGCGGCGTCGCGCGGCGAGAAGAAAGCCGATCCCGACAGGATCAAACTGCTGGTCGGCAGTCGCCTCGAAACGCGCGACAGCTGTTCGTTGCTCGTCTATCCGACCGATCTCGACGCCTACAAGCGCCTGTCCCGCCTGCTGACCCTGGGCAACCGGCGCACAGAGAAGGGAAAGTGCGACATCGGCTTCGACGACCTCGCCGAACATGCCGAGGGACTGTTGGCGATCGTGCTGCCGCCGCGCAAGCCCGAGGAGATGGCCTTCGTCGACCGGTTGCAGAAGTTCGCAGAGTTGTTCGAAGGGCGCTGTTACCTCGCGGCTTCCATTCTCTATCGCGGCGACGACGCGCGCCGTCTCTCTCTGCTCGACGATCTTGCCGACCGGCACGGCGTGAAGCTCGTCGCTACCAACGACGTGCACTATCACGTGCCCGAACGGCGCGCGCTGCAGGACGTCGTGACGGCCATCCGACTCGGCTGCACGGTCGAAGATCTGGGCTTCCGCCGTTTCGCCAGTGCGGAACGTCACCTCAAGGAACCGGCGGAGATGGCCCGCCTGTTCCGTCGCCATCCGCACGCCATCGCCGCCACGCAAGAGATCGTTCGGCGCTGTACTTTTTCGCTGCGGCAACTCACCTATCAGTATCCCGTCGTCTACGAAGGCGGCGAGATGCCCATGGACAAGCTCATGCGCCTCACCTGGGAAGGCGCGGCATGGCGCTATCCTGACGGTGTTCCGGAGGACGTGGCCAGTACGATCCGGAAAGAATTCGAGCTCATCGCGCTCAAGCAAATCGCACCTTATTTCCTGACGGTGCATGAGATCGTGATGGAGTCCCGCAGGCGCGGAATCCTGTGCCAGGGCCGCGGCTCGGCCGCCAATTCCGCGGTCTGCTACTGCCTTGGCATCACCTCGGTGAATCCAAAGGAGACGAAAGTTCTTTTCGAGCGCTTTCTCTCGAATTCTCGAAACGAGCCACCTGACATCGATGTCGATTTCGAGCACGAGCGTCGCGAGGAGATCATCCAGTGGATCTACGACACGAAGAGCCGCGACCGCGCGGCCCTGGCGGCCACGGTGATTTCCTTCAGGAGCCGTAGTGCCATCCGCGAGGTCGGCAAGGTCCTGGGTCTCTCGCCCGACACGGTGGGCGTGATGGCCGACACGGTGTGGGGCATGGGATCGAGTGGCGTGAGGATCGACCATGTGCAGGAGGCGGGTCTCGATCCATCGGATCCACGCATCATGCTGGCGCTCGAACTTTCGTCGGCGCTGTGCAGCTTCCCGCGTCACCTCTCCCAGCATGTCGGCGGCTTCGTACTGACCGAAGGCCGGCTCGACGAGCTGGTGCCGATCCAGAATGCGGCGATGAAGGATCGCACCGTCGTCGAGTGGGACAAGGACGATCTCGACGTGCTGGGCATCTACAAGGTCGACGTGCTGGCGCTCGGCATGCTGACGGCCTTGCGCAAGAGCTTCACGATGATCGAGGAGCATTTCGGCAAGAAGCTGGATCTCAGCATGCGGCCGGACGATCCAAGCGTCTACGAGATGCTGTGCCGCGCCGACTCGGTCGGCGTTTTCCAGGTCGAGAGCCGGGCGCAGATGTCGATGCTGCCGCGCCTGAAGCCCAGGGAGTATTACGACCTGGTCGTCGAGGTGGCGATCGTGCGGCCGGGGCCCATCCAGGGCGGCATGGTCCATCCTTACCTGAAGAACCGTGCAAACCCCGACGCCGTCGTTTATCCGAAGCCGGAACTCGAAGCCGTCTTGAAGAGAACATTGGGCGTTCCTCTGTTTCAGGAACAGGCGATGCAGATCGCCATCGATGGAGCAGGTTTCTCGCCGGAGAAGGCCGACGAACTGCGTCGCGCCATGGCGACGTTCCGGCACAACGGCACCATCTACAAGTTCAAGACCCCCTTCATCGATGGCATGGTGGAACGGGGCTACGAACGCGACTTTGCCGAACGCTGCTTCAAGCAGATCGAAGGGTTCGGCGAATACGGTTTTCCGGAAAGCCACGCCGCAAGCTTCGCGATCCTGGTCTACGCCTCGTCCTACGTGAAACACTACTATCCCGAGGTCTTCGCCGCGGCCCTGATCAATTCCCAGCCTATGGGTTTCTATGCACCCGCCCAGCTCGTGCGGGACGCACGGGACCATGAAGTCCAGGTGCTGCCGCCCGACATCAACGCCAGTTCCCGGGATTGCACGCTGGAGGCGGGGAAGGACAATCGCTGCGCCCTGCGTCTCGGTTTGTGCCAAGTCACAGGCCTCTCAAAGGAGGCGGCCGGCAGGATGGTCGAACGCCGTGGCGAGACCCCCTATAGCGATCCTACCGACCTGTGGCGACGTAGCGGGCTCAGCAAGAAGCAGATCATCGCCCTGGCCCGCGCCGATGCCTTCGCGTCGCTAAACCTCACCCGCCGCGACGTGTTGTGGTCCATGCGCGGCTTTGCCGATGGGCAGCTGCCCCTGCTCGATTCCCAACCGCGGGTGCGCGACCTGGAACCCGCCGTCATCCTGCCCGGCCTTACCTTGGGCGAGCAGGTGGTGGACGATTACAGCAGCTTCTCCCTCTCCCTGCGCTCCCATCCGATGCAGCTGCTGCGGCAGACCTTCACCCCACGGGGAATCTCCAGCACCGACGCCCTGACATCGGCAAAGAACGGCGATGTCCTGATTCTGGCCGGCCTGGTGCTGGTGCGCCAGCGTCCGGGGACCGCCTCCGGCGTAGTGTTCGTCACCCTCGAAGACGAGTTCGGCGTCGCCAATCTCGTGGTCTGGCCTGCGGTGTTCGAAGCGTATCGCCGGGTCGTGATGGGCGCGCGCATGGTGGGGGTGCGGGGACGCATCCAGTGCGAGGGAGAGAAGCAGTACAAGGTGATTCACCTCGTCGCCGAGGAGATCTGGGACCTTTCGGCCGAACTCGATTCGATCTCCGAGCTCGACCTGTTTCATCTGACCCACCCTCGCGGCGATGAGGTTAGCGATCCGGGAGATCGTCGGGTCAAGGTCGCGGAAGCCAATGCCACGCGTCACCGGTCCAGCCGTTCCACGCCAGCCAGGACGGCTGTCGAGCCCCACTACGACCGGGATCGCATCGTCCTCGATCGGCCGAAGATCCGCATCCAGAGTCGGGACTTCCACTGATCCCGCTCTGCCGTTCGTCAGAGACGCGTCGCCTCGTCGATCAGTTCCTGGGCGGCGATGTCCAGCAGCTCGTCCTCGGCGGTGCCGTCGAGCACGCGTTCCTTGCCGATTTCCAGCAGCACCGGCACGGCGAGCGGTGAGATGCGGTCGAGCCGACGATAGACGATGCGACCCTTCGCGCGCTTGAGCAGATCGCCCAGCCTCTTCAGGTCCGCGAGCTGCCAGGCCGCATCCTGGCGGGTGGCGCGCAGCAGGATGTGGTTGGGCTCGTGCTGGCGCAGCGTGTCGTAGATCAGGTCGGAGCTGAAGGTGACCTGGCGGCGCGATTTCTCCTCGCCGGGAAAACGCCGCTCGATCAGGCCGGCGATCACCGCGACGTTGCGGAACGAGCGCCGCAGCATACTCGATTCGTCCATCCAGGCCTCGAGATCGTCACCCAGCATGTCCTCGTCGAACAGCTCCTCGAGCTGCTTCGGCGAGGCCGGCCGCAAGCCCCAGAGGCCCAGCACATAATCGGTGGCAACGAAGCCCAGCGGCCGCAGCCCCATGCGTTCCATGCGCCGCGTCAGAAGCATGCCCAGCGTCTGGTGCGCGTTGCGGCCTTCGAAGCAATAGGCGACCAGGAACTGCTTGCCGCCTCGCGGAAAGCCCTCGACCAGCAATTTGTCGGCCGGCGGCAGCATCGAACGGAAGACCTGGATGCGCAGCCACTCCTGCACCTCGGCCGGCAGCTTCGGGTGCTTCAATGGATCCTGCAGGATGCCGCGCACCCTTGCCGCGAGGAACGTCGACAGCGGCAGCCGGCCGCCGCCATAGGCCGGCACCTTGGGATCGCCGCCGGTCGCCGGCGAACAGATCGCCGCCAGTTCCTTGACGCCTTCGAAGCGCAGCAGACGGCCGGCAAACACGAACGTATCGCCCGGTACCAGGCCCTGCACGAACCCCTCTTCGACCTCGCCCAGCACCGCGCCGCGCCGCAGCCGCACCTTCATCAGGGGCAGCTCGACGATGGTGCCGACATTCATGCGGAACTGCTTGGCCACCAGCGGCGAGGCCAGCATCCAGCGCCCGTCGGGCAGCTGCTTCAGCCGGTGCCAGCGATCGTAGGCAGCCAGCGCATAGCCGCCGGTCGCCACGAAGTCGAACGTGTCGTCGAAATCCTGGCGCGGCAGGTCGCGATAGGGCTGCGCCCGGCGAACCTCGGCGAAGAAAGCCTCGCGGTCGATCGGCTGGGCGCAGGCAGTGCCCACGATATGCTGGGCCAGTACATCCAGACACGGCGGCCGCGGCGGATCGCCGTCCAGTTCACGGGCCTCGACGGCTTCGAGTGCAGCCAGCGATTCCAGCACCTCGAAGCGATTGGCCGGCGCGATCATGGCGCGGCTGGGCTCGTCGAGCCGGTGGTTGGCGCGACCGATCCGCTGCATCAGGCGGCTGACGCCCTTGGGCGCGCCCATCTGGATGACGAGGTCGACATCACCCCAGTCGATGCCGAGGTCGAGCGAGGAGGTCGCCACCACCGCGCGCAATTTGCCCGCCGCCATCGCCGCCTCGACCTTGCGCCGCTGCTCGACGGCGAGCGACCCGTGATGAAGGCCGATCGACAGATTGTCGTCGTTGATGCGCCAAAGCGCGTCGAAGGCCAGCTCCGCCTGGGCTCGGGTGTTGACGAAGATGATCGACGTCTTGTGCTGCCGGATGATGTTGTAGATTTCCGGGACCGCATGGCGCCCCATATGGCCACCCCACGGCAGCCGCTCGTGCGCATCGATGATCGACACGACCGGCGGCGCGCCCGGCTCACCCATTACGATCTCGACCGGCTGGTCGCGCAAATTCAGGAACTCGGCGAGTTCGGGCGGATCGGCGACAGTGGCCGAGAGGCCGACGAAGCGCGCCTGCGGCGCGAGCGTCGCCAGCCGCGACAGGCAGAGCGCCAGGTGATGGCCGCGCTTGCTGGTGGCGAAGGCGTGCAGTTCGTCGATGATCACACATTTGAGGGTGGCGAAGAACTTCGCCGCATCGAGATAGGACAGAAGCAGCGCCAGCGACTCCGGCGTCGTCATCAGCAGGTCGGGTGGCCGCTCGCGCTGACGCAGCCGACGGCTCTGTGGCGTGTCGCCGGTCCGGCTCTCGGCGCGCACCGGCAACTGCATCTCGGCCAGCGGCTGTTCGAGATTGCGGCGGATGTCGGTCGCCAAGGCTTTCAGAGGCGAGATGTAGAGCGTGTGCAGCTCCCCCTGCCCCTTCTTGTACGCAAGGTCCTCGCCGGCCTGCCGCCGCTCGGTGAGTTCGATCAGGGACGGAAGGAAGCCCGCCAACGTCTTGCCGCCGCCCGTCGGCGCGATCAGCAGCGCGCTCTTGCCCCGACGTGCCAGGTCGACCAGCGCAAGCTGGTGTGGCCGCGGCGCCCAGCCGCGACTCTCGAACCAGCGTGCAAACAGGTCGGGAAGCCCCATATCCATGGGGTAGGATGCATCAGGAGCCATGGCAATCACGACGGCAATCGAGACCCTCAATCCCCGGACGTGGCTCTATCCGACGCCGCGCGGCCTCTATTGCGAACCGGGCGATTTCTATATCGATCCGGCCTTCGCCGTGCCGCGCGCGGTGATCACGCATGGCCATGGCGACCATGCGCGGCCGGGCCATCGCAAGGCGCTGGCGACACCCGAGACGCTGGCGATCATGCGCACGCGCTTCCAGGACATGCCCGACACCGACCAGCAGGCGCTGAAATACGGCGAGAGCGTGCGGATCGGCGAGGTCGAGGTCTGCTTCGCGCCGGCCGGTCACATCCTCGGATCGGCGCAGGCAGTGCTTGCATACAAGGGCCAGCGCATCGTCGTATCGGGCGACTACAAGCGCCGGCCGGATCCGACCTGCCCGCCGTTCGAACCCGTACCGTGCGACGTCTTCATCACCGAGGCGACCTTCGCGCTGCCGGTCTTCCATCATCCCTCCGATGCCGGCGAGATCGACAAGCTGCTGCGCTCTGTCTCCACCTTTCCCGAGCGCACTCATCTGGTGGGCGTCTATGCGCTCGGCAAGTGCCAGAGGGTCATCCGCCTGCTGCGCGAGTCGGGCTACGACAAGCGCATCTGGCTGCATGGCGGCCTGATGTCCTTGTGCAAGCTCTATCAGGAGCATGGCGTCGATCTCGGCGACGTCGCGCCGGTGTCTGAGGCGATCCTCGAGACCTTCAAGGGCGCCATCGTGCTCTGCCCACCCTCCGCGATCGCCGACCGCTGGTCGAGGCGTTTTGCCGATCCGATCGCCGCCGTGTGCTCGGGCTGGATGAACGTGCGCGCCCGGGCGCGGCAACGCGGAGCCGAACTGCCGCTGGTGATTTCCGATCACGCCGACTGGCCGGAACTCACGCAGACCCTGAAGGATGTCGGCGCGCCGAAAGTGTGGGTGACGCACGGTCGTGAGGAAGCGCTGGTGCACTATGCGCGCGGGATCGGCATCGATGCCGAGGCGTTGCACCTGGCAGGTCGCGACGAAGAGGACTCTTGATCCGTGCAGGCCTTCGCCCGCCTTCTCGACTCCCTCTCCTTCCAGCCGGCGCGAAACGCCAAGCTGCGGCTGATCGAGACGTACTTGTGTGAGACGCCCGATCCCGATCGCGGCTGGGCGCTGGCGGCGCTGACCGGCGGGCTCGACTTCCCGTCGGCCAAGCCCGCCCTGCTGCGCGGCTTCGGCCAGGAGAAGATCGGCGAGGACTTGTTTGCCCTCTCGTACGATTATGTCGGCGACCTGGCCGAGACGCTGGCGCTGATCTGGGAAACCAATCCCGCCGCCGGCCCACCCCCGACGCTCGCCGAAGTCGTCGAGACGCTGCAGCGGGCCACGCGCACGCAGACGCCGGCGATCCTGAAGCGCTGGCTCGATGCCCTCGATTCGACCGGCCGCTGGGCCCTGTTGAAACTCCTGACCGGCGCGCTGCGGGTCGGCGTCTCGGCACGGCTGGCCAAGCAGGCCGTCGCCAACATCGGCGGCCAGCCGGTGGATGCCGTCGAGGAAGTCTGGCACGGGCTGGACGCACCCTACCGGCCGCTGTTCGACTGGCTGCTGCAAGGGGCGCCGCGGCCCAGTACGAATGCGGGGGCGGCCTTCCTGCCCGCGATGCTGGCCAACCCGATCGACCGCACCGAACTCGACGCGCTCGATCCCGCGCATTTTCGCGCCGAATGGAAATGGGATGGCATCCGCGTCCAGGTCGCGGCCTCGGGCGGGTTGAAGCGGCTCTACAGCCGCGCCGGCGAGGATGTATCCGGCGCCTTTCCCGACATCATCGAGGCGATCGACTTCGAGGGCGTGTTCGACGGCGAACTGCTGGTGCGCCGCGAGTCGGCCGTGGCGCCCTTCAACGACCTGCAGCAGCGGCTGAACCGCAAGACCGTGACCCCGAAGATGCTGAAGGAGCATCCGGCGCATGTCCGCCTCTACGACGTGCTGTGGCTCGACGGCGAGGATCTGCGCGGCCTCTCCTTCGACGAGCGCCGCGTCCGTCTCGAAGCCTGGATCGAGCGGAAGGAACGTCCGCGCTTCGACCTATCACCGCTCGTGACCTTCGCCGACTGGAACGAGCTTGCCGCCAAGCGTGAGGAGATGCGGGCCGACGGCATCGAGGGATTGATGCTGAAGCGCGGCGACAGCGCCTATCTGTCCGGCCGCCCCAAGGGCCCGTGGTTCAAGTGGAAGCGCGACCCTATGCTCGCAGACTGCGTGATGATGTATGCCCAGCGCGGCCACGGTAAGCGCAGCTCGTTCTACTCGGATTTCACGTTTGGCTGCTGGCGCGATACCGCGTCGGGCGGGCGCGAACTGTCGCCCGTCGGCAAGGCCTATTTCGGATTCACCGACGAGGAGCTGCGCTGGCTGGACAAATGGGTCCGCGACCATACGACCAACCGCTACGGCCCGGTGCGCGAGGTCGAGCAGAAACTCGTGCTGGAGATCGCCTTCGACGGGATCGCCCGCTCGACCCGCCACAAATCCGGCGTGGCCATGCGCTTCCCGCGCATCAACCGCATCCGGACCGACAAACCGGCCGGCGAGGCCGACACCGTCGACAATCTGCTGCGGCTGCTGACGAAATCGAAGCCGGAATCGCCCCTTGCAGGGGGTATGTCGCATGCCCATTATCCGGGCGTCACCGTAACCGAAGAGCCATGATCGACCCGTTCGGCCGCCACATCTCATACCTCCGCGTCTCCGTGACGGATCGCTGCGATTTCCGCTGCGTTTACTGCATGGCCGAGGACATGACCTTCCTGCCCAAGGCGGAAGTCCTGTCGCTCGAGGAGCTGGAGCGGCTGTGCACCGCCTTCGTCCGTCGCGGCGTCAAGAAGCTGCGCCTCACGGGCGGAGAGCCGCTGGTGCGCAAGAACGTGATGTCGCTGTTCCGCGGGCTTGGGAAACATCTGGACAGCGGCGCCCTGGAAGAGCTCACCCTCACGACCAACGGCAGCCAGCTCGCGAAGTACGCCCAGGAACTGGCCGACATCGGCGTGCGCCGGGTGAACGTGTCGATGGACACGCTCGATCCGGACAAGTTCCGCCAGCTCACGCGCTGGGGCGATCTCGACCAGGTGATGCGGGGCCTCGACGCCGCCCAGCGCGCCGGGCTCGCGATCAAGATCAATGCGGTGGCGCTGCGCGGCGTGAATGATGGCGAGTTCGAGGAGATGATCCGCTGGAGCCACAGCCGCCGCATGGACCTGGTCCTGATCGAGGTCATGCCGATGGGCGAGATCGGCGACGCAGCCCGGCTCGACCAGTATCTGCCGCTGTCGCTCGCACGTACCGAGATCGCCCGGCATTTCACGCTGACCGAGACGGACTACCGCACGGGCGGCCCCGCGCGTTACTTCCGGATCGAGGAGACAGGGGGGCGGCTGGGCTTCATCACGCCCCTTACGCATAATTTCTGCGAAAGCTGCAACCGCGTCCGCCTCACCTGCACCGGCACGCTCTACATGTGCCTGGGCCAGGAGGATGCGGCCGACCTGCGCGCGCCGCTGCGCGCCTCCGAGAGCGACGAAGTGCTGGACCGCGCCATCACCGACGCGATCGCCCGCAAGCCCAAGGGCCACGATTTCATCATCGACCGCCGCCACAGCGGCCCCGCCGTCCCCCGCCACATGAGCGTGACCGGCGGCTGAGCTCAAGCCTCCGGACTGGCCTTCGCGGCCGCCGTCCTGATCTGCGCCCGCCGCACCGCCTCGCGGTGAGAGATGTAGAGGGCGCTGGCGAAGATCACGGCCGCGCCGACGAAGGTCCAGACGTCGGGCTTCTGGAAGAACAGGAAATAGCCCAGCATCGTGTTCCAGATCAGCGACAGGAAGCCGATCGGCTGCAGCAGCGTGATGTCGGCCAGCTGATAGCCGCGTTGCTGGCATATATGGCCAAGCGTGCCGGCCAGTCCCGCCAGCAGGAACCAGACGATGTCGCCCCATAGCGGCGTCTGCCAGAACCACAGCGCGAACGGCAGCGCACAGGCGACGATCACGATGTTCTGCCAGATCACGATCGTGGTCGAGGAATCAGTGCGGGCCAGCGCCTTGGAGATGAGGTTCGAGGCCGAGAAGATCGGTGTCGAGATCAGGACGCAGATGACGCCGAGGTGGATGTCGCCGAAGCCCGGCCGGATGATGATCATGGCGCCGATGAAGCCGACGATGACGGCCATCCAGCGCCGTAGGCGCACTTTTTCGGCGAGGAACAGCGCGGCGCCGATGGTGACGAAGATCGGCCCCGTGAATCCCAGCGCGGTAATCTCGGCCAGGGTGGTAAGCGGCAGCGCCACGAACCACAGCATCATGCCCGCGGTATGGATGGCGCCACGCGAGATGTGCAGCGGCAGGCGCCTGGTGTGGAGCGAGCGGTAGAGGCCGAGCCGCATCACGATCGGCACGAGGAACAGCGCGCCGAAGAAATAGCGCAGGAAGGCCATCACATAGGGATTGAGATGCTGCGCCGGGATCAGCGTGAAGACGTTGAGCAGCGCGAACAGGACGCCCGATATTGCGACCCAGAGGATCCCGCGCAAATTCGGCGGCAGCGCGAGCCAGCGGGCGACGAGAGCGGACACGCCGCGACTATGTCACAGGCCCTGCGACCCCGCACCATCGACGGTGTGGCCGCTTCCGAGAGGCGAGGTGCTTTACCGGGTCAGGCGACGGCGCCTGGCGCCTGATGCTCACGCAACCGGACGACGCGATCCACCAGTTCCTCGAGATAGGGATCGTGGATACCCAGCGACCGCGCATGCTCCGCCGTGTTGATCAGGTACTCGCGGCAGGCGCCGCGACGGCCCTCGGCGAAGGCGATGTGGTATGCCGCCCGCTCGATCGGCAGGTCACCGCAATACTGGCAATGCGCGGTCTCGACCACGAAGGTCACGGCGCTGACGGTCCGCCCGTCCCGCAGCCTGGTCGGAACCCAGCGCGGCTTGTAGAGGCCCGCCAGCATCTCGCGGTTCCACAAAAGGCCGAGCTCCTGCCGTACCAGTTCCGGCGAGAGACGATAGGCCATCCCTTCGCATGCGCCGCCATCCGCCAGCGCCAGCATCAACCCCGGCAGTTCCGGCGTGCCCCGGCCCATCGGCAGCCAGAAGCAGAACGAGCGGCGCCAACCGTCTACTTTGCAGGGCTGAACCTCGGCATATTCGAGGGCGGGATTCCACATCAGCGAGCCGTAGGCGAACACCCACACCTCTTCACCCGGCGGATGATCGAGCAGCGCCTCGTTGAGGCTGGCTTCGCGCTCCGGCGACGACAGGAAGAAGTCGTAGCCGGCGGCTCGGGCGTCGGCGACGATCTGGTCGATCCGTTCCGACGTCAGGTCCTCGCGGGTCAGCAAACGCGGTGCCTCAGGTGCCGTAGACGATAGACATGGTCTCGGCCACGCAAGCCGGCCGCTCCTGTCCATCGATCTCGATAGTGACCTGGTTGGTCAGGCGAACGCCGCCCTTGTCCATCGGATCCGCCGCGATCAGCTTGGCACGCGCCCGCACCTTCGAGCCCGCCGGCACGGGGCTGGTGAAACGCACCTTGTTGCAGCCGTAGTTGATGCCGTTGCGCACGTTGTTGATGTGCGAGATCTGATGGCTGAGCATCGGGATCAGCGACAGCGTGAGAAAGCCGTGGGCGATGGTCTTGCCGCCCGGCATGTCCTTCTTGGCGCGCTCGACGTCGACATGGATCCATTGATGGTCGCCGGTCGCATCGGCGAAGAGGTTGATCCGCTCCTGCGTAATCTCGACCCAGTCGCTCACGCCGATTTCCTCTCCCACGTGCTTCTGCATCTCACTGGGATGAGCGAACTCTCGCTTTGCCATTTAACGCCTCTGCTGCATTAATTTTCGTTACAACTGCAAGATTGCCGCATACGCGCACGAGGCGGGTCCGGCGCTCTCCTCCGCGTTTGTATCGTCGCGGCGTTTTGCTCATCATGCCACTCACAAGAATGCACAGGAGGAG
>Ga0182739_1000952_pt1 | contig 32452 bp, 31 predicted proteins | sample eDN5th30CBELigBY_FD_128873 | JGI IMG/M metagenome (GOLD analysis project Ga0182739, IMG submission 128873) | Enriched backyard soil microbial communities from Emeryville, California, USA - eDNA 5th pass 30_C BE-Lig BY (version 2) (version 2) | ecosystem: Environmental > Terrestrial > Soil >... | reverse complement strand
TCGGCTGCGGGCACCGGCTCCCCGCCCAGCCAGGGCCGCTCCGTCGAGGCCTTGCGCCCGGCGTGGGCCAGCTGGATCCCCGGCACCGCGCCGGCGGCGGCGATGGAGCCCGCCAGCCGCCGGTGGGCCGGGACCTGCGCGTCGCTCCACAGGCCCAGGTCGAACGGGGAGATCCGGCCTTCGGGCACGACGCCGGTGGCCTCCACGAGCACCAGGCCCGCCCCGCCCGCGGCGCGGGGAACGTAGTGGGAGAGGTGGAAGTCGTTCGGCGCGCCCGCCTCGGGTCCGTCGGGCAGTGCGCTGTAGGTGCACATCGGCGACATCCACACCCGGTTCGGGATCTCGGTGCCGCGGATCGTCAGGGGGTCAAAGAGCTTCGTCAACGGGGTTCTCCTCAGGCAGGTAGTACGAGAAGCATCGTAGTACGATGGATTTAGTACTAGCAAGCGGGTTGGGATAATGGGAGCCATGCGCAGCCTTGAACATCCGGAGCCGGCGGAGATGACGCTCGACGCCGTCCTCTCCGCCCTGGCCGACCCCATACGCCTGGCCATCGTGCGGCAGCTGGCCGACGGCCATGACGACCAGGCGTGCATCGCGTTCGAGCTGCCCGTGAGCAAGTCGACCTCGACCCACCACTTCCGGGTCCTGCGCGAGGCGGGCGTCATCTCCCAGCACTACCGGGGCACCGCGATCCTCAATGGCCTGCGCAGCGACGCCCTGAACGAGCGCTTCCCCGGCCTGCTGGAGGCGATCCTCGCCGCGCGGTAGCCGGCACCCTGTGCCTCAGGGGCCAAGCGGGGGCTCTCCGAGGTACTCCCCGAGGGAATCGAGCGCCTCGTGCCATCCGTCGTAGAAGCCCAGGTCCCCCGGGGCTCCGTCGACGCCCCGCAGGTCGAGCGTCATCCGCGTGAGCTCGTCCTCCGGCTCCAGGGTGACCGTGACGACCGGCGTGTCCCCGGGGTCGCCGTCCGGCTCGCCCCAGGTGAACACCAGGCGCTTGAACGGCACCACTTCGTGGTACACGCCGCCGGTCACTACCGGATCGCCGCTCGCGTCGTTCACCATCGTGTACGTGTAGCGGCCGCCCACCCGCGCGTCGATCTCCACCGTCTCGCGGGGCGTGCTCGCCCGGAGCGTATGCCACCACTGCGCTGCCGCATCGGGGTCCGTCCAGGCGTTCCAGATGTCCTCGGGATCCGCCTCGAACGTGCGGACAAGCGTGAAGCCCTTGGGCGCCTCGGTCATCGCTGCACTCCTTTTTCGTGGTCATGTTTTTCGCGGCCAGTCACCACGGCGCCAGCGTGCCCGAACCCGATCACTGCCATGCCCGCAGGCTAGTGCCTGCCCGCGCCATCGGCAATGAAGCCGGGGGTGCGGAGCCGTTCATGGGTGCGGTGCCGTTCATGGGTGCGGTGCCGTTCGTGGGTGCGATGGCGAGTACGGCCAGGACCAGGGCGATGGCCCCCAGGCCCATCCAGCCGAGGAGGCTGGGGCGCTCCCCAACGATGAGGACGGCGAGGACCGCGGCGATCGCGGGTTCGGCGAGGGTGACGGTCGTGGCGGTGCTGGCCGGGACCCGGGCGAGGCCGAATCCGAACAATAGGTATCCGAGGAACATCGGCACCAGGGCCATGTAGGCCGCCACGGTGAAGGCCGCGGGTGAGGCCAGCAGCGGCCCGCCGGTGGCCAGGAGCACCGGGAGGAGCAGCGCGCCGCCGGCGCCGAAGACGGATCCCATCGATGCCGCGCGGCCGATCCCGCGGCCCATGAGCCGGTGCGCGACCCAGGAGTACGTCGCGTAGGTCCCGCCCGCGACGAGGCCGAGCGCCATGCCCGCCAGCGTCGGGGCGCCCGCCGCCGGGCCGGCCAGCTTGGGCAGGCACAGGAGGACGCTGCCGATGACGCCCAGCGTTGCGGCGAGCATCCACCAGCGGCTCAGCGGGCGCCGCTCGACGATGCGTTCCAGCAGGCCGGAGGCCAGGGGTGCGGAGGCCAGCGAGACCACCGAACCGACGGCGACTCCGGCCAGGTGCATGGAGCTGTAGAAGGCCAGCGGGTAGACCGCGACGGCGGCCGCGCCGAGCAGGACCAGGCCCCGGCCGGCCCGCAGGGCGGGCCAGGCTGAGCGCAGGGCGGGCACGGCGACCAGGGCCTGGAGGAGCCCTCCGATGCCGAGGGCCGCGGCGCCGATGGCCAGGGGGCCGGCGCCGGGCGCGAAGGTCGCCGCGGTGCCGGTGGTGCCCCACAGCACCGACGTGACGGTGATGGCGCCGATGCCGGCCAGCCTGCCGCCGGTCACGGCGCCTCGACCAGTGTCTCGACCAGTGCCGTGGCGAGTTGGCGTGCGTGCGCGAGCCGGTCCGGGCCGCCCTCCAGCCCCGCGCGGGCCATCGCCCCTTCGAGCAGGAAGGCGCAGTGCTCCGCGGTGCGGGCGGCCTTTTGGGGCGAGGCGATCCCGGCCAGGTGGGCCGCCAGGATCGATTCGACCTGTTCCTTGTGGCGGCGGACCGCCTCGCGTCCGGCGGAGCCGGCCGGAAGTTCGGCGGCGGCGTTGAGCAGGCCGCAGCCGCGGAACCCGTGAACGTACCCGGCCTCCGCGTGGTCGATGTACGCGTCGAATACCGCCAGCACCCCCTCGCGCGGGGTCGCCGCGGCCCCGGCCCGCGCCCTGTAGAGGTCCAGCCATTCCGCATGCCGGGCCTCGATGTAGGCGAGCATCAACTCCTCCTTGGAGGAGAAGTTGTTGTAGAGGCTTTTCTTCGCCACGCCCGCTTCGGCGGTGATCGTATCGATGCCGGTCGACACCATTCCGTGGGCGTAGAACAGCCTCGCTGCCGCGTCGAGCAGGCGCTCGCGCGCCGGTCCCGGGCGCTCCTGCGCGGATGCCATCGGTCCTCCTTGGGTAGGTAGACCAGTCTACCTACCCAAGGAGGATTCGGGAACCGCATCGGTTTCGACCCGGGGCAGCCGGAAGGTGAAAACGGAACCGCGGGGGCTGTTCTCCGTCGCGGTGATGGTGCCGCGCTGGCGTGTCACGATGCGGTGGCTCAGCGCCAGCCCGACGCCACTGCCGCCGGCCTTGGTGGTGAAGGCTCCGTCAAAGATGCGCCCGTCCGGGAAATGCGCCAGCCCCCGGCCCTGGTCGCTGACGCTGAACTCGCCGAAGCCCTCCACCGGGCGGGTTTCGATGGTGATTTCCCGTTCCTGCTCCGGGAACCGCGCCATCTCCTCGATCGCGTTGCGGCACAGGTTCATCACCACCTGGCCGATGAGCACCAACTCGCAGCGGATCGGGAGGGGAGCTTCGTGCAGCTTCACTTTCACCGTCGTGTGGTGGGCTTCGGCGGTGAGGTGGATGAAATACAGACAGTCGCGGACGATCCTGTTCAGGTCCACCAGCTGCTCGGAAGTTTCCAGGGTGCCAACGAATCCCTTGAGGCTGCGCAGGATCTGGTTGGCCCGCTCGATCTGCTTTTGCGCATTCTCCAGCCCGTAGGCCAGGGCTTCGGGCACGTCGCCGGCCGCCTCCGCCCGCCGTGTGGCGCCGGTGATGAAGTTGGTCGCCGCGGTCAGGGGCTGTCCCAGCTCGTGCGCCAGGGCCATGGCCAGGTCTCCCATGACGTTCTGCCGGGCCAGGTAGTTGAGCCGGTCCTGGTCGCGCTGGTGCTCCCTTTCGGTCCTGATCCGGTCCGTGATGTCGTGCAGGAACAGCAGCGTGCCGCGCAGGTCGTCCTGCAGGTCGATGCGGTGCGGATTGACCGCGTACCAGGTGCTTCCGCCGTCCTCGCGGCGCAAGGCCAGCCGGAAGCTGCTGGTGCGCGGCGAGGCGTCGGTTACCGAGAGGGCCTGGTCCAGGGCCGGGCGCGATTCGTCGGTGCAGTAGTCCGCCAGGTGCGAGCCCAGGAGTTCGGCCAGCCGGATCCCCAGCTGGGATTCGGCCGATTGGCTGGCAAAGGTGACGACGCCGTCGTCGGCCACCACCAGCAGCCCCTCGCGCATGCTGTCGGTGAACGTCTGCAGCCGGCTTTCGGTCCGCTGCAGGTCGGATTTGAGCGCTTCTTCCTTCTCGATGTCCCGGAACTGGACCATTACCACCGTCCGCTCGGCCAGTTGGACCCGGGTGGCGATGGCATCGGTGAGGAAATCGACGCCGGCCTTGGTCCGGTACATCCATTCGGTCCTGCTGGTGCCCTGTTCGACGGCGTCCTGCAGCCATTGCCGGCCGACTGAACGGCGGTACCGGAGCGCGGAACCGCTCATGTCCGGCGCCTTGAGCGGCCGGAGCTCCTCCAGCGTGAAGCCGAGCATCTGGCAGGCCGCGGGGTTCGCCCACAGGATGTCCTTGCTCACCGCGTCGTGGATCAGGATGCAGTGCTGCAGGGCATCGAGCATGGCCCCGAAGTCGCCCTCGGAGGGTTGGAAGGTCATGGCATCCACAGTCCCCAGTTGTACAGGTCCGCGCCTACTTTCCCATAGGTATTTCCCTTACCGGGGCGGCGGAAACCTATGCGCGGAGGCGGAAAAGCACCGATTGAGGCGCAGTAATTGCGGAAATAGCGTGATCGGCAACACCGAAACCACTGGCCACAAAGGAGGGGTTGGAATGACCGCAGTGCTGGACACGCCCGCCGCCGACGGACTCGACGGCGTCCTCGCGGAGATCGCCGCCCGCCGCAACGAATTCGGGCGGCAGCGGTTCGTCCCCAAGGACGTGATCGCCAACCTGAAGCGCGCGGGCCTCTACCGTGCGGCCACGCCCCGGCGGTTCGGCGGCGACGCCCTGCCCCCGGCCGAGTTCCTGCGCAAGATCGAGCGGATTTCCGCCGTCGACCCGTCCTCGGGCTGGGTGGCCAGCTTCGGCTCCGCCCTCATCTACTTCGCGGCGCTGCCTCTGGACACCCAGGCCGAGCTGTACAGGAACGGCCCGGACCTCGCCTTCGCCGGCGGCCTGTTCCCGGTGCAGCCGGCGGAGTTCGACGGCGAACGGTACCGGGTCTCCGGCCGGTGGCGGTTCGCCAGCGGCAGCAAGGGCGCCGACATCCTGGGCGTGGGCATCGCCGGCGGCGAGGAGGCCAACGGCAAGCCGCGCACGGCGCTGCTGCGTCCGGACCAGGCCAGGATCGAGGACAACTGGGACGTGATCGGGCTGCACGGCACCGGCAGCCACGACATCGTGGTGGACGGCGTCGACGTGCCGAAGGAATGGACGTTCATCCGCGGCGGGGAACCCACCGTCGACGAACCGCTCTACCGCTACCCGGCCATCGCCTACGCGGCCCAGGTGCTCGCCGTCGTCAACCTCGGCGCGGGACGTGCGGCCCTGGACTACGCCATCGACATCGGGGCGGGCCGTTCGGGCGTCACCGGAGCCCCCCAGCTCGCCGACCGCGCCTACTACCGCATCGACATCGCCAAGGCCGAGGCCGCCCTGCGCTCCGCCGCCGCCTTCTTCTACGAGATCACCGAGGAAACCTACGCCACGGTGGCCGCCGGCGATCCGGCCACGGACAAGCAGAAGGCGCTGCTGCGCCTGGCCGGCACCCATGCGGCCAAGGCCGGCGCCGCGGCGGCCCAGACCGCCTATTCGCTCTCCGGCACCGCTGCCATCTACGACGGCAACCCGCTGCAGGGCTACCTGCGCGACGCCAGCGTGGTCACCCAGCACGCCTTCCTGGGCGACGGCATGTACGACGGCGCCGGCGCGGTCCTGATGGGCCGGCAGCCGGGCATCCCCGCCTTCCTCTGAACAGTGCCCGACCCTCAAGCATCCCCGACCCCCGTAAGGAGCATCCCCTCATGGCTGAGACGCCCGAACCGCTGCGCGTGCTGTTCTGCATCGGCATCAACCAGAACTTCTTCGACCTGCCCAAGGACCGGATCGGCATGGTCTGGACCGCCTTCTCCGGCATGATGGGCGAACTCGCCGCGCTGCCCTGCGTCACGGTCATCGGCACCATGGACGACGACTCCCACATGGTCGGCCCGTCCGCCGGCTGGCCCTGGACCTGCTACATCATGGCCGACGTCGACACGCAGGAAACGGTCAAGGCCGCCTGCAACCTGTTCCGCACCACCGCGGTGGGTGAGCACGCGCTGTGGCGCTACGCGGCCATCGAGGCCCGCATGGGCCGGGCGCTGACCATCCGCGACGATGTCCCGACGGGTTCCTGACCATGGTCACCACTTCCCGCCCCCGGGCCACGGTCACCGGGCTGGAGGCCCGGCTGCGGGTCCTGGAGGCCGCCGACTCCGTGCGCTGGGTGATGGCCCGCTACTTCCAGCTCTGCGACGTCCCGAACCCCGGGCCCGACCTGGACGAACTCGGCTCGCTCTTCGCGCCGGACGCGGTGTGGGAAGGCACCGGCCGGGACTACGCGGACACGTTCGGCCGGCACGCCGGACGGCAGGCCATCGTGGCCATGCTCGCCGGCTACCTGCCGCCTTCGGGGCATTTCAACGCCAACGCCCACGTACTGGGGGAGGGATGCATCAACGCCACCGGCAGCACCGCCAGCGGGACCTGGATCATGCAGCAGCTCTCCACCTATGCCGACGGAAGCCGCGAACTGTTGGCCGCCCGGCTGGCCGTGGACTTCGCCCTCGACGGCGCCCTGGCCACCATCAGCCGCTTCCGTACCGAACGGCTCTTCGCCGCCCCGCTGGACGGCACCTTGCTGGATGAAGCCCCGGCGGGCATCCCCGGCACAGCCACCCCGAGCATTGCGGGCTCCGCCCGCTAACCGCAGCACCACGAAGGAGAACCCCATGACCACCACACCAGTGGATAGCGGCCGCGGCTTCGCGGCCCTGGCCGGCACCGACCGGGTGGCCGGACAGCTCTACACCGACCCGGACATCTTCGAGCAGGAGCTGGAGAAGATCTTCTACCGGACCTGGATCTGGGTCGCCCACGAGAGCGAAATCCCCGAGGCCGGCAGCTTCAAGACGGCCACCATCGGCCGCCAGCCGGTGATCGTCAACCGCGACCGCAAGGGAAACTTCAACGTCCTGCTCAACCGGTGCCGCCACCGCGGGGCCAGCGTCTGCGAGGTCCCGCGCGGCAAGGCCAACGGCTTCACCTGCCCCTACCACTCCTGGTCCTACTCGCTGGAGGGCCAGTTGCGCGGCATCCCCTACCCGGAGGGCTACGAGGGCGTGGTGGAGAAGAAGGAGATGCCGCTGGAGCGCCTGCGCGTGGAAAGCTACGCGGGCATGGTCTTCGCCAGCTTCAACCAGGAGATCGAACCGCTGGAGGACTTCCTCGGAGATGCGAAGATCTGGATCGACCGGTTCATGAAGCAGGGCGCCGGATACCCGGTCAAGGCCCAGGGCGAGCACAAGTTCCGCTTCGACGGCAACTGGAAGATCCAGCTGGAGAACACCACGGACGGCTACCACTTCCCGATCGTGCACCGGTCCTGGATGGCCTCCGTGGACGCCGAGACCGCCGACATGCTCTCCTTCATGACCGACGAAAACGCCGTGACCCACGCCCTGGGCAACGGCCACAGCGTGGCCATCATGGTCCCCGAGCACGTGGACCTGGAGGAAGACGACGGCACCGAGGACCTGCAGGAACGCTTCGGCCACATCATCGAGGAACTCTCGCAGACCATGCCGCCGGAGCAGGTCCGCCGGATCGTCCGCTCCATGCACGGGGCCGGTTTCAACCTGAACCTGTTCCCCAACGTGGCCATGTCCATGTCCTTCTTCCGCGTCCTGCGCCCCATCTCCGTCAACGAGACCGAGATCCAGCACATCGCCCTGGGCCTGGACGGCGGACCGGAGTCCGTCAACCGGGAGCGGCTGCGCATCCATGAACACTTCCAGGGACCCTTCGGCTTCGGCACGCCCGACGACTCGGAGGCCTGGGACCGCGTGCAGCGCGGAGCCTACGCGAACAAGGACATGCCCATCCTGGTCAACCGCGGCCTGGGCCGCGAGCGGACCACGGAAGAGGGCTGGAAGACATCGCATGTCACCGACGAATCGGGCATGCGCGAGGCCTACGGACAGTGGAAGAAGATGATGGGCAATGACTAGCCAGAGCGCCACCACCGAACTGGACGCCACCACCGAACACGGCACCGTCCCCGGCCTGGAACTGCAGCTCGGCCGGCTGACGGACCCGCGGGTGGCCCGGGCCATCGAGCTCATCTGGCACGAGGCCACCCTGCTGGACGCCAAGAAGTACGAGGATTGGGAGCGGCTGTGGACCGCGGAGGGCAAATACGTCATCCCCATCGATCCGGACACCGAGGACTTCGAGGCGCACCTGAACATGGTGTACGACGACGCGCGGATGCGCCGCATGCGCGTCACCCGCCTGGTCGAGGGCTACTCGATGTCGGCGGTGGCCGCCGCCCGCACCGCCCGCACGGTCTCCCGCTTCACTGTTGAGGAGCTGGCCGGCGAGTCCGTCACCGTGCGTTCGGCGCAGGTGCTGGTGGGCTTCAAGCGCGAAAAGCACATCCTCCTCGCGGCCGACCTGACCCACCGCGTCCGGTTCACGGAAGAGGGCGCGCTGATCGACCTGAAGGTGGTCCGGCTGGTCAATTCCGACGGGGCCGTCACGGCCTCCGGGTTCCTGCTCTAGGACTTTGAAAGGCACGAGGAAAGGCACTGCCATGAAAGAAACCCACAACCTGCCGGCACCCTCGCCGGCCGACGACGGCAACCTGCCGGTCGCCGTCGTCACCGGCGCGACCCGGGGACTGGGCGAGGTCATCGTCCGCACCCTGCACCGGGAGGGCTACCGGGTCCTGGCCACGGGCAGCCGCCTGGACAAAGTGCGGGAACTGGCCAGCGACCTCGACCCCAGCGGTTCCACGGCGGCCGCGGCCGCGGTGGACGTCCGCCGCAAGGGCGACTTCGAAGCGGCGCTGGCCGTCGCCGTCGAACGCTGGGGAGGGGCGCACGTGCTGGTCAACAACGCCGGCCGCTCCCAGGTCCAGCCGGTCATGGACATCAGTCCGGAGGAATTCTCCGCGATCGTGTCCACGAACCTGGACGGGGTGTTCTTCGGTTGCCAGGTGTTCGGCAGGTACTTCGCGGACCAGGGCTACGGCCGCATCGTCAACATCGGCTCGCTGGCCGGCCAGAACGGCGGCACCGCCACCGGAGCGCACTACGCGGCGGCCAAGGGCGGCGTCGGCACCCTGACCAAGGTGTTCGCCCGGGACCTGGCGGCCGGCGGCGTCACCGTCAACGCCGTCTCGCCCGGGCCGCTGGATTTGCCGGTGGTCTACGAGACCGTCGCGCCGGAGAAGCTCGCGGGAATCAAGGCCAACATTCCGGTGGGACGGCTGGGCTCGGCCGAGTTCATCGCCTCCACCGTGGCCCTGCTGGCCTCCCCGGACGCGGCCAGCGTCAACGGCGCCTGCTGGGACATCAACGGCGGGCTGTTCATGCGCTGACCGCCGCGGCGGCCGGCCCTGGGCCCGGAAACTGAAGCAAGTAAGGAACACGGACATGGGAATGTTCAAGGTGTTGGTCTCCGAGATCCTCGAGGAAACCGACCACATCAAATCGTTCAAGCTGGTCCGGGCCGACGGGCGGGGATTCGACCCCTACCCGGCCGGGGCGCACATCGACATCGTCGGCCCCACCCAGGTGGTGCGCCAGTACTCGCTGTGCAGTCCGCCCTACGACCTGGACGCCTACATCGTGGCGGTCAAGCGGGAACCGGACTCGCGCGGCGGGTCGGCGGCACTGCACGACCGCCTGGAAGTCGGCAGCGAGCTGGAGATCAGCGCGCCGCGGAACCTGATGCAGGTGGCTGCGGGCGCCGACCGCCATGTGCTGGTGGCCGCGGGCATCGGCGTGACGCCGATGATCAGCATGGCCTACCAGCTGCAGCGCGAAGGAAAGCCGTTCGAGCTGCACTACTTCGCCCGGTCCCGGGAACAGGCCGCCTTCACGGAACTGCTGGAGGAACGGTGCGGCTTCGGCGAAAAGGTCCGTTTCCACTTCGGCATTCCGCGCGACGGGCAGCCCGCCGTGCTGCGGGAGATCCTGGGCGGGCTGACCGGCACATCCCACGTCTACACCTGCGGTCCCGAAGGCTTCATGGACCGGGTGCTCTCCCTGGCCGGACCGTTGGTCGGCGCGGACAACGTCCACATCGAGCACTTCCAGGCCGGGGAGCCTGTGGACACCTCGGGAGACACGGCCTTCGAGGTGGAACTGGACTCCGGGGAGGTCTTCGAAATCCCCGCCGACCGTTCCATCGTCGAGGTGCTGCAGGAGCACGGGATTCCGGTGGACACCTCCTGCAAGGAAGGGATCTGCGGCACCTGCGTCATGGGCGTGTTGGAAGGCGAACCCGAGCACCGGGACAACTGCCTCTCCGCAAGCGAGAAGAAGGCCAACGACCAGATCGCCACCTGCGTCTCCCGGGCCCGCTCGGCGCGGCTGACACTGGAACTGTTCTAGCCCCCGCCCCTCCCGACGGCGGTACCGCAGCGCACGCACGCTGCGGTACCGCCGTCGTCGTATCCGAAACGGGCGGGCCCGCGGGTCAGGGAGTGATGTCGATGCGGTGCCGCAGGATGTCGCGGACCAGCGTCGAAATGCTTTCCGAATTCGTCTTGGACTTGATCCGGGCCCGGTGCACGTCGATGGTCTTCACGCTCGTGCCCAGCTTGCGCGCAATGTTCTGGCTGGGCATCCCGTCCAGGACCAGGGCCAGGATTTCCCGTTCCCGCGGCGTCAGCGAGGCCAGGCGCTCGTTGACCGAGCGGCGTTCGGCGTCCTCCCCAAAGCGCGTCACTGCCAGCTCCAGCGTCTCCTGGACCACGTCGAGCATCTGCTGCGGATCGTACGGTTTCTCCAGGAAATTCACGGCTCCCTGCTGCAGCGCCTTGACGGACATCCGCACGTCCCCGTGGGCGGAGACAAAAATGATCGGCACCGGAGACCCGGACTGGTTGAGCGTTTCCTGCAACTGGAAGCCACCGGTGCGGGGCATCCGCACGTCCAGGACCAGGCAGGCGGGCCGGGCCGGATCGTAGGCGGCCAGGAAGGACGCCACGTCGTTGAAGCTGCGGGACGGAATGTCCACCGAGTCCAGCAGCCAGGAGAGCGAGGCGCACAACTCCTCGTCATCGTCGACGATGTACACGATCGCTTCCGCATTTTCCACGGTCCATCTCCCTGTGAGCACACAACAGCACGGATGCCCGAAAGCACCTTTTCGACGGTAGGCAGGGGGCAACGGCCCGTCAATGCGTTTGACCCTAAGGAAACTACCTACACCGCTAGGGCGGGTGCCTCCCTGCGCTAGGGCAAATCGGGATGTTGCGGCAATCTTCCCGGCCATAGATTCGGCGCAACCCGATCAGGAGGAAACCATGAACGAGCTGACCCAGATCCAAAAAGACTTCCGCACGGCCATGGCGCACCTGCCCGCGGCCGTCAGCATCATCACCACCGACGGACCCCACGGCCGCATCGGCATCACCGTCAGCGCCGTCTGCTCGGTGACGGACGATCCGCCGACCCTGCTGGTCTGCGTGAACAGGCGAAGCGCCGCGCACGACATCTTCCGCAGCAACGGCAAGGTGTGCATCAACGTCCTCAGCGGCGAGGGCGAGGAACTGGCCCGGCACTTCTCCGGAGCCACCCGGGTGCCGATGGAGGAACGCTTTTCCTGGAACATCTGGGAGGAAGGGCAGGAGGTGCCGGTGCTGTCGGGGGCCCACGTCAAGGTCCTCGGCACCGTTGAGGGGGTCGCCGAACAGGGCTCCCACTCCGTCCTGTTCGTCAGGGTGGACAGGGTGGCCGTGGACGAAGCCAGCCACGGCCTTGTCTACTTCAACCGCCACTTCGTGCGCGTAAATCCGCTCGGCGACCACGTCGCCGTCTGAGCCGGGAGACGTGCACATGCCGATGACCACCGCCCCCGCCCAGCCGCTGGCCGCGCTGGTGCGCCAACTGGAAGCCGGCGCGGCCACCCCGGTGGACCTGGTCCGCTCCTGCCTGGAGCGCATTGAAGCCCTGGATCCCGGCATCGGCGCCTGGGTGTCCGTCGACGCCGACGGTGCGCTGGCCGCCGCGGAGGCGCTGGGGCGTGCCCCGGCCCGCGGACCCCTGTGGGGCATCCCCGCCGGGGTCAAGGACATCATCGACGTGGCCGGGGTGCCCTCCGGCTGCGGCTCCACCGTCCGCCACGGGGCCCCGCCCGCCGGTAGCGATGCCGCCTGCGTGGCCTCGCTGCGGCGGGCGGGCGGGATCGTCCTGGGCAAGACCGTCACCACCGAATACGGGTACTTCGCTCCCGGACCCACCCGGAATCCGCATCAACCGGAGCACACGCCCGGCGGGTCTTCCAGCGGTTCGGCCGCCGCGGTGGCCGCGGGAATGGTCCCCTTCGCGTTCGGAACCCAGACGGCCGGCTCCCTCACCCGCCCCGCGTCGTACTGCGGCGTCGCGGGGTTCGTGGCGGCGGCGGGCTCCCTCCCCACGGCCGGGGTCACCGGCCTGAGCCACAGCCTGGATTCCATCGGATTCCTCGCCGCCGGCGTGGAGGACGTGCGGGCGGCCTGGGCGGCCATAGCGGGTATCGACGACCAACCCCGCCATGTCCGGGCACCGCGCCTCCTGCTCTGGGACGGCACCGACGTGGCCTCCGTCTCCGACGGCATGCAGGCCGGTCTCCAGCGGGCGCTGGCCACCCTGAGGCCCCGCGGCGCCTGGGTGGAATCGTTGGGGCTCGGCGCGGCCGTGCGGGACCTCACCCAACTGCACGGCGTCGTCATGGCGTATGAGGCGGCCCGCACGCGGCAGGAACTGGAAGGCCGGGACGCGGACCTCAGCGTTCCCCTGGCGCAGTTGCTGGAGGGGGGCCGCGCGCTGCCCGCGGACGGGTATGCGCAGGCTGTGGCCGGCATCGCCGCCGCCCGGCGCGAGGTGGCCGCACGGCTGCGCAGCTTCGACGCGGTGCTGGCTCCGGCCGCCCCGGGGCCGGCTCCGGCCGGCCTCGATGCGACGGGCGATCCGGTGCTGAGCCGCCCGTGGCAGGCCATGGGCCTGCCCGTGGCCACCGTGCCGGGGCTGAAGGACGACGGCGGCCTGCCGCTGGGCCTGCAGCTGATCGGCCTTCCGGGCAACGAAGGCCGGCTGTTCGATGTCGCGGCGGGGCTGGAACGTGCCGTGGCCGACGCGCCATCGGGGTAGTTTCCCCGTTCTGCCCACATCCCATCCCGTGCTTGGGCGCCCGTATCCCACGGGACGCCCGCGCCTTCACCGAACCCCGAGGTAACCCATGTCATTTTCCAAGACCGAACCCTCCGGCACGCTGGGCGAGGCCCTGCGCACCGGGCGGATGAACCGACGCGCCTGGACCGTTACGGCACTGCTGATTCTCTTCCAGATCATTGCCTTCGCCGACAAGGCGGTGCTCGGCCTGGTCGCCTACAAGGCGATCCCGGAGCTGGGCATTTCCACCGTCCAGTTCGGCCTGATTGGCAGCGCCTTCTTCTTCCTGTACGCGATCGGCTCCGTGCTGATCGGGCTGGCCGCCGGCCGGACCTCGATCAAATGGGTCATCTTCGCCATGGGGGTGGCCTGGGCGGTCCTGCAGTTCCCCATGCTGTTCGGCGGCGGGGCCGCCGTCCTGCTCATCACCCGAATCCTGCTCGGCGGGGCGGAGGGGCCGGCCACCGCCGTCAGCCTGTCCTCGGCCCACTCCTGGTTCAAGCCCGCCGAGCGCGTGCTCCCCAGCAACCTGATCGCCATCGGTTCCACGCTGGGTCCGGTGCTGGCCGCGCCGTTCCTGGCCTTCGTCATCAGCACCTTCGGCTGGCGCTGGGCCTTCGGCGCCCTGGGCCTCCTGGGCCTGGCCTGGGTGCTGGTCTGGTGGAGGCTTGGCGCCGACGGCCCGTTCGCCGGCAAGAACAAGGCGGACGCCGAGGCGCTGCGGCTTGTGGAGGACGAGGCGGCAGCGGAACAAAAGGAGACCGCTGAGCTGTCCGACCCGACCGACCTCGCCGCCACGGCCGCCGACGAGCGGGCCCGGCGCTACGAACTGCAGCAGGCCGTCCCGTGGCGCGCCATCCTGCTCAGCGGCTCCTTCCTCGTCGCGGTCTTCGCCGGCTTCACCAACTTCTGGACCCAGGGCTTCCTCACCACCTGGTCGCCCAAGTACCTGGCCGGCGTCGTCAGCCTGCCTCCGGAGACGGTGGCCCTGTTCACCACCTTCCCCTGGATCTTCGGTGCCCTGACGCTGCTGGGACTGGGGTTCCTGGGACGCACCCTCATGCGCCGGGGACACAGCGTGCGGACGGCCATCGCCCTTCCGTTCGGCGCCTGCCTGACCGTGGCCGGCCTGTCTTTCGTGCTGCTGCCGGCCACCTCCGGTGCGGCCTCCGTCCTGCTGCTGACCCTCGCCGCCGGGTGCAGCGTCATCTACCCGATGGCTCCGAGCGCCATGGCCTACGCCGTCGGCGCCAAGCAGCGTCCGGTGCTGATGGCGGTGCTGGGCGGCGCGGCCTCCATCGGCGCCATCGTCTCGCCCACGGCGGTGGGCATCTTCATGGAGCAGGCCGGCTACAGGACTCCGGCGCCGGGGACCCGGGACACGGCGGAGATGATCGCCACCATGACCGCGGGGGTGAACCAGTCCTTCCTGATTGCCGGGGCGCTGCTGCTCCTGGCGGGGATCCTCTCGATGCTCTTCCTCAACCCGGACAGGACCGGGGAACGCCTGCAGCGCCGGTTCGCCCGTTCCCGGGAAACGTCCCGGCAGGCCGTGGCCGGCTGACGCGCGGAGCGGATTCCTGAAGCACGGCACAGATTAAGCGCCTGGGCCCGTCCCATATGGGACGGGCCCAGGCGTTTAACGTTCCGGGCGGGCCGTCAGGCCCAGGCGGCATCGGCCGTCCAGTACTCGAGTCCGTTGGCGCTGAAGCCGTGCTTCCACTCGGATGTTCGCATGAGCTTGGGCTCCACGACCTGGATGGACGCGTCCGCGGCCTCCGGCCCGTCCTCCTCCACGGTCCAGTGGACCCAGTTGACCTCGCGGTCGTGCTCGTCGTGGACGAAGAGATCGACGTGGTGCCAGCCGTAGTTGAACGTGTCCATGTAGCAGGTCAGGTGCATCCGGTGGTGGTTGGTGGGGTAGGGCATGGGGACCTCCAATGACTGTTTTTCTGCATGCTATGGAGCCTCCGGCAAACGGAAAATGGGGATTTCCTTTACCGGCCCGCCCATCCGCCTCTGCAGGCGCGCCGGGGCGGGCCGTCGTCCGGAGCGGGACGCGGCAGGGGGCGACGCAGGGCAGTAGGGGAAACCTTTATTCGCTGGACGTAGAAAAAAGACGAATTAAACCCTAGCCTTGTGACGCAAGGCACATTCCCGGCCGCTCCCGCTTCCACGGCACGGCCCCTGCAACCCACCCTCAAGGAGCACGATGAGCATCGGCACGTCTGACACGAACCTCGACGCCACGACCGTGGCCGGCACCTCCGGGAGCACCCGCCCGATCCACGATCCCGCCACCGGCGAGCGCGTCGGGGACGCGCCGATCCACACGGTCGCGGACCTGGAGCGCGCCGTCGAAGCGGCCCGCGCGGCACAGCCGGCATGGGCGGCGCTGGGGCACGAGGCCCGTTCCGCCTCCCTGAACCGTGCCGCCGACGCCATCGAACGGTCCGCCGAAGACCTGGCCCGGTTGCTCTCCCGCGAGCAGGGCAAGCCGCTGAACGGCCCCAATGCCCGCTTCGAGGTGGGAGCCTGTTCCGCCTGGCTGCGCGCGGCCGCGGCCACCCCGCTGGAGCCGCAGACGATCGTGGGCGACGGCGAAACGCGTGCCGAACTGCACTACCGGCCCATCGGCGTCGTGGGCGCGATCGGCCCCTGGAACTGGCCGATGCTGATCACCGTCTGGCAGATCGCGGCGTCCCTGCGCATGGGCAACGCCGTGGTGGTCAAGCCGTCCGAGTACACCCCGCTGAGCGTCCTGGCCCTGGTCGAGGTCATCAACGCGGAACTGCCGGCGGACGTGCTGCACGCGGTCTCGGGCGGACGCGACGTCGGCGAGGCCCTCGCCGGGCACCCGGCGATCGGCAAGGTCATGTTCACCGGCTCCACCGCCACGGGCAAGGCGATCATCCGCTCCTCCGCGGACACCGTGAAGCGCCTGACCCTGGAGCTTGGCGGCAACGACGCCGGGATCGTGCTGCCCGACGCGGACCCGGCCGCGATCGCCGAGGGCCTGTTCTGGGGAGCGTTCATCAACACCGGCCAGACCTGCGCGGCCCTGAAGCGCCTCTACGTCCACGAAGACATCTACGGGGCGGTCTGCGAAGCGCTCACCGCCGTCGCGCAGGCCATGCCGATGGGCGTGGGCCTGGAGGAGGAGAACGTGCTCGGTCCGCTGCAGAACAGGCAGCAGTTCGACGTCGTGGCCCGCCTCGTGGACGCGGCGAAGGAATCCGGTGCCCGCGTGCTGCTCGGCGGGAACCCGGAGGCTGACCAGCCCGGCTACTTCTACCCGACCACCCTGGTCGCGGACATCGACAACGACAACCCGCTCGTGGCCGAGGAGCAGTTCGGCCCGGCCCTGCCGATCATTCGCTACCGCACCGTGGACGAGGCCATCGCCAAGGCGAACGCGCTCGAGGTCGGACTCGGCGCTTCGGTCTGGTCCTCCGACAAGGAGAAAGCCCGCGAGGTCGCGTCCCGGCTGGAGGCGGGCACCGTCTGGATCAACTCGCACGGCATGGTCAACCCCCTGATCCCCTTCGGAGGGTCGAAGCAGTCCGGCTACGGGCTGGAGTTCGGCGTCGAGGGCCTCAAGGCGGTCAGCGTTCCCCAGATCATCAACGGCTGACCGGGAGGAACGCGTGAGCACCACTCCAGCTCCCGGCGCGGCCCAGGCCGCGCCCGAAGGCAGCCTGCAGCGCAACTCGATCTCCGTTGCCGGAATCGTTTTCCTTGTCCTGGCCGCAGCAAGTCCCGTGATCGGCCTGACCGGCGCCGTCCCGGTGTCGATCGTCATCGGCAACGGGGTCGGCGTGTCCCTCGCCTACATCACCATCGGGCTGGTCCTGCTGCTGTTCGCCGTCGGCTACGTGCTGATGTCCCGCCACGTCACCGACGCCGGGGCGCTCTATGCCTACGCCGCCAAGGGCCTCGGACCCACGGTGGGAGCCGGCGTCGCCGGCATCGCCGTTTATGCGTACACCGCGGTGCAAATCGCCATCTACGGCTTCTTCGGGGCCGTCTCCACCGCCATGGTCAACCCCCTGCTGGGCATCGAGATCCCCTGGTGGGTCGCCTCGCTGGCCCTCATCGGCCTGGTCCAGGTGTTCGGGTACCTGCACCTGGAACTGGGCGCCAAGGTGCTCGGCATCCTCCTGGTGGGGGAGTGGGGCGTCATGCTCGCGATGGCCGCGTCCGTGGCCATCCAGGGCGGCGCCGGCGAAGGGTTCGCGATCGGCCAGGTGTTCTCCTTCGAGGCCCTGGTCGCCGGGGCTCCTGGAGTGGCGCTCATGTTTGCCTTCGCCTCCAGCCTGGGGTTCGAGGCGGCCGCCGTCTTCGGCGAGGAAGTGAAGAACCCGCGCCGGTCGATTCCCCGGGCCACCTACCTGTCGGTGCTCCTGATCATGGCCTTCTTCGCCTTCACGACCTGGATGATCACCGTGGGCTACGGGGCGGACAACGTCGTTGCCGAAGCGGGCAAGGCGCTCGAATCCGGTGACACCGCGTCCTTCGTCTATGCCTTGGGGGACAGGTACCTGGGCGGCTGGGCGCCGGCCATGATGAGCATCTTCGTCGTGACCTCCACATTCGCGGCCGCGCTCGCCTTCCACAACGGGATCGCCCGCTACCTCTTCGCCCTGGGACGCGGGGGCCTGCTTCCGGACGCCCTGGGCCGGGTCCACCCGAAGACCGGAGCCCCGATCGTTGCCTCGGTGTCCCAGACGGTGGGGGCCGCCGGCATCATTGCCGTCTTCGCGCTTGTGAACGCGGATCCGATTGCCGTCGTCTTCAGCTGGTCGGGGGGAATCGCGGTCATCGGACTGCTGGTTGCGTACCTGCTCGTCTCGCTGTCCGTCCTGGCCTACTTCCGGCGGAACAGGGCGGCGGATGCCAACGCGTTCAACTCCCTGGTGGCGCCGTCCCTGTCCCTGCTCACCATGGGTGCGACCCTCTGGGTGATCATCCTGAATTTCGGCACGCTGGTCGGGGGAACCGCCGGGCTGTCCGCCGTGCTCATCCTGTCCGTCGCGGCCGTTTTCAGCGCAGGCTTCGTCAGGGCGAAGCTGCTCCCGGCCCGCAACCGAAGCCTGCTTGGCTCCGGGGCAACCGAACCCGGGGTCGCGGAACCCGAGGCCACTCAACCTGCTGCATGGCCCTGAGTCCTCCACCGCCCGGGGCATCCATTAGCTGCCACGCTGCCCTCCTGCCCGTTCAGGGCCTTCAGGGCAGCGGCGTTGTCCGGAAACGGATCCGTCAGCGCAGGCGTACCCGCGAGCGCCAGAGCAGCCAGACGAAGTAGGGCGTCCCGACCAAGGCGGTCATGATGCCGGCGGGGACCTGCGCCGGGGCGATCACCGTGCGCCCGATCGTGTCCGCGAGCACCACGGTGCACGCCCCCAGCAGCGCCGCAACCGGCAGCACCCGCGTATGGCGGGCCCCCACCAGGGTGCGGGCCGCGTGTGGGGCGACCAGGCCGACGAAGGCGATCACCCCGACGCAGGATACCGCGCCGGCGGTGAGAAGCACCGCGGCGGCCAGCAGCGGCAGGCGGGTGCGGACCAGGGAGATCCCCAGCACGCGGGGGGTGTCGTCGTCGACGGTGAGCAGGTCCAGGTCCCGCCGGAGGGCGGCCAGCAGGGGAAGGCAGATCGCCAGCGCGATGACCAGCGGGAGCACGGAAACGAACGTGCGGCCGTAGGTGGAGCCGGACAGCCAGGTGAGGGCCTTCGTCTGGCTGTAGGGGTCCGTGGTGGTCAGCACCACGCCCACCAGGGCGGTCAGGCCGGTGGAGACGCCGATGCCGATCAGCACCAGGCGATTCTGCTGCAGGCCGCCCCGCAGCGCGAGGCCGAACACCACCACCGCCGTCAGGGACGCGCCGGCGAAAGCGGATCCAGTGACCAGCCACGCGCCGGCCATCGGCACCATGGTGATGGTCACGACGGCGGCCAGGCCGCCGCCGGCGGAGACGCCCAGGATGCCGGGCTCCGCCAGCGGGTTCCGGGACACGGCCTGGACCAGAGCGCCGGCCAGGGCCAGCGCGACGCCGGCCAGCAGCGCCGCGGCCACCCGCGGCATACGTGTGTCCAGGATGGCCGTCACCCGGTTCCCTGACTGCCCGGTGATCCAGTTCAGCACGTCGCCAAGCAGCAGTTTCGCGTCGCCGAGGAGAGAACCGGCGACCAGCAGGCCGGTGAGCACGAGCACCAGGGCCACGGCGACGGCGATGAAGGTGCCGCGCGAGCGCAGCCGGGACAGTGCGTTGCCCGAGGAGGTCAGGCCGGCGTCGGTCATGCGCACGGCCAGCAGCACCAGGAAGATCGCGCCGAACACGGACGTGACGGACCCGGTGGGGATTTCGACGCCGGCGCCGGCTCCCAGCACCGCACGGACGGCGACGTCGGACCCGATGACCACCGCGGCCCCCATCAGGCCGGAGACCGGGAGCAGGGCACGGTGGCGGGCCAGTCCGCGCACGCGGGTGGACAGCAGCCGCACGATGGCCGGGGCGCACAGGCCCACGAACCCGATCGGGCCGGCGATGGTCACCGCGCAGGCCGCGAGCAGCACGGCCAACACGAAGGCGGTCACGCGGGCCACGCGCGGGTCGGCGCCGGCCAGGCGGGAGGCATCGTCCCCCAGGCCGAGCAGGTCCAGGCGGCGTGCGCCGAGGAGCAGTCCAATGGCGGCGAGCAGGATCACCGGCGCGAACTCGGCCAGTTTGCCCATGTCGGTGACGGCGATGCTGCCTTTGCCCCAGGCGAACAGGCCTACGGTTTCCTGGCTGAAGAGCAGGAAGAGGGCGGAGGTGATGGAGGCGAGCCCCAGTGCCAAGGCCGTGCCGGCGAGCACCAGCCGGATCGGCCCGCCGGTGCCGTTGGCGCCGCCGCCGGAGAGCGCCAGGACCAGTGCGGCGGCGGCGAGGCCACCGGCGAAGGCGAGGCCACCGGAAACCAGCGACGGCAGGCTGATCCCCAACACGGCGACGGCGACGATCGCGAGGTGGGCGCCGGCGTCGACCGCCAGCGTGTCCGGCGAGGCGAGCACGTTGCGGGTGGCCGACTGCAGGGCCGCCCCCGCCATGCCCAAGGCCAGCCCCACGAGGACTCCGGCCAGAAGCCGCGGGATGCGCGAATCGAGCAGCACCGCGGCCTGCTGGTCCGTTCCGGTGCCGGCCAGCAGGCCCAGCAGTTCACGCGGGCCCACCGCGGCAGTGCCCTGCATGAGGTGGACCAGGGAGAGGAGGACAAGCAGGGCCAGCACGCCGGCGCAGGCCGTCCCGGCCCCGGGCCGCCAGGAGGCGGTCGCCGGTGCCGGGACGGTCCGGGCGTCCGGGCCCGCTTTCGTCGCGGTGTCGCTCACGCGGGGCCGTTCCGCTTACGCGGTCAGGGACTGGACGAGCGCGTCCACGTACTGGGTCATGGAGGCGGGGCCGCCGAACATCCAGATGCCGTCCGCGAGGCGGTGCACGTTGCCGGACTCGACGAAGGGCAGCGACTTCCAGACGGAGTTGTTCGCGAGGGACCCGGTGAAGTCATCGGCCCCGTTGGTGATGTAGACGAAGTGCTCGGCGTCCAGGGTGGTCAGGCCCTCGACGTCGGTGCTGGCCAGGCCGTAGGCCTTGTCGCCTTCCATCTCCCAGGGGGAAACCAGGCCGAGTTCGGTGTTGATGTCGGCCAGGAGCGATCCCGCAACGAAGGGGCGGATCGAAACCTTCCCGTCAGCCACCCAGCCGTCGGCGAACGCCACGTGCTTGCCGGCGAGGCCGGCCTCCTCGAGGGCCGCCTTGCCCTTGGCAACCGCCGCATCGAACGCCGCGATGGCCTCGGTGGCCTTCTCTTCGGTGCCGGTGGCCTCGGCAACCAGCTGGAGGTTCTCCTCCGCCCGGGCGATCTGGCCCTTCGCGTCCGCGGACTCCACGACGACGACCGGCGCGAGCTCCTCCAGTTGGGCGACGGCGGCTTCGGGCAGGTCCGTGGTGGCCACGATCAGGTCAGCGCCCAGGGAGGCGACCGTCTCGAAGCTGGGCTCCCCGCGGGTGCCGATGTCGGTGACGGAGTCGTCCAGGGCGCCGGCGGACACCCAGGTGGAGTAGCCCTTCACGTCGGCCACTCCCACGGGCATGACCCCCAGGGTCACCAGGTTCTCGACCACGTTCCATTCGGTCCCGACCACGCGGGTGGCGGGGCCGTCGAGGCGGACCTCCTTGCCGCGCGCGTCGGTGAGGGTGATCGCCCCGGCGGCGGCCGAGGAATCGGCGGCGGGGGCTTCGGTGGTGCCGCAGCCGGTGAGCAACAGCGCTGCGGCCGCCGCTGCGGCGGCCAGGGAGAGACGGGTCTTCATGGTCCTCAGGGGATCCTTCCGAAAGTGGGTGCGGGTGGAGCAGGCATGGGTGGTGGGGCCCGGGCGGGGGTGGGCCTGGGCCGGGCAGACCAGCCGAACCGGCGGTGGCCGGGCTAGCTGGCCCGGGCCGGGAGGAGGTGGGCCGGGTTGGATTGGCCGCTGGCCGGTGGGGCGTGGCGGCCGACGGCGCGCGTGCGCAGCAGGCCGGTGAACGGGTCGGTGTCGGTGACGATGGGGATGCGGTAGACCTCGCTCAGGAGCCCGGCCTCGAGGGCGTCGTGGGCCGGGCCGGCCGCGACGACGCGCCCCTCGCAGAGCACGACGACGTGGTCCGCGACGGCGGCGGCCTCGTCGAGGTCGTGCAGCACCAGGCCGACGGCGACCCCGTGCTCGCGGGCCAGTTCGTGCACCAGGTCCAGGACCTCGACCTTGTACCGCAGGTCCAGATGGTTGGTTGGCTCGTCGAGCAGCAGGACCGAGGTGTCCTGGGCCAGGCAGCTGGCGAACCACACCCGCTGCAGCTGGCCGCCGGAGAGTTCGTGGACGCCCCGCCCGGCCAGGTCCGCGACGCCGGTCAGGCGCATCGCCCGCTCCACGGCCGCGGGCCCGTCCGGATCCGCGGCGCGCCAGCGCCCCCGGTAGGGGTGGCGTCCGAACTCGACGACGTCGCGCACGCTCAGCCCGTGGGGGACGTCGCGGCTTTGCGAGAGCAGGGTGACGTGTTTGGCGAAATCGGTGCGCTTCATCAGCAGCGCGTCCTGGTCCCCGCCGGAGGCGTCGTGGACCGTCAGTGTCCCGTCCGCGGCGTCGTGCAGGCGCGCCAAGGCGCGCAGCAGGGTGGACTTGCCGCTGCCATTGGGGCCGACCAGTGCCACGACGCGCCCCGGTTCCAGGCGCACGCCGGCCGCGTGCACGACCTCCCTGCTCCCGTAGCGGAGCACGAGGCCGTTTCCTGCGAGCCCGGATCCTGCCTTTTCATCGATCACGGGCCCACATTAGCCTAGGCTTGCCTAATTTCGCGATTCAGATGTCGCGTATTGTGAAGGGATCCGTCTTTGGCCTGCCTTAGCCGTTGTTTTGGATGCGGTGCAGGTGCTCGCGTGGCACCCGGTCGCGGTCGTAGGTGATTTCCGTGTAGCCGTGCGGGGCCGGGAGTCCGTCCTCGCCCAAGTTGACGAAGACGATCTTTTCGATGGTCAGGATGGACTGGCGCGTGAACATGTTGCGCACCTCGGCGCGCATGGTCAACGAGGTCCGGCCGAATGCCGTGGCCCTCAGGCCCATCTCGATCAGGTCGCCCTGCTGCGCCGAGGAGACGAAGTTGATCTCCGACATGTACTTGGTGACCGCGTTGCCGTTGCCGAGCTGGACGATCGCGTAGATCGCCGCTTCCTCGTCGATCCAGCGCAGCAGCGAACCGCCGAAGAGCGTTCCGTTGGCGTTCAGGTCTTCGGGGCGGACCCATTTGCGGGTGTGGAAAGTGATGTCGTTGTCGCGTGCCATGCCTCGAACAGTACTGCACCGGCAGTGGCGGCCTGCGGGACCCCGGCGGGGGAGTGCTGCGACGCCCCGTCGGAGGTTCCCGGCTCCTTGGTCCAGCCTTGACTGGGCAAGTGAGCCGGTCATACTGGGGACCATGGCTCTTGGCGGGCGTATGCGAAAAGTTGCTGGTGGGAGTGCCATTCCCCGGCGCGGCGCAGGAACGTGCGGGGCAAGTACAGGGATCTGGTGCGTCGATTGGGGCGGTCATGAACACTGTTGAAGAGACGATTGACGTGGCGGTGCCGGTGCGCACCGCCTACAACCAGTGGACGCAGTTCGAGAGCTTCCCGCGGTTCATGACGGTGGTGAAGGGTGTCCACCAGATCCGCCCCAACCTCACCCATTGGGTGCTTGGACGGGGCCCGCTGCGGCACGAGTTCGACGTGGAGATCGTGGAACAGGTGCCCGATTCCCATGTGGCCTGGCGGAGCCTGGACCGGCGGTTCATGCACCGCGGCAAGGTCTCGTTCCGCGCGACGGCCCCGGACCGCACCGAAGTCGTTGTGCGCATGCATTTCGGCTCCAATGGAGTGGGCCTCCTGGCGCACCTCCCCACGCTCGCGCATCGGGTGGTCCAGGCCGAGCTCGGCCACTTCAAGGAATTCATCGAAAGCGTGGGGCAAGAGGGCGGAGCCTGGCGGGGGAGCATCCGCAACGGACACGTCTACCCCGCGGAACCGGAGCCGGCCAGGAGCCAGGTTCCGCACTGGCCCGTCGGATAGCACTGGTCCGTCAGATAGCACTGGCCCGTTGGATAACCCGAAGCGAGGGACACGCCTGATGAAAAAAGCCGCAAGCGAAGAACCGGACGAGCAGCTCACCGTGACCAAGCCCAAGGCATGGGCCGCGGGGGTACCCGCGGTGGCCCATGCCTTGGAGTACTCCCTGGACCAGACCTCGGCGCCGCGGGTGGGAACGACGCTGCTGGCCATAAACCAGGTGAACGGAATCGATTGTCCCGGCTGCGCATGGGCGGATCCGTCGCCCGGACACCGCCACCTGAACGAGTACTGCGAGAACGGCGCCAAGCACATCAATGACGAGGCCACCTCGCGGCGCATCACCTCCGACTTCTTTCGCCGGTATTCGGTCGCCGAACTGAACCGGCAGTCCGACCTGTGGCTCAACCAGCAGGGACGGCTCACAGAGCCGATGGTCAAGCGGCCCGATTCGGACCACTATGAACCGATCAGCTGGCCCGAGGCCCTGGGGCTGCTGGCCGGGGAGCTGAGGGAGCTGGATTCGCCCGACGAGGCGGCCTTCTATACCTCGGGACGGGTCAGCAACGAGGCCGCCTTCCTCCTGCAGCTTTTCGCCAGGGCCTACGGCACCAACAACCTGCCCGACTGCAGCAACCTGTGCCACGAGTCCAGCGGCTTCGCCCTGGCCGAGACCCTGGGCACCGGCAAGGGCACGGTGAGCCTGGAGGACATCCACCATGCCGACCTGATTTTCCTGGTGGGGCAAAATCCCGGCACCAACCACCCACGCCAGCTCTCCGCGCTGGAGGAAGCCAAGCACAACGGGGCCCGCATCATTGCCGTCAATCCCTTGCCGGAGGCCGGACTGATGCGGTTCAAGAACCCGCAAAAGCCCAGCGGGATCATCGGACGCGGCGTCCAGATTGCCGACCGGTTCCTGCAGGTCCGCGCCGGCGGCGACCTTGCGCTCTTCCAGGGACTGAACCGGCTCCTGCTGGAGGCCGAAGACTCCCGGCCGGGCGCCGTGCTCGACCACGACTTCATCCGCTCCAACACCAGCGGCTTTGAGGAGTTCTCCCGCCACGCCCGCTCGATCGCCTGGGAGGATATCCTCACCGCGACCGGCCTGACCCGGGAAGAAATCGGACAGGCCGCGGACGACGTCATGCGCAGCGAGCGCGTGATCGTCTGCTGGGCCATGGGAGTGACGCAGCACCGGCATGCGGTCCCCACCATCCGGGAGATCGTGAACTTCCTGCTGCTGCGCGGAAACCTCGGCAAGCCCGGAGCCGGGGCCTGCCCCGTGCGCGGACACAGCAACGTCCAGGGCGACCGGACGATGGGAATCTGGGAGCGGATGCCGGACATCTTCCTCGACGCGCTGCGGAAGGAGTTTGACTTCGAACCGCCCCGCGCCCACGGAGTCGATGCGGTGAACGCGATCAGGGCCATGCGCGAGGGCCGCATCAAGGTCTTCGTCGGCGTGGCGGGCAACTTCGTCCGGGCCGCTCCGGACAGCAACGCCACCGAGGACGCCCTGCGACAGTGCAGCCTCACCGCGCACATCTCCACCAAGCTCAACAGGTCCCACACGGTCTGCGGCCGGACCGCTCTCATCCTGCCGGCCCTGGGCCGCACCGAACGGGATATCCAGGCCACCGGCGAGCAGTTCGTCACCGTGGAGAATTCCATGAGCGAGGTGCACACCTCCCAGGGGCGCCTGGAGCCGGCCTCCAGGACCCTGCTCAGCGAGGTCGCCATCATCTGCCGGCTCGCGCGCCTGACCCTCAACGGTAAGGCTGACATTCCGTGGGAACAGTTCGAAGGCGATTACGGCCTGATCCGTGACCGGATCTCCAACGTCATTCCGGGTTTCCAGCACTTCAACCGCCGGGTGGTCCGCCCGGGCGGCATCAGGCTGCCCAATCCGGTCAATGAGGGAGTGTTCCACACGCGGACCGACAAGGCGCTATTCACCTGCAACGAGTGGCAGATGTCGGAGGCTCCCGAAGGGCACCTGGTGCTGCAGACGCTGCGCTCCCACGACCAGTGGAACACCATCCCCTACACGGACAACGACCGCTACCGGGGCATCCACGGCAGCCGCCGCGTGGTCATGGTGAACCCCGAGGACCTCTCCCGGCTGGACTTGGCGGAAGGGCAGCTCGTGGACCTGGTCAGCGTGTGGGGCGACGGCGTGGAGCGCCGCGCGGAGGGTTTCCGGACGGTTCCCTACCCCACGGCGCTGGGCTGTGCCGCCGCGTACTATCCGGAAGCCAACGTCCTGGCGCCGTTGGACAGCGTGGCCGAGACCAGCAACCAGCCCGCCTACAAGGGCATCGTTGTCCGGCTGGAGCCTGCCGCCGAAGGGTGAGGACCGTCCCTGTCTGGGCCCGGAGATGGGGAGGCGGTATCCGTCAGCCCACTGCCGCCGTGCGCCGCAGCGCCTTGGCGTAGCAGCGCGAGTCCGTGTTGTCCGCGTACGGGCCGAAGGCCGGGATCACCGAATATCCGCCGCGTTCATAGAACCGGCGGCCGTTGTGCTGGAACGATCCGGCCTCCGCCCGCAGTTCCAGGTAGCCCTCCTGCGCGGCCCGGGATTCCAGGGCCTCGAGGATCTCGAAGGACACCCCCGAGCCGCGGGCGTAGGGGACCACGTAGACCCGCTTGATTTCGGCGGTGTGTCCGTCCAGCCGGCGCAGGCCGCCGCAGCCGAGGGGCTCGCCGGAGCTGCGCTTGTAGGCGACCAGGAAGATCGGCATGTCCGCGGCCGACGGCGGCGGGCCGGGTTCGTGCAGCGGATCGCCGGAGAGGGAGGCCAGTTCGCGCTGCTGCGCCTCGCGCAGGGCCGCCCCCACCGGGTTGGTCCAGTCGACCTCCGCGAAAGTCAGCCATTGGGTGTGCATTCCGCCTCCTCATCCATCGGCAACCGGTGCCGCGCCGTGGCCCCGCCGTCGGGGTATCCACAACCCTAGGAGGCGGCGGTTTCGCCGGCGTTTCGCCCGTGTGAGCAGCATCGCAACAGCGTGTTGCCGCCCGCATGCGCGTGCCGATCGGGAAGAGTGTCGGTGGGGGAACGCAGCGGGTTCCCCGTCCCGGCCGCGACCGCAAGGATGGACCCATGACCACCACCAGCAAGGATCCGACCCTGCTCCTTGAGGGAGTCCGCAAGGCGTTTCCGGGCGCCGCCGGACCCGTGACCGCCGTCGACGGCCTCGACCTGGCCGTGTACCCGGGGGAGATCGTGGCGTTCCTGGGTCCCAACGGCGCCGGCAAGACCACCACGCTGGACATGGTGCTGGGCTTGGCCACGCCGGATGCGGGCACCGTTTCGGTGCTCGGCACCAGCCCGCGCCGTGCCGTGCAGGCCGGGCGGGTATCCGCCGTGATGCAGACGGGCGGCCTGCTGAGGGACCTGACCGTCCGGGAGACGGTGACCGCGATCGCCTCCCTGCACTCCGCCAGGCGTGGGATCGAGGCCAAGCGCCGGATCGAAGAGGTCATGGAGCGCACGGACACCGCCCGCATCGGATCCCGCAGGGTCTCCAAATGCTCCGGCGGGGAGCAGCAACGGCTCAAGTTCGCCCTCGCCCTGCTGCCGGACCCCGACCTTCTGATCCTCGATGAACCCACCGCCGGCATGGACGTCAACGCCCGGCGCGAGTTCTGGGACACCATGCGCCAGGACGCCGACTCCGGGCGCACCGTCATCTTCGCCACCCACTACCTCGAGGAGGCGGAGAGCTTCGCCCGGCGCACCGTGCTCATCGGCTCCGGGAAGCTGGTTGCGGACGGGCCCACCGACCGCATCCGCTCCATGGCCGCCGGCCGCACCGTCACCGCGACGCTGCCCGGGGACCCGGAGCCCGCCGTCGAGCGCCTGCTCGCGTACGACGGCGTCCGCCGGGTGGAGCTGAACGGCCACCGCGCCGCGGTGGTCACCACCGACTCGGACGCGCTGGCGCGCGCCCTGCTCACCGAGTTCGGGGCCAGCGACCTGGAGATCTCCGCGCCGAGCCTCGAATCCGCCTTCGTTGCCCTCACCACCGCCGGGAGCCCCTCATGAACGCGACCTACCTGCGCATCGACCTGCTCCGCCAGCTGCGCGACACCGGCAACCTGATGTTCGTGGTCCTCATGCCCGCCGTCATGTACCTGGTGTTCGGCGTCTCGCTCGGCGGCGGGGAGGACGCCGCAGGAGCCGGCAACGTCCGCTTCTACGTCATGGCCTCGATGGCCGCCTACGGGGCCGCCCTGGCCGCAACCGGCGTGACCGGCAGCGCCGCCGTCGAACAGATGCAGGGGTGGGGGCGCCAGGTGGCGCTCACCCCGGCCCGGCCGGCCGCGCTGGTGGCCGGGAAGGTGGCCGTGGCGCTGGCCATCACCTCCGTGGCCGTGCTGGCGGTGCACCTGCTGGGCGCGCTCACCGGAGCCACCGTCGACGAACCGCGGATCTGGGCGCAGACCTTCCTCGTCACCCTGGCCGGGGCCGGGATGTTCGGCCTGTTCGGCTTTGCCGTGGCGACGCTGGGCAAGAGCGAATCCGCGCTGGGCGTGGCCACCGGCGTGCTGGTGCTGATGTCCTTCGTCGGCAACGTGTTCACCCCGCTCAGCGGCGGCATGCTGGATTTCGCCCGCTTCACCCCCATGTACGGGTACGTCGGGCTGGTGCGCTGGCCGCAGCTGGAAGGCGCCCTGGCCGGCGGGGCCGGAACCGACGAGCTGTGGGTCCTGGTGGCCAACTTCGTGGCCTGGGCGCTGGTCTTCGGGGCGGCCGCGGTGGCGGGCGTGCGCCGCGGGCGGCGCCGGCAGTAGCTGGCCGCCGCGAGGCGTCTGGCCCCGAACTAACCGGGGCGATGACGACGACAGCGCACGACGGCGGGGCCGGCCCACCCGGGCTGGCCCCGCCGTCGTGCGCTGTCAGCGCCGAAAGTCCTGCCTAGGCAGCGGCCTCCACGGCTGCTTCGGCCTCCTGCTTCCGCACCAGCTTGAGGAACGCCGGCAGCGTCGCGAGGGCCACGATCCCCGCGACCACCACGTAGATGCCCGTCGCCAGGGAGCTGAACTGGACCGCCCAGGTCATGAGCGCCGGGGTGAAGCCGGCGAAGAAGATCGCGGCGATGTTGTAAGAGAAGGAGGTGCCGGTCGAGCGGACCTTCGCCGGGAACACGCGGGCCAGCGCAGAGGGGATGATGCCCGCGAAGCCGGACACCGCGATGCACAGGGTGACGTGGACCCCGATGAGCACGGGCATGGTCGGGACGGCGTGCAGGAGCACGAGCATCGGCACGGGGATGACGATCAGGAGCCAGGTGGTCCAGCGCAGCGTCCGTGCGGTGCCGAAGCGGTCGGCCAGGCGTCCGGCGAGGACGCACGCGAAGATCATGAAGATGTTGCCCACCAGGGACGCCCAGAACGCCTCGTTCGCGGTGAAGCCCAGCCCGACGGACTTGGAGGTGTAGTAGGTCGTCGAGTAGATGACGAGGGCGTACACGCTCACGGTCCACAGGATCGCCATGAGGGCCGCGACGACGAGCTGCTGCGGGTAGTGCCGGACGAGTTCGCGGATCGGCGAGCGCTTCTCGGCCCCCACCGCCTCCTTCATGTTCAGAAACTCCTCGGTCTCGTCGAGCTGCCTGCGGATGTACACCGCGACGGGGACGATCAGCAGCCCGATGAAGAACGGGATGCGCCAGGCCCACTCCGTGAGCTCGCTCTGCGAGAACGCGGACGTGATGATCACGCCGATAAGCGCCGACATCGCGTTGGCGAGGCCCATCGAGCCCTGCAGCCAGCCGGTCAGGCCGGCGCGGCGCTCGGCCGGGGCCTTCTCGACCAGGTACGAGGTCGCGCCGCCGATCTCCCCGCCGGCGGAGAAGCCCTGGAACAGGCGCCCGACGAGCAGCAGGATCGGGGCTCCGACGCCGATGGCCCAGAACGGCGGGGCGAAGCCGATGATGAAGGTGCCCACGGCCATGAGCGCCACGGTCAGGGTCAGGGTCGCCTTGCGGCCGTGGGTGTCCCCGTAGGAGCCGAGGACGATCGCGCCGAGGGGGCGGGCGATGAAGCCGACGCCGAAGACCAGGAAGGTCGCGATGAGGCCGGAGGACGAGTCGCCCTGCATAAAGAAGTTCGCGCTGATGTAGGCGGCGAAGAAGGCGTAGCTCGAGAAATCGAACCACTCGAGGGCGTTGCCGGCGGCGGCGGCCACGACGACCCTGCGCAGCGGATCCTTGCCGGTCGTGGCCTGCCCGCTGTCGGGGGAGACGGCCAGGGAAGGGATGCTCTTGGACATGTTGGTCCTTGGGGTAAGGGAGGAATGGATTAAGTGTCAGGCAGCCAGGGAATCGGTGCGATCCAGCTCGGCGAGGGTCTCTGCGAGGACCTGGATCCCGCGGACGATGTCCGCGGTGGGGGTGAACTCCTCGGGGCAGTGGCTGCGGCCGCCGGTGGAGGGGATGAAGATCATGCCCATGGGGCCGAGGTGCACCATGTGCGCGGCGTCGTGGCCGGCCCCGGAGGGCACGGGGGCCCAGGAGAAGCCGAGCCGGTCCGCACTGCGAGCGACCAGGTCCCGGATTGCGGGGGCCGTGGGCACGGCGTCCTGGTCGGTGAGCCATTCGATCATGTGGGAGACGCCGCGGCGGTCCGCCTCGAGGCCGATCTCCCGGGCGAGCCGGCCCTTGGCGCCGCTGAGCCACCCCTGGTCGGTGGACCGGAGCTCGGCCCACAGCCGCGCCTCGGAGGGCACGACGTTGAACGAGCCCGGGTAGGACTCGATGCGGCCCGTCGTGGCGACGCCGTGCACCGGCGCCCCGCAGCCCTCGCGTTCGATCGTGAGCACGGCCGAGGCGGCGGCGCCCAGCGCGTCGAGGCGGGCGTCCATCGGCGTCGCGCCGGCGTGGTCGGCGCGGCCGATGAAGCGGGCCATGAGCCGGTCGATTCCGGCGATCGCGGTGACGACGCCGATCTCGTGGCCCGAGCGCTCGAGCAGGGGGCCCTGCTCGATGTGCAGTTCGATGTAGGCGTGGAGGGAGTTCCTTCCCCACGCGTTGTCCAGGGCCGCCTGCGGGTCCAGGCCCACGGCTTCGAGCGTGCGGCCCATGCTCTGCCCGCTGGTGCCGGGCATGTCCAGGTGCTCGGGGAGCAGGACGCCTGCGAGCGAGCGGGAGCCCACGCAGGAGATGCCGAACTCGTTCGGCTCCTCGCCGAGGAAGTCGACGACGTACAGGTCGCGGTTGAGGGCGACGCCGCTGCGGCGCATCGCGGCGACGGCCTCGATCGCGCCCAGCACGCCGACGATCCCGTCGAACCGTCCGCCGCCGCGCACCGTATCGGTGTGCGAGCCGGTCATGATCGGCTTGAGCGACAGGCCCGCCGCGGACGCGCGTCCGGGCAGGCGGCCGACGACGTTTCCGCCGCCGTCGAGCGTGACCTCCAGGCCGGCGTCGCGCATCTTGCCCGCCACGAACTCGCGCGAGGCGCGGTACGGGTCGCTGAAGACCTGCCGGGTCCACCCCTCCTGGGTGTCGTCGACGAAGCCGGCAAGCTCGGCGAGGCTGGCCTCGACGGACTGGGCGTCCGCTTCGAGGGGGATCTGGGTCATGGTCGGTCTCCGGGTTCGGTGGGGTTCCACAGCAGCCGTTGGGAGGAAGGCTGGCTGCGGGTGAGCAGGTCTGCCGATTCGCGCAGGATGGCGACGAGCCGGTCGGGGTGGGTGACCCGGGCGGTCGGCCCGGTGAGGGAGAGGCAGCAGTACACGTTCTCGTGCTGGAACACGGGCAGGCCCACCCCGGTCCACTGGGGCTGTATCTCGCCGCGGGTCACGTCGTAGCCGCGGGTCCGGATCTGGGCGAGCTTCTCGCGCAGGTTCTCGGGCGTGGGGGTTGCGGCGGTGTAGCGGCGCAGCCCCGCGGCGAGCACGTTTTCCACCACGGCCTCCGAGGCGAAGGCGAGCAGCGGCGTCGCACTCGCCCCGGCGTAGAGGGCGCGCGTCTCGCCGATCCGGAACAGGGCCGAGGCCCCGCGCCCCGCTGGGACGACGTCCAGGCACAGCGCGAGCGTGTGCACGCGCACCGTCAGGACCGCGGTGAGGCCGCTCTCCGCGGCGGCGGTGTGCAGGGCCGGCCGCGCGTAGTCGACCAGGTGCGGGCCCTCCTCCCGGGCGGCCGGGGCGATGGCCGCCCCGGCGTGGACCCGCCCGTCGTATTCGACGACGAACCCGGCCTCGCGGAGCTGGTTCACGAGCCGGTAGGTCGTGGCCAGCGGGAGGTCGGCCTTCTCGGCCAGCTCTTTGACGCTCGCCCCGCTCGACGCCGCGACGAGGTGCAGCACCCCTAGGCCCCGGGCCAGGATCGAGGACCCGAGGGCCCCCGTCGCGAGGATCTTCTGCAGGACGGGATCCATGGCTAGGCCCGCGTCACCTGGCGGCCGCCGCCGGGACGGCCGAGCTCGCCGGAGCCGGCGTCCCAGATCTGCCGGCCGCGCAGGAACGTCTTCTCGACGTACCCGCCCGGCCGCATGCCCGAATACGGGCTCCAGCCGGCGTTCGAGTGCAGCGCCTCGTCCGTGACCGTGAAGCCGGCGTCGGGACGGAAGACCATGAGGTCCGCGTCGAAGCCGGGCTCGAGGCGGCCCTTGCGGTCGCCCAGCCCGAAGCG
>Ga0182739_1000951_pt1 | contig 32460 bp, 30 predicted proteins | sample eDN5th30CBELigBY_FD_128873 | JGI IMG/M metagenome (GOLD analysis project Ga0182739, IMG submission 128873) | Enriched backyard soil microbial communities from Emeryville, California, USA - eDNA 5th pass 30_C BE-Lig BY (version 2) (version 2) | ecosystem: Environmental > Terrestrial > Soil >... | reverse complement strand
CACGCCGCCGACCTGTACGACCGCACGCGCCTGAAGAGCGGTGACGTCGTCACCGGTCCCGCCATCGTCGTCGAGATGGACTCGACCGCCCTCGTCCTGCCCGGTCACGCCGCGACGGTCCACGCCAGCGGCGCGCTGCTCATCGAACCCGTCAAGGAGTAACCGCCATGGCATCGATCATCGAGACCAACACCTCCCCGCTGCAGCCGGTCGAGGTCGACGTCGTCACGCTCGACCTCATCGAGAACAGCCTGCGCAACGCGCGGTACGAGATGGATGAGGTGCTCTTCCGCACCGCGCTCTCGCCCGGCATCCGCGAGCAGCACGACGAGTTCCCGCTCATCGCGGACGCGAAGGGGCGCATGGTCGTGGGCCAGTTCGGCCTGTCCGTCCCCGACCTGCTGGAGAACTTCGCCGGCACGATCGAGGAGGGCGACGTGCTGCTGACGAGCGACCCGTACAGCTGCGGTGCCGCGATCAGTCACGCGAACGACTGGCTCGTCGTCACGCCGATCTTCTTCGAGGGGCGGCTGGTCGGATGGGCGGCCATGTTCGGCCACATGTCGGATGTCGGCGGCAAATCGCCCTCCAGCATGCCGACCGACGCGCGCACCATCTACGAGGAGGGCATCGTCATCCCGCCGTTCAAGCTGTACAAGGCGGGCGAGCTGAGCACCGACGCGCTGGACATCATCATGAACCAGGTGCGCCAGCCGGAGTGGAACCGCGCCGACCTGAACGGCCTGGTCGCCGCGACGCGGATCGCGGGCAAGCGCGTGCAGGAGATGTGCGCGCGGTTCGGGGTGGAGACGTACACCTCCGGTCTGGAGGCGCTCCTGGACCGCAACTACCGCGCGATGAAGACGCTCCTGTCGGTGCTCTTCGCCGACGGCGAGTCGATCTCGTTCACGGACTACATCGATGACGACGGCGTCGGCTACGGGCCGTTCGAGCTCAAGCTCACCCTGACCCGCAACGGCGACAAGGTGCTGCTCGACTTCGACGGCTCGTCGCCGCAGGCGCCCGGACCGATCAACTACTTCCTCAACGACAACCTCGTCCGGATGTTCTTCGGCATCTACGTCATCACGGTCGCCGATCCGCAGATCCTGTGGAACGACGGGTACTACCCGCTGATCGACGTCAACATCCCCGAGGCGTCGTTCTGGAAGCCGAAGTTCCCGGCCGCCCTCAACGCCCGCAACCACGGCATCGGGCGGCTGTTCGACCTGTTCGGCGGCCTCCTCGGCCAGAAGACGCCCGACCTGCTCAACGCCGCCGGGTTCTCCTCGTCGCCGCACTTCATGTACGCGGGTCGCTACTCGCAGGGCGAGAAGAAGGGCGAGGCGTTCCAGCTGTACTCCATCGGCTTCGGCGGCATCCCCGGCCGGCCGATCGGGGACGGCCCCGACGGGCACTCGCTGTGGCCCTCGTTCATGAACATCCCGTGCGAGTACCTGGAGAGCTACTACCCGATGCGGATCGTCAAGTGGGAGACGATCCCGGACTCGGGCGGGGCGGGTCTGCATCGCGGCGGCAACGGCGTCGAGGTCGTCTATCACTTCCTCGAGGACGGCGTCATCACGATCCACGACGACCGGTGGCTCACGTATCCCTGGGGCGTCAATGGCGGCAAGCCGGGCGCCCGTGCCCGCAAATGGGTGGACCGCGCCGACGGCACCGTCGAGGTGCTGCCGAGCAAGATCCACGACGTCCCGGTGAAGGCGGGGGAGCGTCTGCACTTCGGCACGTGGGGCGGCGGCGGCTGGGGCGACCCGCTCGAGCGCGATCCCGCTCTGGTCGCCCTCGAAGTGCTGCAGGGTCTGGTCACGCGGGAGGGAGCCGAGCACTACGGGGTCGTCCTCACCGACTCGGGCGAGGTGGACGAGGCGGCCACCGCCGCGCGGCGCGCCGAGATCCGCGCCGAGCGTCCGCCGCTGCAGACGTTCGACCGCGGCGGCGCGATCGAGGACATCCTCGCCCGCGCCCTCGAGGAGACGGGCCTGCCTGCGCCGACCGCACCGCCGGTGGTCTCGTGACCGGACGCGAGGGCGTGCTGCCACCCGACGAAGCCGGATTCGCCAACCGGCTGGAGCCGGGCGGGACTCCCGCCCTGGTGATGGTCGACATGGTGCGCGCGTACTACGAGCCGGGTGCCCAGCTGTACATGGGCGACCGGTCGAGTCTCGACGCCGGTGCTCGCCTCCTGCAGGCTGCCCGACAGGCGCGCATCCCCGTCGCGCACACGCGGGTCTCGTACAGTCCCGGCGGCGCCGACGGCGGCCACTTCTTCCGCAAGGTGGGCGCGCTGCGGCACTTCGTCGGCGACGGCCACCTCGGGCAGATCATGCCCGAGGTGGCGCCCGGCGAGGACGAGGTCACGATCGTGAAGCAGTACGCCAGCGCGTTCTTCGGCACGACCCTCGCGTCCACGCTGCGGGCCCGGGGCGTCGACACGCTGCTCATCGCCGGCGTCTCGACGAGCGGCTGCATCCGGGCGACCGCGGTGGACGCGATCCAGAGCGGCTTCATCCCCATCGTCGTGCGCGAAGCCGTGGGCGACAGGGACGCGGCGCCGCACGAGGCGAGCCTGTTCGACATCCAGGCCAAGTACGGCGAGGTGTTCGCGCTCGAGGACGCGCTCGCGTATCTGAGCGGGATCGCGGGCGGAGGGGACGCGTGATGTTCGACCAGACGAAGGCGCCGTCGCGGTTCACCCCGCTGTCGATCCTCGAGCGCTACGGCGTGATCGTGGCATGGGTGGTGGTGATCGTCGTCTTCTCGGTGCTGCGCCCCGCCACGTTCCCGACGGCGGGCACGGTGTCGCTCATCCTCGGCACCCAGACGGTCATCCTCATCGCGACGCTGGGACTGATGCTGACCCTCGCGGTGGGCGAGATCGACCTCTCCGTGGGCAGCGTCGTGGGATTCGGCGCGTCGCTCATGGTGGTGCTCAACGGGGTGGCCGACCTGAACGTGTGGCTCGCGTTCGTCCTGACGATCCTCGCGTGCGCGGCGTTCGGACTCTTGAACGCCGTGCTCACCGTGATCGTCGGGGTGCAGTCGATCATCGTCACCCTGGCCAGCGGGACGCTCCTCGCGGGCATCACGCTCGCCGTGACCGGCGCCAAGGTGGTCACCGGGCTGGACCCGGCTCTCGTCGGCCTCATCTCCACACGGTGGTTCGGCATCCCGATCCCGTTCTACTTCGGCGTCCTGCTCACGGTCGTGCTGTGGTTCGTCATGCAGCACACTCCGATCGGACGCCGGATGGCCTTCGTCAACGCCAACCGCGTCGTGGCGAGGCTCGCCGGCATCCGCGTGGACCGCGTGCGGATGGGCGGCCTCATCATGACCGCCACCCTGGCGGGGCTGGCGGGCGTCATCCTCGCGGGACAGAACGGGGCCGCCAACCCGCAGGCCGGCGCCTACTACCTCCTGCCCGCATTCGCCGGCGCGTTCCTGGGCTCCACGACCATCCGACCGGGCAGCTTCAACGCGGTCGGCACGTGGATCGCCGTGTACTTCCTCATCACCGGGATCACCGGTCTCGTCTACCTCGGCTTCGCGGGGTGGCCCGAGCAGGTGTTCTACGGCGCCTCCCTCCTCGTCGCCGTCTCGCTGGGCGTGCTCGCCCGCCGGCGACGCCGTGAGGGCATCACCTGACCCCATCCATCCGACGCAATACCCGACACCCCTATCTGAGAGGCACCTCGCATGAACACCCGCACACCCTTGCGCGCCCTCCTCGGCGCCGGCGCCGCGCTGGCGCTCACCATCGGTCTCGTCGCCTGTCAGGGCTCCGGACAGACCCCGTCCGACCCGAGCGCCGGCGGAGACAGCGTCGACACGAAAGGCATCGAGACGGCCAAGGCCGAGCTCGACAAGTACCGTCAGGCGCCCTCGTGGCAGGGCCCGGACGTTCCGGTGGACGTCACCGGCCTCGAGGGCAAGCGCGTCACCTACATCAACGTCTCCAGCGGCATCCCGGTGCTGAAGTACTGGGTCGACGAGCTCAAGACGATCCTGAAGGATGTAGCCGGAGTCGAGCTCGAGGAGGTCGACGCGAAGGGCTCGGTCGACGAGGCGAACCGTGGCTTCCAGCAGGCGATCGCCAGTGGCTCGGATGTCGTCGTGCTCGTCGCGCTGTTCCCGGAGATGTTCTCGCAGCAGATCGCCGAGGCCCACGAGAAGGGCATGAAGGTGATCACCGCGCAGACCGGCATCCCGGGCGACGTCTCCGCCGGCCAGGACGCCGAGGTGTCGTTCGACTACGTCAAGGTCGGCGAGCTCATCGCGGACTGGTTCATCGTGGACTCCGAGGGCAAGGGCAAGGCGACGGTGATCTCGTCCGACGACGTGCCCGCCTCGCAGCCGCAGGTCCAGGGAACCCTCGACCGGGTCGCGGAGCTGTGCCCGGCGTGCGACGTCACGGTGGAGGACATCCAGATCCCGCAGTGGGAGACCTCCGTCGCGACGTACGTGCAGTCGACCATCAACACCGACCCGGACCGCACCTACTTCCTTCCGCTGTACGACGGACAGGGACTGTCGGGCATCGGCGCGATCCGTGCCGCGGGCGCGGGGGAGAAGGTCACGATGGGCGCGTTCAACGCCACCCCCGGCATCGTCGAGATGCTGCTGGACCCGGCGAGCGGCCTCGGCCTGGACATCGGCGGACACAACGAGTGGTGGGCGTACGCCATGGCCGACCAGATCTTCCGCGTGCTCAGCGGCACCGACCCGATCGAGAACTACAACGTCGGACTGCGGATCTTCGACCGTGACAACGCCGGGGACCTCATCGTCGGCGACGACGAGTTCGCCTGGTACGAGTACGACGGCTACAAGAACGAGTTCGCGGAGCTCTGGACGAAGTGACCGCCTCCGGGCGGGCGGCCGGCCGGTCGCCCGCCCGGACGGTCACCATCCGCCGGATGACGGCAGGGAGGTGTGCATGACCGCCACGACGACGTCCTACGCCCTGGAGGCGGAGCACGTGTCCAAGAGCTTCGCGGGCATCCGCGCGCTCGACGACGTGTCGATCTCGATCGGTCGCGGGGAGATGGTCGCCCTCATCGGCGAGAACGGCAGCGGGAAGTCCACCTTCATCAAGGTGCTCTCCGGGTTCTACGACGTCGACAAGGCGGCGGTGATCCGCATGGGCGGACAGGACGTGAGCGATCTGCTCGCCCACGGTCCGCAGCGCACCGGGATGGGCTTCATCCACCAGGACCTCGCCCTCGTGGAGACCATGTCGGTGCTCGAGAACCTCCGCATCGGGCAGTTCGAGACCGGGATGCTCGGACGCATCAGGTGGGCGGCCGAGCGGGAGACGGTGACCGGCCTGCTCGCGCGGGTCGGCCTGGACATCGACCCCGACATCGAGGTCGGGCGGCTCAGCGTGACGGACCGGGCGCTGGTGGCCATCGCGCGCGGTCTCGCGGAGATCGATCTCGCCGAGTCCTCGGAGGCGCGCCTGCTCGTCCTCGACGAGCCCACGGCGTACCTCCCGGCGACCGGCGTCGAGCGCCTGTTCCGCGCCGTGTCGCAACTGGCGCAGGAGGGCGTCAGCATCCTGTTCGTCTCGCACCGGCTGGACGAGGTGCTCGAGCACTGCACGCGCGTCCTGGTGCTGCGCGGAGGCACCCTCGTCGCGGACGAGCCGACCGCCGGGCGCACGGAGCGCGACCTCGTCACCCTGATGCTCGGGCGCGCCCCCGAGGACCTCTACCCGGCGTACGTCGATCCGGCCCCGGCCGAGCCGATCCTCTCCGTGGAGCGCCTCGCCGGTCGCCGCGTGGAGGACGTCTCGCTCGTCGCCCGGCCCGGCGAGATCGTCGGCATCGTGGGTCTGCCCGGCAGCGGCTACGAAGACGTCCCGTACCTCCTCGCCGGCACGGTGCCCGCGACCGGCGGCGCGGTCGAGGTGGGCGGGGTGCGCCACGACGCCGTCGCGCTCGCCCCCGAGCGGGCGATCGCCGCCGGCGTCGCGCTGCTCCCCGCCGATCGGAAGAACGCCAGCGGCGCGCAGTCGCTGTCCGTCGCGGAGAACATCACCATCGCCACGCTTCCCGACATCGTGGGCCGCGGGGTGATCTCGGCCCGGGCCGAGCGCGCCGCGGTCGCCTCCCAGGCGGACCGGTTCCGCATCGTCGCCCCGAGCATGGACGCCGCGCTGTCCGCCCTCAGCGGCGGCAACCAGCAGAAGGCCATGCTCGCCAAGTGGGTGATGGCGCAGCCGCGGGTGTTCGTGCTGCACGAGCCGACGCAGGGAGTGGATGTCGGCGCGAAGCGCGACGTCTTCCGCCATCTGAGCGATCTCGCGCGCGGCGGCACGACTCTGCTCATCTCGAGCGTCGAGTACGAGGACCTCGCCCACCTCTGCACGCGCGTGCACGTGATGAGGCACGGCCGGATCATCCGCACCATCGAGCGTGACGACCTCTCCGCACACGAGCTCGCGGTGGCGGTGCACGGGTGAGTGCGCGGACCATCCTGGACAAGATCTGGGACGCCCACGCCATCCGGCGCGACGGGATGCCCGATCTCCTGTACATCGACCTGCAGTTCGTCCACGAGGTCTCCAGCCCGCAGGCGTTCGAAGGGCTCCGGCTCTCCGGCCGCACCGTGCGCCGACCCGACCTCACCGTCGCGGTCGAGGATCACAACGTGCCGACCGCGCAGCTGCTGCTTAGCGACCCGATCGGCCGGGCCCAGGTCGAGGCGCTGCGCCGCAACTGCGCGGAGTTCGGGATCACGCTGCACCGGCTCGGCGAGCCCGGACAGGGGATCGTGCACGTCATCGGAGCCGAGACGGGGCTCACCCAGCCCGGCATGACGATCGTGTGCGGCGACAGCCACACCAGCACGCACGGGGCACTCGGAGCGCTGGCGTTCGGCATCGGCACGAGCGAGGTCGAGCATGTGCTCGCGACGCAGACCCTCGCGCAGAACCGGCCCCGCACGATGGCCGTCACCGTGGAGGGCGCTCTCGCCGAGGGCGTCTCCGCCAAGGACCTGGCACTGCACCTCATCTCCCGCGTGGGCACCGGCGGTGGGCAGGGGTACATCGTGGAGTACCGGGGCGCCGCCGTCCGCGCCCTCTCGATCGAAGCCCGCATGACGCTGTGCAACATGTCCGTGGAGTGGGGGGCGCGTGCCGGCGTGGTCGCTCCCGACGAGACGACGTTCGCGTATCTGCGCGGCCGCCCCTACGCGCCGCACGGCGACGCGTGGGACCGCGCCGTGGCCTACTGGGAGAGTCTGCGCACGGACGAGGACGCCGAGTTCGACGCGGAGGTGCGGCTCGACGCCGCCGAGGTGGAGCCGTGGGTGACGTGGGGGACCAATCCCGGTCAGGGGGTATCGCTGTCGGGCAGCGTCCCCGACCCGGAGGCGTTCGAGGACGAGACCGCCGCGGACGCCGCGCGGCGCGCGCTCGAGTACATGGACCTGCGTCCCGGAACAGCGATGCGCGCGGTGCCCGTGGACACCGTCTTCATCGGCTCCTGCACCAACTCGCGCATCGAGGACCTGCGCATCGCGGCCGACGTCCTGCGCGGACGACAGGTCGCCGACGACGTGACGCTCCTGGTCGTGCCGGGCTCGATGGCCGTCAAGAGGCAGGCCGAGGAGGAGGGCCTGGATGCGGTGTTCACCGCCGCCGGGGGCCAGTGGCGATCGGCGGGCTGCTCGATGTGCGTGGGACTGAACGAGGACGCCGCCAAGCCGGGAGAGCGCACCGCATCGACCTCCAACCGCAACTTCGAGGGGCGGCAGGGGAAGGGCGCACGCACGCACCTCGTGTCGCCGGCCGTGGCCGCCGCCACCGCCGTGCGCGGGACGCTGGCCGCGCCGTCGGATCTCGCGCCCGCCACCCGCCCGGCGGGGAGCCTCGCATGACCCGGCGCATCCGCGGCGCGGTCCTCGAGCGCATCGGCGACGCGGCGCCCTACGCCCAGTCCCGCCCGATCCGGATCGTGGAGGCGGAGCTCGACGATCCGGGGCCGGGGGAGCTGCTCGTGCGGATCGAGGCCGCCGGGGTCTGCCACTCCGACCTCTCCGTCGTCTCCGGCGTGCGTCCCCGTCCTGTGCCCATGCTCCTCGGCCACGAGGCCGCGGGCATCGTCGTCGCCGCCGGCGCGCAGGCGACGACCCCGGTGGGGGCCCGCGTCGTGATGACGTTCCTTCCCCGGTGCGGAGAATGCGCGGCGTGCGCGACGGAGGGCCGCGCGCCGTGCGAGCCGGGCAGCGCGGCCAACGGCGCGGGAGTGCTCATGCGCGGGGGGACCCGCCTCCACGACGGCGGGCGCGACCTCGCACACCACCTCGGCGTCTCCGGCTTCGCGGACCACGCCGTCGTCGACGAGCGCTCGGTCGTCCCCGTCGGCCACGATGTGCCGCCCGACGTCGCCGCGCTGATGGGCTGCGCCGTGCTCACCGGCGGAGGAGCGGTGCTGAACTCCGCGTCGCTGCGCGCCGGAGAGACGCTCGTCGTCGTGGGACTGGGCGGCGTGGGCCTCGCGGCTCTCCTGACGGGGCTGGCGCTGGGCGCATCGCGGGTGACCGCCGTCGACGTGCAGCCGGCGAAGCTCGACACCGCGCGGGCGCTCGGCGCGCACGCCGCGATGACACCCGACGAGGCCGCCGCCGCGGGGGTCACCGCGGACGTCGTCGTCGAGGCCGTCGGGCGTGCGTCCGCGTTCGCGCAGGCGGTGGCGCTGACCGGCCCCGGCGGACGCACCGTCACCGTCGGGCTTCCCGCGCCGAGCGAGACCGCGGAGGTGTCTCCGCTGGGTCTGGTCTCGCAGGGCCGATCGATCATCGGCAGCTATCTCGGCGGATGCGTGCCCGCCCGCGACATCCCGCTGTTCCTCGACCTGTGGCGTGCCGGCAGGCTCCCGGTCGAGCGACTCGTCAGTGCGCACATCGGCCTCGACGACATCAACGAGGCGATGGACGACCTCGCGGCCGGTCGGCAGATCCGGCAGCTCATCCACTTCCCCCACGACCCGGCCCAGGCCGACCAAGGAGCGACCCCCGCATGACTGCTGCAACCTCCCTCCGCGCGCGGCTGACCCGCGGCCCGCTCCTCGTGCCCGGCGGGGGAACGCCCCTGGAGGCGCGATTGGCCGCGCGCGCCGGCTTCGAGGCGTTCTATCTCTCCGGATATGCGGTGGCGGCCTGGCGTCACGGGCTCCCCGACATCGGGCTGCTGGGGATGCGCGACACCTCCGACGCCCTGGAGGCGGTGGCGCGGGTGACCGACATCCCTCTCGTGGTGGACGCGGACACCGGCTACGGCGACGTGATCGCGGTGACCGCGAACGTGCGCGCGCTCGAGGCGCTGGGGGCGGCCGCCGTGCAGATCGAGGATCAGGACTGGCCGAAGAAATGCGGCCACATGGAGGGCAAGACCGTCATCGAGCGGGACGCCGCGGTCCGCAAGGTCGCCGCGGCCGTCGCGGCGCGGGAGAACCCCGACACTGTGATCATCGCACGCACGGACGCCCTGGCGCCGGAGGGCATCGACGAGGCCATCCGCCGTGCGCAGGCGTTCGCGGATGTCGGAGCGGACATCGTCTTCGTGGACGCGCCGGAGTCCCGCGAGGACCTCCTGCGGATCGGCCGAGAGGTGCCCGGCCTGCGGATGGCGAACATGAGCGAGGGAGGACGGACACCCGCCCTGGCGCTCCACGAGTTCTCCGATCTCGGGTTCGACTTCGTCATCTTCCCGACCACGGCGCTGCGGGTCGCGTCGCGCACCATCGGCGACTTCTTCGAAGATCTGCGGGAGAGCGGCTCGAGCGTGCCGTGGCGCGAGCGCATGCACGGCCTGGACGACCTCAACGAGGTCGTCGGCCTGGACGCCTATCTCGAGGTGGATGCCCGCTTCGCCGACGGGTGACGCTCACTCTGCCGCCGTCCAGGGCCGGAGACTGTCATCGGAGGCGCCGGAGCCGGTAGCCTCGCCGGATGGACTGGCCTGACCCGGACGCGGTCGCGCGGGTGCTCGCGCCCCTGGGCGAGCTCGCACAGCTCGACGCACTGGACGGCGGGACCTTCGCGTCGGTGGGGGAGGCGCGGTTCGCCTCCGGCGACGAGGCGATCGTCAAGATCGCCCCGCCCGACGACGCTCCGAGCCTGCTCCGGTATGAGGAGCGGATGCTGCGCACCGAGGCGATGATCATGCGGCTCGCCGCCGCGCGCGGATGGCCGTACCCGAGGCTTCTCCTGCTCGACACGAGTCGCGAGGTGCTGCCCGTGGACGTGCTCGCGATGAGCCGGATCCCCGGCGATCGATGGGACCTCGCCGAGCCCGCCATGACCGCCGAGGCGAACGACCGCGCGAAACGCGAACTCGGCCGGGTTCTCGCGCGCGTGCACGAGGAGACGGGGACGGAGTTCGGCTATCCCTCGTCGACGACGCTGCGGGCGCCGACGTGGCCGGAGGCCGTGGAGCGCATCGTCGGGAGCGTGCTCGACGATGCGCGCCGGGCCGGTGTGCCGCTGCCCGCGGACCGCATCCGCCGCGTCATCGCCGAGGGGCGCGAGGTGCTCTCGGCGGTCACCGAGCCACGGCTCGTGCACGCCGATCCGTGGCCCGGCAACGTGTTCGTCGTGCCGGAGACGGGCGAGGTGCTCGGGCTCATCGACGTCGAGCGCGCTCTGTGGGCGGACCCGCTCTTCGACGTGGTCGCCGGCGACGCGATGAACATCGGCGACCCCGATCCCCGGCTGGCCGCGGTCGAGGCGTTCAGTCCGGAAGAGCTCGCCCGCATCCTCATCTACCGCGTGTGGTTCACGACGGTCATCACGACGGAGATCGTGCCGCGCGGGTTCACCGGCGACTGGCTTGTCGACTACCGGGCGCAGCTCGCGGGCAACCTCGCGGCGCTGCTCGAGCGGTCCGGCGTCTGAGTCAGCGCCTCTCGATGCGGAAGACCGGATGCGCGGGGGCGATCCGGGCGAACGCGGCGAGAGCGTCACGCGGCCCGAGCCCCAGATGCGGACGTGCGGCGGGCGCGACCGTCGCATAGCGGCGGAGGATCTCGGCGCGCTCGGCGACCGGAACCTCGTGGAGGCGGACGGGCGTGTCCCGGCCGCGATGCCGCAGGACGGCCACGCCGTCCGCCGCGCGCACGTTGCGCACCCAGTCGGCGGTCGGGCCGAGCATCGACACGAGGTGCCCGCGCCCACGCCAGACGGCGATGGCGACCGGGGTGGAGAGCATCCTCCCGCTCCGGCGCCCGCGCACGCGCAGCACCGCGGTGCGGTGCGGCGCGAGGCGGGTGCCGTAGAGCGGACGGTCGAGCGCGTGCAGCAGCCGCATGAGACCGCGAGGCCGGCCGTCGCGGTACGCCGCGCGCTTGGCCGCGGCGAGCCGCTCCGTGAGGCGGCCGCGCGTCACGCCTTCTCCCGCCTCCACGCGGCGAGGGCGGCGGCGCCCACGGCGCACAGCCCGAGCAGCATCCAGCCGAACATCGGCGCGAGTCCGACGTCGCCCGAGGTGTCTCGCATCGTGAGTCCCGTCATGGCGACGACGAGCCCGAGCGCGACCAGCACGGCCATGAGGGGACGGGCGATGCGGGAGTCGCGGTACGCGGCCCACGCGGCCGCGATCCAGCCGACGAGCCCGATGGCGCCGACGGTCACGAGGATGCCGGTGTACGCCGCCACGGCCGCGTCGATCGCCTCGGGCGAGTATGCCGGATAGCCCGCTGCGACATGCGCGGCGAGCACGGCACGGAACGGGGCGATGAAGGGGAGCGCGGCGACGACGACCGTCGCCGCCGCTCCCACGGAGAGCAGGGCGAGGCCGGTCACCCAGCGCCCGGAGTGGGGACGGGTGGACGGAACGCTCATGGTCTGGGTCACGGTGATCCTCCAAACTGATAGTTACTGTCAGAAGACAGTGACTTTACGTAAAATGCCCTGTCGCGTCAACCGTTTGTGACAGTCACTTTCACTTTCGGTATGCTCACTCCATGCCCGGGCTCCGCGAACGACGCCGCCTCGCCGCGATGCGCACCATTCAGGAACAGGCGATCGACCTGTTCGATGCACGCGGCTTCTCCGCCGTCACGATCGAGGAGATCGCGGCCGCGGCGGACGTCTCGCCGTCCTCGGTGTACCGGTACTTCGGGACCAAAGAGGGCATCGTCGTCGCCGACGAGTTCGAGCGGCTCGGCGCCGATGCGATCGGCGATCTGCTCGACCCTCGGCATCCGATCGACAGCCTGCTCTCCGCCGTCCGCGCGTATGAGGCGGAAGGCGGCGACGCCGGCACCGCGCTCGCCCCTCGGCGGGTGCGCTACTTCTTCGCCGAGCCGTCGGTGCGCGAAGCCGTGCTCGCGGTGCTCGACCGTTCGGCGCAGCGCCTCGCGCCGGTCCTCGCCGACGCCCACGGTCTCGGAGCCCTCGAGGCGCGAGCCCTCACGTCCGCGCTCGTGTTCGGCTACTTCGCGGCGCTCGAGCAGTGGCATGTCGACGGGGGAGAGGGCTCGATCGCCGCGTACGTCGAGCGCGCTCTCGCACCGCTGCGATCGGCGTGGCCGGCGGGAGGCGAGTAGGTCCCCCGAACGGGCCGATGCGCTCGCCTAGCGGGAGTTGCCGAGCGAGCCTACCCCTCGAACGGGCCACCCGCACCGAAGGCGTACTGCGCGAACCGCTCGCCGATCAGTCGGTGGGTGGCCGTGTCGGGGTGGAGGGCGTCCGGGAGCGGGTGGGCGACGGCATCCTCGGCGCCGTAGAGCCGCGTGCCGTCCAGGTAGTGCAGGTGGGTGTCGTCGCCGCGCCTGTCGGCGAGCGAGGCCAGGGCGTCGCGGATGACACGCAGCGTGAGGCGTCCATAGCCGTCGTCGACTCCCGTCGCCGTGAAGCGGACGTTGTCCGTGCCCAGCGTCGAGGGGTCCACCGATCCGGGGCCCGGGGTGTCCTCGTGGATGCCGCAGAAGATCGGGGAGATGAGCACGAGCGGAGTGTCGGGGTGACCCTCGCGGATCGTGTCCAGGAAGCCGTGCACGGCCGGGACGAAGGCGCGCAGCCGCATGGCGTCGAGGTTGACGACGTTGATCCCCAGCTTGACGCTGATCAGATCGGCATCCGCGTCGCGCATCACCCTGGCCATGAACGGGTCGACGAGCGCGCTGCCGCCGACGCCGAGGTTGCGCAGCTCCACCCCGCCCCGCATCGCCGCGACGGCGGGCCAGATGCCGGTCGGCGATGCGGCGTTCGAGCCGTGGCTGATCGAGCTGCCGTGATGCAGCCAGACCGGCCGATCCGCAGGGAGCGGGGCGACCGGACGGTCGGCGCGCAGGCGGACGAGCCCGACGGACTCGTTGTGGGGCAGCCAGAGCTCGACGACCTTCTCTCCGCCCGGCAGCCCCGCGAAGACGGACGTGTGGTCGGGGCCGGGATGGAACTCGGTCCCGCCGCTCTGCAGGTCGGCCTCGATGAGGTCACCGCCGGTGAGAGGATCGCTCGCCAGCAGCGCGCCGTCCGAGATGAGGTCGACGGCACCGCGCGGGCGATCGGCGCCTCGGTAGCCCACGCGCGTGGGGTGGGTCACCAGCTCGATCGCGCGGGCGTCCGTGTGGAAGCAGATGCGCACGCCGGACGGCTGCGCCTCCACCATCGTCAGCTGCGGATCGGGGAACCGGCGGAGCACCCACGACGGAAGCCGGTGGGGGCGCAGTCCGCGCGGGGTCTGCTCCCACTCGGCCGCACCGCGGAGGAGTTCGGGGGAGAGAGGGATATCGATCACGGTGTCACTTCCTGGAAGTCGGGGGATGCAGCGGCGGCGCCGCGGGGCCAGTGCCGGAGCGCCGTGTCGAGGGCCGCGATCATCACCGGCCATGACGGGCCGGCGTCGATCGCGCTGTGATCGAAGCTGCCGATCGCGGAGAGCGCGAGGAACCCGTTGAGGGTGCTGCCGATGAAGCGGATGGCGTGCGCGCGATCGTCCCCGTCGATGCCGTAGCCGTTCAGAACAGCCCCGGAGAGACTCACGAGGGAGCGCGCCGCGGGGGAGTCGACGACGGAGCTTCGCGCGCGTGTCTGCAGGGCCTGCCAATGACCGGGGTGATTCACGGCGAGTGCGCGATGCGCTTCCGCGAACCCCGTCAGGGCATCGCGCCCCGCGCGGCCGGCGATGTTCGAGGCCACCGACTCCGCGAGCTCCGTGAGAGCGAGGATCGCCACGCCGTCGCGGACCGCGGCGAGATCGCGTACGTGGGCGTACAGACTCGGCGTCTTCACCCCGAGTCTGCGGGCCACCGCCGACAGGGTGACGTTCGTCAGCCCCACCTCGTCGGCGAGCGCGCCGGCCTCGAGGATGACGCGCTGCGGCGTGAGAGGGATGTCGGGCACGGAGAGAGCCTACAGTCATTAGGTGCTCGACTACTGGTATTAGGCAAACAGTCAGCTGATGGCATCCGAGGGGGCGTCTGGTGCGTGTCGGAGGGCGGGTCGACAATGGTGCCCATGGCGCACGTCATCAAGGCACTCACCCCGGAGACGTTCCCGGCGTGGCTGGCGCTCGCGGACAAGCACAACGGAGTATGGGGCGGCTGCTACTGCTCCTATTTCCACGGCGACACGGATGCGACGGTCAAAGACGACTACGACCGCGCGACCTTCAAACGGCGGCTCGTCGAGGAAGGCGTCGCCCACGCCGCGCTGGTCTTCGACGGCGAGCACGCGATCGCCTGGTGCGAGTACGGAAGCCCGGCTGAGCTGCCTGGCATCTACCACCGCAAGCAGTACGACGCCGGGGAGACGCGGCCGGCGCCGTGGCGCATCACGTGCTTCTTCGTCGACCGGGACCGTCGTCGATCCGGGGTTGCCCGGGAAGCGCTCGACGGCGCACTCGCGCTCATCGCCCAGGCCGGCGGAGGCGAGGTCGTCTCCTTCCCCAATGAGCTTCCGGAGGGCAAGCGGACCTCATCGTCGTTCCTGCACAACGGAACCCGTGCCATGTTCGAGAAGGCCGGGTTCACCTTCGAGCGGCACATCGGCAAGAGCAAGACCGTGATGCGCATCACCGTCGCGCCCGCGGCCTGATCAGGAGCGGATGCCTGCCCGGCGAAGCCGTGTCGCCACCAGCAGGGCGATGCCGACGGCGCCGAGCTGACCGATGATGCGGCCCAGGAAGGTGAGCACGAGGAAGACCGGCGCGAGGTGCTCGGCAGACATGACCGGCAGCGACACGACGTACAGGACGACGGCGCTGGCGCCCGCCGCCCAGACAGAGGCGGACTCGCCGAGCGCCCGTCGACGACGCAGGAGGAAGAGCGTCGCGTCGAACGCCGCGCTGCCGAGCGTGAGCGGGACGACGATGAGCACGCCGAGGGGCGTGAACCCGACGGACAGCAGGCCGACGAACGCGCCCACGAGCGTCGCGGCCCAGTCGAAGCCCAGCACGCGCCGCGCGACGAAGGGCAGGACGCTGTGCAGACCAGCGGCGATCGCGTACGCGGGAGGATACGTGACGGCCAGCGCCGTCGTCAGCGGCGATGCGATCCCGAGCACGACGGCCCCGATGGCGCCGAAGCCGGCCGCCACCAGCAGCGCGCGGGTCGTCGTCCGTCGCGATGGCACCCCGCGGGCCGGAAGCGGCGCGTGTGCTTCCTGCTGATCATCGTCGCTCACACCTTCCATCCCACCATCCGGCGGCGCCCCAGGCCGGACGCCAGGCCGGACGCCGGGCCGCGCGGCGACGCATCGTGCATGATCGGATCGGTCCGGGATGATCGGGTGCCCGCCACCCGACCCGAGAAGGCTGGATGTCGAAGGAGGACGCTGTGATCGCATCGCTCAACGAGCTCGTCGACCTCATCGAGGACCGCCTCGACGACGAGATCGACGTCGCCGCCCTGGCATCGCGCCTGGGCACGACCGAGTACCACCTGCGACGCATGTTCTCGTCGCTGGCGGGCATGCCGCTGTCGGAGTACATCCGGCGCCGTCGCATGACCGTCGCGGCGGCGGACGTCGTCGGCGACGCAGACCTGCTCGGCATCGCGGTGCGCTACGGCTACGGCTCCACCGAGGCGTTCGGCCGTGCGTTCCGCAGCGTCCACGGCGCCGGCCCGGCCGAGGTCCGGCACACAGGCGGCCCCCTTCGCTCTCAACCCCAGCTCAGGTTCCACCTGACCGTCGAAGGAGGCATCCGCATGGACACCCGCATCACCGACCGCCCCGCCTTCCGACTCGTGGGGCACGCGACGCGCGTGCCGCTCGTCCACGAGGGCGTCAACCCCGCCATCCGGGCCCACATCGCCGGTCTGCCGGCCGAGGAGCATGCGCGGCTCAAGACGCTCGGTGACACCGAGCCCCGCGGGCTGCTGCAGGTGAGCGACGACGTCGACCCGGACTACACCGAGGGCAGCGAACTCACCTACCTCCACGGCGTCGCCCTCGCCGATGCGACCGCTGTCCCCTCCGACCTCGACGTCATCGCGGTGCCCGCCGGGACGTGGGCGGTCTTCCGCGCCGAGGGCGACTATCCCGCCGCGCTGCAGGAGACATGGGCGCAGACGGCCACAGACTGGTTCCCCTCCAACCCGTGGCGACTGCGCCCGGGGCCGTCGATCGTCGCGGTCCTGGACCGCGCGGAGGACTTCCGCACGGCCACGTGCGAGCTCTGGCTGCCCGTCGAGAGGGCGTGATCCCCGCGGCCGCGAACCCGCTAGCCGGATCCGCGGCCCGCGTCAAGGGCATCCCGGGGGAGCGTGGACGGGAGGATGCTGACCGGCATCGGCCTCGCCGGCGAGGCTGCACCTCAGGCGGCAGGACAGAAGGAGGCGAAGATGCCGACGACACAGACCAGCGCCCCGGCGACACCGACCACGGCGCCCACGACCGGACCCATGCCCCGCACGCCCGAGCTCATCTGGCTCGGCGACGGCGCCTGGGTTGCCTGCGACGGCGCGCGCCCCGCCGACGATCCGAGCCGCGTCATCGCCTATGTCGAGTGCAAGGACCACCTCGTGTACGTCCTGCCGGCGCGCGCGAGCGCCGAGGTCCGCACGTATCCGACGATCCGTGACGCCCTGCGGGCTCTCGCCGCCACCCTGCAGCCGTCCGTCCGCCCCTGAAGCGTTCCCGTGCGGCCTCCGAGTGCCGCACACGGAAACGCCGAGTGGACGGGATCGCGCCCAATGCACGACATCGCCGCGTGGGGATGTCGTGCACTCGGCGCCAAGCCGTCCACTCGGCGTCACGCACGGGCGGCGCGGGGATCAGGCCGGGCGGTACTGCGACGCCATCGGGCAGTCGAAGGGATCCCGGGCGGCGAGGCCGACGCGGTTGAGGTAGTCGATGACGATGGCGTACGAGCGCCACAGCGACGTCTCGACGTAGGGGACGTCCAGCGCGCGGCACTGGTCGATGACGACCTCGCGCGCACGGGCGAGGTGCGGCCGCGCCATGCTCGGGAACAGGTGGTGCTCGACCTGGTAGTTGAGCCCGCCCATGAGCCACGTCGCCCACCAGCCGCCACGGATGTTGCGCGACGTGCGCACCTGCTTGCTGAAGAAGTCCAGCTTCGCGTCCTTGGCGATGACGGCCATGCCCTTGTGGTTCGGCGCGAACGACGCGCCCATGTAGACGCCGAAGACCGCGAGCTGCACTCCGAGGAACGCGAACGCCAGGCCCAGCGGCAGGAAGAGGAACACCGGCACGATCACGACGGCGTGACGCGCGAGCAGCAGACTCAGCTCGATGAAGCGACCCTTGACCGGCTCCTTGCCGAACAGGTGGCGGAACGCGATCCCGTGGAGGTTGAGACCCTCGAGGGCGAGCAGCGGGAAGAACAGCCAGCCCTGCTTGCGGGTGATGAGGCGGCGCAGGCCGCGGGCGGAGGCGGCATCCTCCTCGAGGAACGAGATCGTGTCGATCTCGATGTCGGGGTCCTTGCCGACGCGGTTCGGGTTCGCGTGGTGACGCGTGTGCTTGCTGGCCCACCACGAGTAGCTCATCCCCACGACGCCGTTGCCGAGGATGCGGGCGAGCCGGTCGTTGGCGGGACCGGACGCGAGGATCTGACGGTGGGCTGCCTCATGCGCGAGGAACGCGACCTGCGTGAAGAGGATGCCGAGGGCCGCAGCGATGAGCAGCTGGAACCAGCTGTCGCCCAGCAGCACGAAGCCGGCGATGCATCCGCCGAAGGCGAGGAGGATCGCGCCGCCGACGAAGCCGTAGAAGACCCGGGCCCGGCGCAGCAGCCCCATCTCCTTCACGACCCGCGACACATCCGTGTAGGCGCGGGCCATCGGCGGGAAATCCTTCTCGCTCTTGTACGTGGTGCGGACGGGACCGAGTCGGGATTCGACGATGGTGGAGGAGATGAGGAGACCTTTTCCGATCGGTGACCATGGGCCAGGGGCGGAGCCATGGGCGGATGCCGATCGCTGATTCCGACCCTACGTGGGTCCATATGCGAGTGCGGGTATGCGCGGGACACTCACAGCTTGAGGGCGACGGCGCCGGGGCCCTTGCGCGCGCCGCCGGATGCGCAGACGCTGGAGTCTCATCCTCGAGGAGGCCGCATGACGACGACGACACCGTTCCTCTGGTTCGACGACGACGCCGAGGAGGCGATCTCGTTCTACGTCGCGCTCCTGCCCGACTCCGAGATCGTGAGCCTCGAGCGCTACGCCGCGGACATGCCGGGCCTGGGCGGCAAGGTGATGCACGCGCACTTCCGTCTCGCGGGCCGTGACTACTTCGCGATGGATGCCGGTCCCCAGTACCGCTTCACGGAGGCGCTCTCGCTCTACGTCGACTGCGCCACGCAGGACGAGGTCGACCGCTACTGGGAGGCCCTCACCGCCGACGGGGGACAGGAGCAGCCCTGCGGATGGCTCAAGGACCGCTGGGGCCTGTCCTGGCAGATCGTTCCCGACCGGCTGGTCCAGCTCATCCGGGATCCGGACCCCGATCGCGCGCACCGCGCCGTCCAGGCGATGCTCGCGATGCGCAAGATCGACATCGCGGAGCTGGAGCGGGCGGCCGATGGGCGCTGACCGCCGACGCGTGCTCCTCGCGGGCGCCGCGCTCGCCCTGCTGGCGCTGACCGGCTGCACGAGCGCGCCGTCGTCGCCGCCATCCCGCGCGGCGCCGACGACGGCGCCCCCGGTCACGCAGACGCAGACGCCGACGCCGACGCCGCAGCCCCCCACCGCGGACGGGCACTGGCAGCCGGACGGCACCGTCACGACCCTCGCGTCGGGACTCGACGCGCCGTGGTCGGTCGTGCCCCTGGATTCCGGCGCGCTCATCAGCCAGCGCGACGACGGGCGCATCCGCGAGCTGACGGCCGACGGCGCCCTGCGCGACGTCGGCACCGTGCGCGGCGTCGCCTCCGGGGGCGAGGGAGGGCTGCTGGGCATCGCGCTGCGCGAAGACGGCGCGACGACGTGGCTGTACGCCTCCTTCACCTCGTCGGCGGACAACCGGGTCGTCCGCATGCCCCTCACCGGCGCCGCGGGCTCCTATCGGCTGGGGCCCGCCGAGACCGTCATCGACGGTATCCGCCGGGCGCAGACGCACAACGGGGGACGCATCGCTTTCGGGCCCGACGGGATGCTCTACGTGACGACGGGCGACGCGGGCGACCGCGACGCCTCACAGAACGAGCGGTCGCGCAACGGCAAGATCCTGCGGCTCACGCCGGAGGGGGATGCCGCTCCCGGCAACCCGTTCGGCAATCGGGTCTGGTCCTATGGCCACCGCAACGTGCAGGGGATCGCGTGGACCTCCGATGGCACGATGTGGGCCAGCGAGTTCGGGCAGAACACGTGGGACGAGCTCAATCGCATCGTGCCCGGCGGAAACTACGGCTGGCCGGTCGTCGAGGGCGAGGCGGGTGACGAGCGCTTCGTCGACCCGGTCGCGCAGTGGCGCACCTCCGACGCGAGCCCGAGCGGCCTCGCGGCCGTGGGTGACACGCTCTTCCTCGCGGGTCTTCGCGGCGAGCGGCTGTGGGTGGTCGACACCGCCGACGGAGCGCTCACCGGCGACCCGCGCGCCGCGCTGGACGACCATGGGCGCCTGCGCGACGCGGTCGCCGCGCCCGACGGGTCCCTGTGGGTGCTCACGAACAACACCGACGGGCGCGGATCGCCGCGCGCGGACGACGATCTGCTGCTGCGCCTGGGGCTCCGCCGCGCGGCACCGTGAGGCCGCGGAGCCGACGACGGTAGCGTGTGGGCATGAGGTCGTTCTCGCGAGGCGCACGCGTCATCGGCGGGGCCACGCATCACGTCGAGAATCAGGCGCCGTGGCGCGTCGACATCGACGAGTTCGCGGCCAACATCCCCTTGCAGGAGGCGGTCACCGCTTTCGGCGCCGAACGGGCCGTTCCCGAGCTGCACGAGGCGGGTGCCCTCGTCGGATCGGCCGAGTTCCAGCGCGACGCCTACCTCGCGAACGCGCACACGCCCGTCGCGCACAGCCACGATCGCTGGGGCTTCCGACTCGACGAGGTCGAGTACGACCCGTCGTACCACCGTGTGATCGGCGCGGCGCTGCGGCGCGGGGCGCACACGTCGGCGTGGGCCGACCCGGCACCGGGCTCCGCGGTCGCGCGGGCGGCGATGTTCATGCTCTTCGCGCAGGTCGAGCCCGGCCACGCGTGCCCGGTGTCGATGACGCACGCGGCCGTCGCCTCCATCAGGGACACCCCGCGCATCGCGGACGACTGGCTGCCGCGTCTGTACTCCCGCGACTACGACTCACGCCTCATCACCCCCGAAGCCAAGACCAGCGCCCTCGTGGGCATGGCGATGACCGAGAAGCAGGGCGGCTCGGACGTGCGGGCCAACCGGACCACGGGTGTCCACATGGGCGGGAACGCGTACGAGATCACGGGGCACAAGTGGTTCTGCTCGGCACCCATGTCGGACGCGTTCCTCGTCCTCGCGCAGACACGCAGCGGCGGCAAGGAGGACGGGCTCACCTGTCTGTTCGTGCCGCGCATCCTCTCCCACGGCACCCGCAACCCGTTCCGCATCCAGCGCCTCAAGGACAAGCTCGGCAACCGCTCCAACGCGTCCGCCGAGGTGGAGCTCGACGGGACGGTGGGATTCCTCCTCGGTGAGCCGGGGCGCGGCGTGCGGGCCATCATCGAGATGGTGCAGCGCACGCGCCTGGACTGCGTGCTCGGATCCGCGGCCGGCATGCGCCAGGCCGTCGCCGAGGCCGTGTGGCACGCGCGCGGGCGCGAGGCGTTCGGCGCCCTCCTGATCGATCAGCCCGCCATGACGGCGGTGCTCGCGGATCTCGCGCTCGAGGCCGAGGCCGCCCTGCTGACCGGGCTGCGGCTCGCGCAGGCGTTCGAGGCGGACGCCTCGCCGCACGACGTCGCACTGCGGCGCCTCGCGACGCCGGTCGCGAAGTACTGGGTCTGCAAGCGCGGACCGCAGCACGCCTACGAGGCGATGGAGTGCCTCGGCGGCAACGGCTACACGGAGTCCTTCCCGCTCGCGATGCGGTACCGCGAGCAGCCGGTGATGGCCATCTGGGAGGGGACCGGCAACGTCATCGCGCTCGACGTCCTGCGGGCCATGACGCGTGAGCCCGACGCGGTGGCGGCGTTCGCCGACGAGATCCGCGCCGTCCGCGGCGCCTCGGCGCTGTTGGATGGCCACGTCGAGCGGACGCTGGGGCTGCTCGACGGGCTCCGCGACGCCGACCCGGCGCAGGCGCAGGCGCAGGCCCGTCGCCTGGCGGAGGCGCTCGCCCTCGCCCTGCAGGGGTCGCTCATGGTCCGGCATGCCCCGGCGGTGAGCGCCGACGCCTTCCTCCAGGCGCGGATGGGCGAGGACCGCACCGCCCAGTACGGCTCGCTGCCGCGCGGCACGGACGCCGCGGCGATCCTCGCACGGCACTGACCAGGCTCTAGGCTGAGCGTGTGAATCGTCGCGGTCGGACGGCGGGCATCGCCGCCTGCGTGCTGGCGGCCGTGCTCGTGGGCGGAGCCCCCATGGCTTCCGCGGCGACCGCTCCGCCCGCCTCACCCGACGCGACCGCTCCGCCCGCCGCGGCACCCGTCCGCGTCGAGCCCGCCGCCGCCGATGACATCGCCGCCGCCGCATCCGCGCGCGTCGCCGCCATGAGCCTCCGCGAGAAGGCGGCGAGCGTCGTGATGGGCCACATCCCCACGACGGATCCGGACACGCTGCGCGCGTACATGCAGAAGACGGGCATCGGGGGCTTCATCCTCATGGGCGCGAACATCCCCGGGCGTGAGCAGTCCCTGCGGCGTGTCACGTCCGCCCTGACGGTGGATGCCGCGCTGCCGCCGCTCATCGGGGTCGACGAGGAGGGCGGCGACATCACGCGGCTCCCGTGGGACGACTTCGCCGGTGCGTCGACCCTGAAGTCGAAGCCCCCCGCCGACACGGAGTCGGCGTTCCTCGGCCGCGGCGCGCTCGTCCAGCGGGCAGGCATCGGCGTCAACTTCGGGATCGTGGCCGACATCGGGGGAGAGCGCAGCGCGTTCATCGACCGGCGGGCCCTGGGCACGAGCGCGGACGGCGCGGCCGCACGCGTGACCGCCGCCGTCGAGGGCGAGGCCGGACAGGTGCTGTCGACCCTCAAGCACTTCCCGGGTCACGGAGCCGCGGCGGGCGACTCGCACGCCATGATCCCGCGGACCTCGATGTCCAAGAGCGCGTGGCTGAAGAAGGATGCCCTCCCGTTCGCGGCCGGCATCGACGCGGGGGCGCCGCTTCTCATGTACGGGCACCTGCGCTACACCGCGGTCGACGATGCGCCCGCCTCGCTCTCCTCGACGTGGCACGCGATCGCCCGCGACGAGCTCGGCTTCACGGGCGTCGCGATCACCGACGACCTCGGCATGCTGCAGGCCACCGGCATCGCGCGCTACCGCAGCCTCGTGGACAACGCGGTCGCGGCCCTCAAGGCGGGCAACGACATGGTGCTGGCCGTGATGTTCACGAACTCGGGCTCGGCGGCCAAGATGGTCGACGGGATCGTCTCCGCCGTCGAGAAGGGCTCGCTGTCGCAGGCGCGCCTCGACGAGGCCGCGACGCGCGTCATGGAGCTGCGGCTGCGGCTCGCCGCCACCGGTCCGGGACTCGTGCAGTGCGACGACTGCGCGGCGGTCGGCTGAGTCACACGGAGCGCGAGAGGGCGAGGGCGTCGAGGAGACGCGCGCGCAGCGCATTCGACCGCTCCGCGAAGGCGCGCTGCTGCCGCACGTACTCGGCCTTCCCCTCCGGTGTCTCGATCGGGACGGGCACGACGCCCCAGTCCGCGAGGTCGTACGGCGACGCGGCCATGTCGAGGTGACGGATGTCGCGGGCGAGCTCGAACGCGTCGAGGAGGACCTCACCGGGCGTGAGCGGGCCGAGCTTGACAGCCCACTTGTAGACGTCCATGCCGGCGTGCAGGCAGCCCGGCTGCTCGAGGCTCGGCTGCAGCGGACGCGTCGGCGCGTACCGGTTGCGCGGCACGGCCGGCTCGGTGAAGAAGCGGAACGCGTCGAAGTGGGTGCACCGCAGGTCGTGCGCCTCCACGACCGCGTCGGTCCCGCGCTGCCCGAGCCGGAGCGGAACCGGATGCCGGTGCTCGTCGTCGCGGTAGACCATCGCCCATTCGTGCAGACCGAAGCAGCCGAACTGGCCGGGGCGGGCGGCGGTGGCGCGCAGGATGCGCTCGACGGCCCGCACGAGGTCGGCCTTCTCGCGGTGGAAAGCCGCGGCATCCACCACAAGGGACCTCGGCGCGCTGCCGGGCGCATACCAGCGCCACGACGCCCGCGGGCTCGCGTCCGCGTCCTCGAGCTCGATCCCGGCCCCGGGATGCCAGCGACGCAGCACGGCGGGCTTGTACGAGTAGTAGGTGAAGAGGAAGTCCTCGACGGGGTGCGCCTCACCGCGTGCGGCGCGGTCGCGATGCGCGGCGGTGAGCGCGTCCGCGCGCGCGGCATGCGCCTCCTCGGCGGCGCGCCAGACGGACGCGTCGAGCCGGGCGAGGGTCGACGTGGCGGTCACGATGCCGCGCTCTGCCCCTCCGGGACCGGTTCGATGAGCTCGGGGGAGTTGTTGCGGACGTTGCCGACAGCCTTCGACACGACGTGGTCGTCGAGGGTCTCGGCGACATCGGGGGCGGCGTCGATGGCCGCGTCGAGGATGTCGCCCACGTTGTCGGTCGTCGGGTCCAGCCACGCGTCGGCGAAATCGGGGTCCATGAACAGCGGCATCCGGTCGTGGATGGAGCCGAGGCGGCCGATCGAGTCGCGCGTGAGGATCGTGAAGCTCAGCAGCCAGCGGTCGTCCGCGTCCTCGGGCTTGGCGGGGTCCTTCCACCACTCGTAGAGACCCGCCATGAACAGCGGCGAGCCGTCGGCCGGGTGGATGTAGTGCGGGATCTTCTGGCCGTCGACGAGCTTCCACTCGTAGTAGCCGGTAGCAGGCACGATCGCGCGGCGCTTCTCGAGCGCCTTGCGGAACATGGGCTTGTGCTCGACGTCCTCCGAGCGGGCGTTGAACGCCCGCGCGCCGATCGAGAGGTCCTTCGCCCACCCGGGCACGAGGCCCCAGCGCGCCGGCTCGAGGCGGCGCGTGGGCGGCTCGGTCTTCGCCGAGTCCAGCACGATGGCGACGCGGCTCGTCGGGGCGATGTTGTAGGAGGGCTCGGGGAGGTCGTCGGACTGGACGTCCACCCGCAGCACGGAGACGAGCTCCGAGCCGACGCTCGCCACGACGAATCGACCGCACATGTCTGCAAGCGTACGCGGGGTGCCCGACAGGCGGCTCAGCGGGGCGTGTCGTGCCCGTCGAGGACGCCCGCCGCCACGAGCTGCTCGAGCAGGCCTGCGCCGTCGTTCTCGGTGACCCAGGGGACATCCGCCGCCGAGTGGTCGTCCACATGGGTGCGCCCACCCGCGAGCACGGCCTCCGTGGCGGACAGGCGGCGGATGGCGACGGCCCGGACGTTGTGGGGGAACTCGCTGGCGAACTCGGTGTAGATCGCGTCGTCGCGCTGCCCGTCGTCGCCGACGAGCAGCCACTGGATGTCGGGGAACTCCTGCGCGAGCCGGCGCAGATTGGCGAGCTTGTGCGCGCTGCCGCTGCGGAACCAGCGGTCGTGGGTGGGGCCCCAGTCCGTGAGGAGGATCGCGCCGGCCGGGAACAGATGGCGGCTCAGGAAGCGGGAGAGCGTCGGCGCGACATTCCAGGCCCCCGTCGACAGGTAGATCAGCGGAGCGCCCGGGTGATCGCGCACCAGGCGTTCGAGGAGCACCGCCATCCCCGGCACGGGCTGGCGCGCGTGCTCGTCGACGACGAACGAGTTCCAGGCGGCGAGGAGCGGGCGGGGCAGAGCGGTGACCATGACGGTGTCGTCGACGTCCGACACGACGCCGAAGCGCACCGCCGGGTCCACGATGAACACGCGCGCGTCCACGGGCTCGCCGTCCTCGACCGACATCTGCACGGTGCGCCACCCCGGCTTCAGCTGCGCGGGGACGACCGTGTCGATGACGCCGCCGCGGTCGGAGACCACCTCGTGGGTCACGCCGTCGACGGTCACGGAGACCTGCGCGAACCCGATCGGGATGCTCGCGAAGCTGCGCCAGCCGCGGACGCTGGCCTCGGGATCCGCGCCGCGTTTGCGGGGCGGGACGATGAGCACGCGACCGACGACCCGGACCCATCCGTCGCCGCCGTATCCGGGGAACGCGGCGACCGTCGGCGTGAGGCCGCGGGCCCGGGAGCGGCGCTCGCGCCACGCGTGGAATCGGTATTCGAGCCGAGCCAGCCACAGCACCTTCGCGCGTCCGGGCGCGGGCACTCCGGACGTGGGGGAGGTGTGCTCGGGCATCCCCTCAGTCTTCCACGTCCTCCTCGGAGTCCAGTGAGAGGTGCTTCGCCTCCGACTTCTCCAGGAGCTTCTTGCCCACGAAGACGAGGACCAGGAACAGGACGATGACGCCCACGAAGACGTACCCCGCGATGTGCAGCTTGTCCGACAGCTCGCGGTACGTCCCGGCGGCCAGCGCCGCGACGGGGATGTAGAGCCCGGCCCACACGACGCACGCGGGCGCGGTCCACGCGAGGAACCTCCGGTAGCCGAATCCGCTCATGCCGACCGTCAGCGGGACGAGGGAGTGCAGCACAGGCAGGAAGCGCGAGATGAAGATGGCGGGGCCGCCGCGGCGGCGCAGGTACAGCTCGGCGCGCATCCAGTGGTTCTCCCCGATGCGCTGACCGAGCCGGGAGTGTCGGATCTTGGGGCCCACCCAGCGCCCGAGCCAGAAGCCGATGCTCTCGCCGATGAGCGCGCCGACCACGACGGCGATGCCGAGCGCGACGCCCGACCAGACGGAGTCCACGGCCGTGGCCGCGACGATGACGACGGTGTCGCCCGGCACCACGAGCCCGACGAGGACGCTCGTCTCCAGCAAGATCGCGAGGCCGGCCAGCAGGACGCGGACGACCGGATCGACCCCCTGCACGATGTCGAGCAGCCAGGAGAGGAACTCGTTCACCCTCCGAGCCTACGGGTCCGCGCCCACCCTCCACCTGCCCATAACCTGGATGTGTGTGTCCTCCGCCTGCCGTCGCGCCCGTCGAAGGGTGGGTCGATCCCGCGGTGCTGTTCGCGCACTGGATCTCGCGCTCCGCGCACGCGTTCTGGCTGGATGCCGGCCCCGACGCCCCGGACGGGTGGAGCTGGCTCGGCGAGGGCGCGCCGGCATCCCTCTCCGACGTGCGCGCCGCCGATCTGACGGCGTCCGCCTCCTCGGTGGAGGATGCCGCGGCGGGACCGTTCCGCGGCGGCTGGGTCGGGTGGCTCGGCTACGAGGGCGGCGCCGCGAACGCAGGCGCCCCGGTCCGGCCCGACGACCTCGCGCCGGATGCCGTCTGGCTGCGCGCCGAGCGGTTCGTCGCCGTCGACCATGCGGCGCGCCGCCTGTGGGCGGTGGCTCCGGCCGGTGACAGCGAGTGGGCCGAGACGGTGCGCGACCGCGTGGCGTCGCTCGCGGGCGCCGATGCGCCGGTGCCGGAGCCCACAGGCGACCGGCGGGTCGCCCGCGGCCGACACGAGCCGGGGGAGTACGCCGGACTCATCGAGCGCTGCCGTGATGCGATCCGCGAGGGCGACGCCTACCAGCTGTGCCTCACGACGCGGTTCTCGCTCGACGGCGCCGTCGACGCGGCATCCGTCTACCTGCGCCTGCGCGCGCTCACGCCCGCCCACCACGGCGGGTACATCCGCAGCGGCGACGTCGCCCTGCTCAGCGCCAGCCCCGAGCGCTTCCTCGAGGTCGCCGACGGCGTCGCCCGCACGCGCCCCATCAAGGGCACGAGGCCGCGCTCCGCGGACCCGGAGGAGGATGCCGCCCTCGCGGCCGAGCTGCGGGCGAGCCCCAAGGAGCGCGCCGAGAACGTCATGATCGTCGATCTCATGCGCAACGACCTGTCCCGCGTGAGCGAGCCCGGCAGCATCCGCGTCGACAAGCTCCTCGAGGTCGAGTCGTACGCGGCCGTGCACCAGCTCGTGAGCACGGTGTCCAGCACGCTCGCCGCGGGCACGACCGCGGGCGACCTGCTGGATGCGACCTTCCCCGCCGGCAGCATGACCGGAGCGCCCAAGCTCTCCGCCATGACGATCCTGCACCGACTGGAGCGCGGGCCGCGCGGCGTCTTCGCGGGCTGCTTCGGCTATGTCGGCGACGACGGCGTCGTGGATCTCGCGATGATCATCCGCAGCATCGTCGTCCATCCCGACGGGGCGTACGTGGGCGCCGGCGGCGGGATCACGTGGGGCTCGGTCGCGGCGGACGAGGTCGCCGAGGTCGGCATCAAGGCCCGCGCGCCGCTCGCCGCCCTCGGAGCGGTGCTCCCCGAGGGCTGGTGACCGGCGGGGGACCGACCGGGTCCGGTAACCTGGAAGTCCCGCTCTGCGGGCCCCCGACTCCGCACCGATTGGCTCCACACTCGTGTCACAGCCCCTGTCCTCCTCGACCGTCGCGCCCGGCGACGGCTACGACCCGTACGCCATCCAGCAGAAGTGGCAGGCGCGCTGGGCCGAAGCAGACCCCTTCCGCGCCGGCGGCGCCGACGACACGCGTCCGCGCAAGTACGTCCTCGGGATGTTCCCGTACCCGTCCGGGGACCTCCACATGGGTCACGCGGAGAACTACGCCTACGTCGACATCGTGGCGCGCTTCTGGCGGCACCGCGGCTACAACGTCCTGAACCCCATCGGGTGGGACTCGTTCGGCCTGCCCGCCGAGAACGCGGCGATCCAGCGAGGCGCCGACCCGCGCAAGTGGACGTACGCGAACATCGAGCAGCACAAGAAGAGCTTCCGCGAGTACGGCTCGTCGTACGACTGGTCGCGCATCCTGCACACGAGCGATCCCGAGTACTACCGGTGGAACCAGTGGCTGTTCCAGCGCCTGTACGAGCGCGGCCTCGCGTACCGCAAGGACAGCCCCGTCAACTGGTGCCCGTTCGACCAGACGGTGCTCGCCAACGAGCAGGTCGTGGACGGTCACTGCGAGCGCTGCGGCACCCTCGTGGTGAAGAAGAAGCTCACCCAGTGGTACTTCCGCATCACCGAGTACGCCGACCGCCTGCTCGACGACCTCAACCAGCTCGAGGGCTTCTGGCCGCAGAAGGTCATCCAGATGCAGCGCAACTGGATCGGCCGCTCGGTCGGCGCCGACATCGACTTCGAGATCGAGGGGCGCGAGGGCGTCGTCACGGTCTTCTCGACGCGTCCCGACACGCTGCACGGCGCGACGTTCTTCGTCGTCGCCCCCGACAGCGACCTGGCCGCGGAGCTGGCCGCCGAGGCGAGCCCCGACGTGCGCATGCGCTTCCAGGACTACCTCGAGCGCGTCCAGCGCGAGACGGACATCGAGCGCCAGAGCACCGACCGGCCCAAGACCGGCGTGTTCCTGGAGCGCTACGCGATCAATCCCCTCAACGGGGAGCGCCTGCCGATCTGGGCCGCCGACTATGTCCTGGCCGACTACGGTCACGGCGCGGTCATGGCCGTGCCCGCCCACGACCAGCGCGACCTCGACTTCGCGCGCGCCTTCGACCTGCCGGTGCGCGTCGTGGTCGACACGACCGCCCCGGTGACCGGGGCGATCCCCGTCATCGACGTGGACGAGGACGGCGTGCCGATCGACCCCGAGGCGGCGCTGGCCGAGCTCGACCCCGCCAAGACCGGCGTCGCGCTGGTGGGCGAGGGCCGCATGATCAACTCCGGCTCGCTGGACGGCCTGTCCAAGCGCAACGCCATCACGCGCGTCATCGAGGAGCTCGAGGCGAAGGGCAAAGGCCGCGCGGCGAAGAACTTCCGCCTGCGCGACTGGCTCATCTCGCGCCAGCGCTTCTGGGGCACGCCGATCCCGATGATCCACACGCAGGATGGCCGCATCGTCCCGGTGCCGGACGACCAGCTGCCGCTCACGCTGCCCGACGTCGAGGGCCTCGACCTCGCGCCCAAGGGCACGTCGCCGCTGGGCGCCGCGACCGAGTGGATGAACACCACCGACCCCGAGACGGGCGAGCCCGCGCTGCGCGACAGCGACACGATGGACACGTTCGTCGACAGCTCGTGGTACTTCCTGCGGTTCCTGTCGCCGGGCGACCCGAACGAGGCCTTCTCCTCGAAGGAGGCCGACCGGTGGGCGCCCGTCGACTCGTACATCGGCGGCGTCGAGCACGCGATCCTGCACCTGCTGTACGCGCGCTTCATCACGAAGGTCCTCTACGACATGGGCCTCATCGACTTCACCGAGCCGTTCTCGACCCTGATCAACCAGGGCATGGTGCTGCTGGGCGGGTCGAAGATGTCCAAGAGCAAGGGCAACCTCGTGGAGTTCTCCGCGAGCATGCGCGACCCCGGAGCGGACGCCGTGCGCACCGCGATCGCGTTCGCCGGCCCCGTCGAGGACGACATCAACTGGGAGGACGTCTCCACCACCGGTGCGCAGAAGTTCCTCGCACGCGCGTGGCGCGTCGCGAAGGACGTCACCTCGAGCCCCGACGTCGTGTGGGCCGAGGGCGACGTGAACCTGCGCCGCCTCACGCACCGGCTGTGGGCGGATGCGCCGGGGCTTGTCGAGCAGACGAAGTTCAACGTCGTCGTCGCGCGCCTCATGGAGCTCGTCAACGCGACCCGCAAGGCGATCGACACGGGTGCCGGACCCGCCGATCCGGCCGTCCGCGAGGCTGCCGAGGCGACCGCGATGATCCTCGACCTGTTCGCTCCGCACACGGCGGAGGAGATGTGGGAGGTCCTCGGCTACGACTCGTTCGTGGGTCTCGTGCCGTGGCGCCAGGCCGACCCGACGCTGCTCGTCGAGGAGACGGTCACCGCGGTGGTCCAGGTCGACGGCAAGCTGCGCGCGACGCTCGAGGTGCCGACCCGCATCGACGGGCCGGCGCTGGAGGCGCTCGCGCACGCGGACCCGAAGGTCGCCCGCGCACTCGAGGGACGCGAGATCGTGAAGGCGATCGTGCGTCCGCCGAAGGTCGTCAGCTTCTCGACCCGCGCGGTCTGAGCGGGGCTTCCGAGGCCGCTGTTCCTCCCCAGGAGGGTGAGGGGCGGCATCCGTCCCCTGCGGCGGTGGCAGGCGACGCGAGAGCTCCGTCGCGCGCTTAGCGTGCTGCGGTGGAGACTCCCGAAGGGTACGTGCGACCGCAGCGGCGCATCGGGATCGGCGCGGCGATCGTCGTCGTCATCCTGGCCCTCGCCGTCACGGTGGGCATCGGGCTCGTCCGCAGCGCGAGCGTGCCGACGGAGACGGTGTCGGCGCACGCGAGCGAACCGGATGCCGTCACGGCCCCCGAGCTGTTCGTGCACGTCTCCGGGGCGGTGGCCGCGCCGGGGCTCTACCGGCTCGCGGACGGCTCCCGCGTGGTCGACGCGATCGCCGCGGCGGGCGGCTTCGCCGACGATGCCGATGAGAGCGGGGTCAACCTCGCGCGGCCGGTGGGCGACGGCGAGCAGCTGGTCGTGCCCGTCGTGGGCGAGGAGGAGCCGGGCGGTGCGGGCGGCAGCGGCGGTGCAGGCGGGGACGGCAAGGTCGATCTCAACCGGGCGACCGCCGCCGAGCTCGACACGCTGCCGCGCATCGGCCCCGCGCTGGCGGCCCGCATCATCGAGTGGCGCGAGACGAACGGGCGCTTCACGAGCGTCGAGGACCTGCTCGCCGTCCCCGGGATCGGCGACAAGATGCTCGAGGCGCTGCGCCCGCTGGTGCGGGTGTGAGACGTGCGGCGCCGCGCGGGGCGCCGGTCGTGCCGGCGGCGGCCGTCGGCTGGGCGGCGGCCGCCTTGTGCGTCCTCCTCCCGGGGGCGTCACCGGCCGTCGGCGTCGGGCTGTGGATCGGCGCACTGACTGCGCTGGGCGTCGGCCTGCGGGTGACGCGGGCGCGCGGCGTCCTCGTGCTCGCGGCGATCGCGCTGGCCGCGGGCGCCGCCGTCGCGTCGCACGTCGCGGTGCTCGCGCCCGGACGGGAAGCAGCGGCAGAGCTCGCAGGCGGCGCCCGGTCCGTCGATGTGCGTGCCGTCGTCGCTTCGAAGGTCGCGTCCGCGGCATCCGGCTCGCTGTGGTTCGACGCGGACGCGGCATCCGTCGTCGTGGGGGAGCACCCGACCGGCGCGCACGTCCCCGTCCGGGTCGTGGTGGCACCCGACGACGTGGACGAGCGGGACCGCCTCGATCTCGGGTCCGCCGTCATGGTGCGCGGGACGACCCAGCGCGCGGATGTCGGCGAGCGCGCCGTCCTGGTGGTGTTCGCGTCGCGCGGAGTCGAGGTCGTCGCGCCGCCGGACGGCGTCCTCAGGGTCGCGACCGACCTGCGCCGTGGGTTCGTGCGGCTCGCCGCCACTCTGCCCGGCCCGGGCGGTGCGCTGCTTCCCGGACTGGCGGTCGGCGACACGTCCGCCGTGGATGCTGGCCTCGACCTCGCGATGAAGACGTCGTCGCTCAGCCATCTCACCGCCGTGTCCGGGGCGAACTGCGCGATCATCGTCGGGCTGTGCTTCGGTGCCGCAGGACTGTGCGGAGCGTCGCGTACCGTGCGCGTCGTCGTGGCGCTGTCCGGGCTGGTCGGTTTCGTCGTGCTCGTGACGCCGGAGCCGAGTGTCCTGCGGGCGGCGGCCATGGCCGCGATCGCGATGCTCGGAGTGCTCCTCGGTCGCGCGACGGCGGGACTGTCCGTGCTGTGCCTCGCCGTCGTCGTGCTGCTCGTCGCGGATCCGTGGCTCGCGCTCTCGCTGGGGTTCGCGCTGTCGGCTGTCGCGACGTGTGCGCTCCTCGTCCTCGCGCCGCCGCTCGCCCGCGCCCTGACGCGATGGATGCCGCGGGCGCTGGCGCTCATCCTCGCGGTGCCCGCCGCCGCCCAGCTCGCCTGCGGCCCGCTCCTCGTGCTCGTGAACCCCGTCGTGCCGCTCT
>Ga0182739_1000950_pt1 | contig 32499 bp, 31 predicted proteins | sample eDN5th30CBELigBY_FD_128873 | JGI IMG/M metagenome (GOLD analysis project Ga0182739, IMG submission 128873) | Enriched backyard soil microbial communities from Emeryville, California, USA - eDNA 5th pass 30_C BE-Lig BY (version 2) (version 2) | ecosystem: Environmental > Terrestrial > Soil >... | reverse complement strand
CTCGGCATCCTCGTCGCCGCGGGCCTCCTCGCGCTCGGGCTGCCGCCCCTCGCCACGATCGCCGTCGCGGTGCTGCTGCAGGCGGGTGCGGAGCTCTATGTCAACCGCAACTACGGTCTGGCCATGCTCTTCGTCACGCCGCTGGCGCTCCTCATGGTGGAGCTCGCCGTCCCGGCGGACCCGGCCGTGCTGCTGGCCGACCGCGCTCTCGACACCCTCATCGGCGTCGCCGTCGGCACGGGCGTCGCGGTCGTGTCGGCGGGACTGCGTCGCCGGCGCGCCGCCTCGTCGCGCTGACCGCCTCAGCGGAGGGACGAGCAGAGATGTTCAGCGGCCGGGTGCCGAGGTGAGCGCGTACTCGGAGCCCGAGCGCGTGCGCTCCACGAGCCCGTGGTCGACGAGGTGGCGGCGCAGGACGGCGACGTCCGACGAGAAGGGCTCCAAGCGCTCGTTGAGCTCCTTCTCCGAGAGCACCTCGCCCGCGGCGAGAGCCCTGCCCGCGATGAGGACGAGCAGCTCGGCGCGTTCGGCCGCACCCGACGGATAGGACGTGATCCGCCCCGAGTCGTCGAGGAAGCGCTCGACCCCGCGCGGCCTCTGCGGCCTCGGCGCGGCGGCCAGCAGGCGTCGGAACACGTCGTCGTCGGTGCGCAGCGTGTCGCCGTCACTGACGAGGAGCCCTGCGGCCAGCAGCGAGTCCACGATGTGCGTGCGGCGCGACGGCGGCAGGTCGGCGAGGACGTCGTCCGGGGAGTGCCCCAGCACCAGCCCTGCATACACCTGCCGTGCCCGGTCGTTGGCGAGCGCCGCCGCCAGCGGCCGCCAGTCGGCGGGGGTCGTCATCCGGCGTCCGCCGGGAAGAGGGCCGTGATCCGGTCGACCTGTTCCGCGGTGGGCTCCCACGCCGCGGCTGCGGCGTTCGTGCGGATCTGCGCGGGCGTCGTGGCGCCCGCGATCACGCTCGTGAGGCCGGGCTGGGCAAGCAGCCAGCCGAAGGTCGCCTCGAGCATCGTGACCCCGAAGGAGTCGCAGAGCGCGGCGTAGGCGTCGATGGCATCCCACGGCGCGTCCTCCGCGACGTGCGGACGCTGGCGCATGATGCGCGTGTCGGACGGGCGGACGGTCCGGGTGAACTTGCCGGTGAGCAGCCCGTTGGCGAGGGGGAAGTAGGGGAGGAAACCCAGTCCTGCCGTGCGGGCGGCGGGGAGGCGGTCGGCTTCGACGCCCCGATGGAGGAGGGAGTACTCGTCCTGTGACGACACGAATCCGCGCACGCCCATCCGGCGGGCGGCGTCCGCGGCCTCCTCGATCTGCCGCGCCGTGAAGTTGGAATGCCCGTAGGCGAGGATCGTTCCCTCCTCGACGAGCTCCTCCAGCGCCTCGATCGTCTGCTCGATGGGCGTGCGGGGGTCGGGGGTGTGCTGCTGGAGGAGGTCGATCGTCTCGATCCCGAGCCTGTCGACGGAGTCGGTGACGGCGGCGCGGATGTAGGTCCGCGACCCCTTCGGCGCCTCCGGCAGGTCGGGCATCGCGAACTCGCCGTGCCCGAACTTGGTCGCGATGACCGGTCTCTCGGCGAGTCCTGCGACGACCTGGCCGATCAACCGCTCGCTCGTCCCGGCGCCGCCGTAGATGTCGGCCGTGTCGATGAACGTGACACCCGACTCGACGGCGGCCTCGATGACGGCGGCCGTGCCGTCGAGCGACTCGGTCGCCGATCCCGTTCGTCCGAAGTTGTTGCCTCCGAGGCCCACCGCGCTCACGAGCGGGCCGTGCGTTCCGAGCTGTCGCTGTCTCATGTGTCCATCCTGGCCCTGCCGGGTGCGCCTGTGAGCGGAGGCGGCCGGATTCACCCGGCACGAACCTGCCACGGCACGAGATCGCCCGTCCCGCGGCGGCGGAAGCGGGTTCGAGGAGTGGATGGCGGCCTTTTGCGCGGGAGGATAAGAGATTTTCTGTCGAGGGTGTGTCGGAGCCTGCAGCGGTGCGGGAGGCCGCCGCCGCATGCGGACTCTCAAGGCTCGATCAAGAGCGCGTGGCGGGCGCCGTCGGGGGCGCATCCCGGGGGCTGCGGCGATGGCTACGCTGGCGCCATGAGGGTGCGGTTCACGGGTGAGGTCTTCTGCTGGGACGCGAGATCCGAGGCATGGTTCTTCGTCGCCCTTCCGGCGGAGGAGAGTGCTGATATCCGCGAGATTCCGCGGATTCCGAGGGGATTCGGAGCGGTGAGGGTCACTGCCGCGATCGGGGGGTCGCGCTGGCGCACGTCGATCTTTCCCGACTCCGGGCGAGCCGCGTACGTCCTGCCGCTCAAGCGTTCGGTCCGTGATGCGGAGGGCATCTCGGAAGGCGAGCTGGTGACGGTAGATCTTGAGGTGAACGACTCCTGAGGGATGCCTGAATTCCCATGCACAACATCTGCCACATCCGTCACACGAAACGCAGTTTTCGCTCAATTCCCAGATTTCTCATTGACAACAACATGAGAGACCTCTAATGATGGGTGTCGGAGAGGGAGACACGTCCTCGCGGCGGGCCTCTCGAACCAACCGGCACTCGTCTCGGTAACAATCCCCCCGGATTCCGAGATCCCCCCCGATGTGCACAACCCCCCGGCGTGCGCGCGGGTGTCGGCGTCCTGTTCACACCCCCCAAGGAGAAGGCACGCACATGCGCACTTTCCGCAACTATGTCCAGGCTGAGAAGGCCCGCCGCGAGGAGAATGGTGACGAGGGCTTCTCGCTCATCGAACTCATCATCGTCGTGGTCATCCTCGGCATCCTCGCCGCGATCGCGATTCCGATCTTCGCAAGCATCCAGGCCGACGCGCAGACGAAGGCGCTCGACGCCGCGGCGGCCAACGGCGCGACCGCGGCGTCGGTCGCCTCCGTCGATGAGCCGACATCCCCGACGATCCAGGAGGCTGCAGCCTCGGGCGGCTCGGGCGACATCGTCACTGTCCTGGTCAGTGGCACGGACACGACCAACATCTGTGTCTCCGCCACGAAGGGCAGCGAGAGCCGGTTCGCCGGTCCGGGCGCCCTTGCTGACGGCAGCGCCTGCAAGTCCTGAGCGCACCATGCTGAGGCCGGCCCGACCCGAACGGGCCGGCCTCAACGCATCCCATCCCGATCTCCCGCGATCCTCCACGGAGGTGTCTCGTGTTCCAGCGCGACGACGAAGGCTTCAGCCTCGTCGAGGTCCTGATGGCGATGTTCCTGCTCGCGATGCTCGCGTTGGCGGTCCTGCCGCTGATCATCGGCATCACGAAGGTCAGCGCCCAGAACGAGGACGCTGCCGCCGCGAACTCGTTCGCGAGTGCGCAACTGGCCGATCTCCGCAGCGGGTTCCCGTCGACAGCACGCACGGGAAACAGCTGCGAAGTGCTTCTGGCCCTCGACGGACGGCAGGAGACGGATCCGGCTGGGACAGGAAACGTCGCCACCCTCGACGTACCGCTCGTGACCTGTCCATCCAACGAAGCGTTCTACCCGGATGCTGTCGAGGTCTCGGTGACGGTACGAGACTCGAGCGGGGTTCAACTGGTCACGGCGTCGTCTCTCATCCTGGTCACCGAGCAATCGAGCGGATCATGAGGGTCGTCGAGCGTGAGGACGGTATGACGCTCGTGGAACTGATCGTCGCGATCCTTGTGGGTGGGCTTGTGCTGGGTCTGCTCGGCGGACTCTTCGTCAACGGAGTGACCGCGCAGCAGCAGGCCGCCGCCCGAGACCGGGCCACGGCGTGGGCGAACACGGCGACGACGTCGCTCAGCTCCCAACTGCGAAACGCGACAGCCGATCTGACACTTATCCACAGCGGCAGCGGACTCGTCGCCCGGGTGATCGCGGGCGATGGAGACTGGTCGTGCCGCTCGTGGCTCGTTCAGGACGACGGCAGCATTCGATACCTCGACCACGGAAAGACCCAGATCTCTTCCGCGGAGGCCGCGGCGGGCGTGCAGCTCGTGGAGGGCTCCATAGACCTCGACACGGACGAGGGTGACGGGGCGCGAGGACGGTTCGACATCACGGGCAGGACCGTCGCGATCGAACTCTCCATCGCGGTCGGAGAGATTTCGGTCTCGGTGTCCGATGCAGTGACGACACAGGGAGCTCTTGGCGAGGAGGCGGGATCATGCTGGTCCGGATCGTAGAGCGTGCAGAGCGGGCGCGTGACGAAGGTTCCGCGCTCGTCTCAGTGATGATCGTGATGTTCGTGCTGCTCGTCGGCGGGCTCGCGCTGGCCACCATCGTCGCGAACACCTCCACCGTCCTCGCGAGCACACGCGGCACCGTCCAGTCCCGCGCAGCCGCGGACGCGGGTCTCGCCGACGCCCTCGCGACGGCGATGCGCGGCGGCGGCTTCTGCCCGGCCAGTGATCCGACGCGGTTCCAGGTCTTCGTGGAGTCGCCCGACGACCGCCCCGACCCGGACTACGTCGTCCGCTCCCGGTGCGAGGGCGGGCGCGCCTACTTCGCATCCGTGGGGGCAGGGGCCGGGAATGTGAAGACCGCGACTCTCGCCGAGTTCGAGTACGCGGTGGCCGACGCCTCGACGGAGGGGCTGGGGGAGATGATCTTCTTCAGCAGCGCCGTGCTGAGCGGTGAGCTGCGGATCAACGCGGCCACCTCAGACCTTCTGAGCATCGTCGTTCCCTCCGGGAACTTCACCTGCCGGACGACCCTGCCCGCGAACATCATCGTCAACGGGAACGTCACGGGCAACGGCGGATGCCGGATCCTCGGCGACGTGTATGGTGGCGGATCTCTCACCGTCAACGGCAGTGACGTGTTCGAAGGCAACGTCACGACGGGCGGTACGACGACCGCGGACATTCAGGGCAAGGTCTACGGCGATATCCATGTCGGCGGCGGAATCAACTTCGGCTGGACCGGGTGGACCTTCCCGGGGAACGTGACCGTGGGTGGATCCGTCAACATGTCGAGCATCAGCATCGGCAAGCGGCTGAAGATCCCGAGCAGTGCCGGCCTGCAGCGCGACGGGTGGGTCAACATCACGCCGCCGACGACGTCCGATGCGCGCATCGCCGGCGGCATCGACTGGGTGACGTCGGCGACGCCTCCCGCTCCGCTGACGTTCGATCCGTGGTTCGAGTTCACCTACGAGCCTGAGGAGTGGCCGGCGTTCACGAATGTGATCACCTTGATCAACAGCGGTGACGGTCCCGGGACCTGCGGATACTTCAACCAGAACAACGGCAACGCGGCGTCACCCAACCAGCGTGCGAAGGGCTGGCGAGACCTGGCCGAGCTCACCTCTCCGACGGTGATCGACGCACGAGCATGCACCTCCCTGACGAGCAACAACGGCACCATGCCGAACGTCGCGATCAAGACCGACATCCTCTTCCTCGCGAAGAAGTACGACCTCAACTCCCTCACGATGACTGCTGCGGCCGGAGCGACGCCGCGCCTCTGGTGGACCGTCGAGGACCCGAACCCCAACGGGGCGCCGACCTGCACCGGTGGCGCGGGCGACATCATCATCGAGAAGACGTCGATCGCCGCGCCCATCATCTCCATGGGCTACACACCTTGCACGGTGAACGTCACCGGATCGACCAACTCGAGCCAGTGGACGGGATCCTTCTACGGTGGCGGCTTCAACTACGGCGGCGGACTCACGTTCACCGGAGACCGCTCCATCGGGCTCCCGGGCATGGTCGCCGAGGAGGAGAACCCGGCCGAATCGTCGGGGTCGTTGCTGGGGGGACTCGTCTCCCAGCGTGACATCCCGCTGGCGCAGGCAGGCGAGTAGACCATGCTCGACCTCGGAACGACCTTCATCCTCACCTTCGCGGGCCTCTTCGGGCTCGTGATCGGGTCGTTCCTCAACGTCGTCGTCTATCGCGTGCCTGCGGGCATCCCGCTGACCCGCGAGAGCCGGTGCCCGTCCTGCGACGCCCCCGTGCGCCCGTGGCAGAACGTCCCCGTCGTGTCGTGGCTCGTTCTCCGGGGAAAGTGCCGGTCATGCGGCGCGCGCATCTCGGCGAGGTATCCGCTGGTCGAGCTCGGCACGGGGATCGCGTTCGTTCTCGTCACGTGGGCGCTGCTGGGCACGGAGCGCGGTGCGGACGGAGCTCTGGCCGCGGTCCTGCTCGCCTTCCTGTACCTTGCGGCGATCAGCATCGCGCTGGCGCTGATCGACCTCGACACGCACCGGCTGCCGAACAGCATCGTCCTGCCCGGGTACGGCGTCCTGGCGGTCCTGTTCGCCGTCGCCTGCCTGCTCGGCGCGCCGTGGGAGCCGCTGCTGCGCGCCGCGATCGGTGGGGCGGCGCTGTTCGCCTTCTACTTCCTGCTGCGGATCGTGCGGCCCGGAGGCATGGGCGGCGGCGACGTCAAGCTCGCCGGCGTCCTCGGCATGGCGCTCGGGTGGATCGGCTGGGGAGCTGTGATCGTCGGGGCGTTCGCCGCGTTCGTGCTGGGCGGCGTGTTCGGCATCGCGCTCATGGCGATGCGGCGCGCGACGCGGAAGACGGCGGTGCCGTTCGGGCCGTGGATGATCGCGGGCGCGTGGATCGGAATCTTCACGGGCGAGCACGTCGCCCGCTGGTACGTGGGAATGCTGACGGCCGGCTGAGCCGTCGTCGAGAGAGGAGCGGAGCATGGCGAAGACGATCGTCGGGCTCGAGATCACCGAGGAGGGTGTGCGGGCCGCCGAGGTCACGGTCGGTCGCACGCCGCGTGTGATCGCGTTCGGGTCGGTGCCGCTGCCTCCGGGCGCGGCGAAGGACTCGGAGGTCTTCGACACGGATGCCGTCGTGCTCGCGCTGCGCCAGCTCTGGTCGCGGGCGGGCATCAAGGGCAGGAATGTCGTCCTGGGGATCGGCAGTCGCCGCATCCTCGTGCGCGACTACACGACGCAGGCGCTGCGACCCGACCTTCTCGCGCAGGCGCTGCCGTTCCAGGTGCAGGACCTGCTGCCTGTGCCCGCCGACCAGGCGGTGCTCGACTTCTATCCCGTGTCGCAGTCCGGCGACCAGGTGTCGGGACTGCTCGTGGCGGCGGTCGCCGAGACGGTCGATGAGCTCGTGACGGCGGTGTCGAAGGCCAAGCTCACCGTCGACACGGTCGACCTCGCACCGTTCGCGCTCGCCCGCGCGGTCAGCGGCGGTGCGGCGGCGGGCGAGACGATCGCCGCGCTGTACCTGGGTGATCACACGACGTATGTGGTCGTCGTGCAGGAGGGGATCCCGCGCTTCGTGCGGATCATCCCCATGGAGATCGCGACGGCCGCTGTGCGCGCCCGCGCCGCATCGACCGCCGCCGACGCGGCGGCCGAAGGCGCAGCTCCCGCCATGGAGGAGGCCTTCGAGACCGTGCCCCCGGGTGAAGCGCCCATGAGGCGGCGCTCCGCTGCGCGCGGCCAGGTCCGTGCGGTGACGATGAGCGACACCGACATCGCCACAGTGGTCGCCCGGCTCGGCAGCACGCTGCGCTTCTACGCCGACCGCTCCGCCGACGCCCCCGTCACGCGCGTCCTGGTGAGCGGCGCGGGGGCGATCGTCGACGGCATCTCCGATGCGCTGGCCGCGAGCCTGCCGATGCCCGTGCAAGTCGTGGGCCTCACGGGGATCGCCGAGTCGAAGACGGCCGTTCCCCCGGGCGACGACGACCTCAACCTCGTCACGACGGCCGGCCTCGCGTTGGGGACGGTGCGCTGATGGCTCTGCGACCTCACGTTCCCGCCTTCGATTTCGGCGGTGCACCCCGCGTCAACCTCATGCCGCGGGCAGCGATCGAGCGCCGCGAGCGCGGCGTCCTCATCCGGCGCTGGGGCTGGGGTCTGGCCGCGACACTGCTGGTCGTGGTGCTCGTGGGTGCGGGAGCCTTCTTCCTGCAGATGACGGCGCAGGATCGGCTGACGGCCGAGAACGCCCGGACGAACGACCTCATCGGTCAGATCGCGGCGCTGCAGCCGGTGCGCGAGAAGCTGACCCTTCAGTCCGAGCTTGCGGACTTCCGGGCGCAGGCGATGGGCACCGACCTCGAGTGGGCGGGCGTGCTCGCCTCGATCGAGGGCGTCCTCCCCGAGGGCATCGCCTTCGCGGAGTTCAGCCTCACGCCCGGCGGCCTGCCGCAGGGCGACGACCCCGCGACGGAGGTCGGGGTGCAGGGAACGCTCGTGCTGACGGGCGCGGCTCCCGCCGACATCGTCGAGCTCATCCGGTCGATCCGGTCGGTTCCCGCTGTCATCGACGTGGACGGGTGGGCGCAGTCGTTCGCGGACGAGCAGTACCGCTACGACCTGCGGATCGTGATCGATCAGACGGTCTACACGGGCGCTTATGCCGAGGAGGCGGATCGATGAACGTCAACAGGCAGCTGGTGAACCTCGCGGGCATCCTGGTCGTCGTGGTCCTGCTGGTCGCGGGTATCGCGCTGATCGCGATGCCGATGTACAGCCAGTCGCAGGCGACCGACGCGCAGACGCGCAACGTGGCGGGATCCAACGCGGTGTACGAGCAGCAGATCGCGGGTCTCACGCGGGATGAGGAGCGGATCGACGAGATCGAGGACCAGCTCGTCTCGCTGCGTGCCGAGGTCGCCGCGACACCGCAGCTCGACGACGTCCACGAGATCATCGCGGCGGCGGCGACGGCGGTCGACGCCCGCGTCGAGTCGGTGACCGTCGCGGATCCGGAGGCCTGGGTGCCGCGCGCCGCGGCCGGAGCGGAGGAGGCGGCCATGACCGCTCCGATCGCTCCGACGGACGCGGACGCGGAGAGCCCGGCCGCGGAGACGCCCGCCGCGGAGGCTCCGGCGACGGATGCCGGTTCCGCCCCCGCCGCGGGCGAGGCCGCCAAGGTCTCACCCGAACAGCAGCTGGTCATCACGATCAAGATCGACTTGACGGCGGCGGCGCGCGCGGCCGCCGATGACGACGACGCCGGCGACGCCGATGCGGATGCGGGTGCCGATGCGGATGCGGGTGCCGACGCCGAGGAGCTGGCTGCGCTCGCCGAGCGGGCCGCCGCCTTCGTCGACGCCCTCGGCAAGGGACCCCGCCTCATCTCGCCCGTCGCCGTGGACTACATCGACGGCAAGCTCACCGTCTCGGCGCTCACCTACTTCCGCACGGAGGGATCATGATCCAGGACGTCACTCCTCTGCAGGGCCTGCTGGAGGTCGCCGGCCAGTCGCGTGCGTCTGACGTGCACCTCACGGCGAACCATCCGCCGCAGATGCGCGTCGACGGCGACCTCGCCCTCATCCCCGGCTTCGAGCTGCCGACGACCACCAACTGGCTGGAGTCGGCGATCGGCGGCATCCTCTCGAACGATCAGGTGGCGGAGTTCCGCCAGTCGGGCGAGGTCGACCTCTCGATCACGGTCCCCGCGGTCGCCCGCTTCCGCGTCAACATCTTCCGGCAGCTGGGGCAGGTCGCGGTCGCCCTGCGCTTCATCCCCGACCGCATCAAGAGCTTCTCCGAACTCGGCGTGCCGCAGATCGCCGCCGACCTCGTGATGAAGCCGCGCGGGCTCGTCCTCGTCACGGGCCCGACCGGTTCGGGCAAGTCGACGACGCTCGCCTCCATGATCGACGTCGTCAACCAGACCAAGCCCGCTCACATCGTGACGGTCGAGGACCCGGTGGAGTTCCAGCACACGAGCAAGCGAGCGCTCATCCACCAGCGTGAGATCGGCAGCGACACGGCGTCGTTCTCGGAGGCGCTGCGCCGCGTGCTGCGGCAGGACCCCGACATCATCCTCATCGGCGAGCTCCGCGACCCCGAGTCGATCTCGACCGCGCTGACGGCGGCCGAGACCGGTCACCTCGTTCTGTCCACGCTCCACACCCAGAGCGCTGCCAAGTCGATCAACCGCATCGTGGACGCGTTCCCCTCCGACCAGCAGAACCAGGTGCGCGCCCAGTTGGGCGACACGCTACGGGGGATCATCACGCAGACCCTGCTGCCGAAGTCGCAGTCAGAGGGGCGGGTCATCGCGACCGAGGTGCTCGTCAACACCTCCGCGATTGCTAACCTCATCCGCGAGGGAGAGATCGGGCAGATCTACTCGATGCTCCAGGCCGGAGGATCGATCGGCATGCACACGCTCGATCAGGACCTGCAGCGCCTCGTCGCGAACGGCACGATCTCGCTGACGCTCGCGAAGGAGATCGCCGAGGACCCGCGCAGCTTCGACGACACGCGGGTGCGTCCCGTCGACTACGACGCGGAGGCGTGGACGATGCACGCCTCCGAGCGCTCCTCCGCGGGATGGAGCAGCTGATGTCGCTCATCGAGGAGTACACCTACCGCGCGGTCGACGCCGCAGGCGGCGGCGTCGTGAAGGGCACGATCGAGGCCTCCAGCGAGAACGCGGTGGCGGCCAAGCTGCGCGCGCAGGGACTGACGCCGCTCGAGGTCGCCCTCACGTCCAAGACCGGACTCAACCGCGAGATCTCCATCCCCGGCTTCGCCAAGCGCGTCAAGATCTCGACGCTCGCCGTCTTCGCGAAGCAGATGGCGGGCCTCATCAACGCGGGCCTGCCGCTCATGCGGACGCTCTCGATCCTCATCGAGCAGGCCGAGGACCGGATGCTGCGCGAGGCGCTCGTCAAGGTTCACGGCGCGGTCGAGTCGGGCAGCGCGTTCTCGGCGGCACTCGGCCAGCATCCGGACGTCTTCCCGCCGCTCATGGTGAGCATGGTGCGGGTGGGGGAGTCGGGCGGCTTCCTGGGGCAGTCGCTCACGACCGTCGCCGACACCTACAAGAACGAGGCGGAGCTGCAGGACAAGATCAAGTCCGCCACGACCTACCCCCTCATCGTGCTGACCATCGCGATCCTCGGCGTCATCGCGATGGTGACGTTCGTCGTGCCCGTCTTCGAGGGGATGTTCAAGAGCCTCGGCTCTGAGCTGCCGGTCCCGACGCAGATCATCGTGGCGGTCTCGAACAACATGTTCTGGATCCTCCCGGTCATGATCGTCCTCGGTGTCGCCTTCTGGCTGTGGTGGATCCGCAACCGCAACGAGGAGGCCGTGCGCAAGGTCGTCGACCCGATCAAGCTCAAGCTCCCCGTGTTCGGACCGCTCGCGACCAAGATCGCCGTCGCGCGGTTCAGTCGCGGCCTGTCGATGATGCTCAAGGCGGGCGTGCCGCTCGTCCAGGCGCTGTCGATCGTCGGCTCGGCCTCGAACAACCACAAGATCGAGGAGGCGGTCCGTGCCGTCCAGGAGTCGGTGAAGCAGGGCAAGTCCTTCGCCGCGCCCCTCGCCAAGACCGACGTCTTCCCGCCGATGGTCGCGCAGATGGCGGCCGTGGGCGAAGAGTCCGGAACGCTCCCCGACATGCTCGCGAGCATCGCGGACTTCTACGAGGGCGAGGTGCAGACGGCGACCGAGCAGCTGACGGCGTCCATCGAGCCGATCCTGATCGTCGGCATCGGCATCATCATCGGCGGCATGGTGATCTCGCTGTACCTGCCGATCTTCTCGATCTACGGAGAGCTGGGCCAGTCCGGCTGACTCCGACACAGACGGCAGGGCGCGCGGAACTGGGGAGAGGGCCGCGCGTCCTGCTTTTTCTCGCGCTCTGTGCGTGAGAGATTCCTCATCGCGAATAGAAGATAAATACGAGTATCGGGCCATGTCTTCGAGTAGAGTAGGGAACATGGCTTCCACCGTGGATCTTCTCGCAGACGCGGTGGCTGCCGTGCGCGAGGTGTGGCCCGGTGAGCACGTCGAAGGGTGTCCGCCCGGGCAGCTCATGACCGTCAACGATGCGATCGGCAGAGCGCGTCGACTGCTCGATGCCGCGGCGGCGCAGATCGCCGCGGAGATCTCGCACCAGTCGAGGCCGGAGCTCGGCGGCGACTCGCTCGCGCGGCAGCAGGGCTTCCGCAACGCGAACCTCCTAGTGGCGTCCACGCTCGGCACGAGCACGGGCGAGGCGGCCAAGCTCGCGCGCGTCGGCGATGCGACGGCGCCCCGCCTGCTCCTGACCGGCGACCGGGCACCCGCGAAGCATCCGCACGTCGCTGACGCGCTGCGGGCGGGCGCGATCGGAAAGGATGCCGCGGCGGCGATCATCTCGCTTCTCGAGCGCGTCGCGCTCCGGGCGGGCGCGGCGGCGGTCGACGACGCCGAGAAGGTCCTCGTCGTGCAGGCGCAGGGGCTCACGCTCGACCAGCTCGCGAAGGTGCTCGCCCGCGCCGAGGCGTATCTCGATCCCGACGGCGTCGCTCCCCGCGAAGAGGAGCTGCGCGCCGGCCGGTCGCTGTACATCCGCGAGGAGCGTGACGGGATGATCGTCCTGACCGCGCGGCTCGACCCCGAGCGCGCCGCACCGGTCAAGGTGGCGATCGAGGCGATCGTCGCGGCAGAGCTCGCCGCTCAGCGCGACCTCGACGCGGCGGGCGACCCGGACGCGCCGCGGCGGTCGGTTCCGATGATGCAGGCCGACGCGCTGGCGATCGTCTGTGAACACCTCCTCGGCTGCGCGCACCGGGACGTGCCGATGCAGGGGGCGACGGTCGTCGTGCGCCTCGGCCTGGATGCCCTCGAAACCGGCGCCGGCCACGCCACGATCGACGGCATCGCCGCCCCCGTGAGCGTCGGAACCGCCCGCCGTATGGCCGCGGATGCGGGTGTCATTCCGTGCGTGCTCGGCGGCGACAGCGAGATCCTCGACTGGGGCCGGCAGAAGCGGCTGTACACCAAGGCGCAGCGGCTCGCCCTCGTCGAACGTGACGGAGGATGCGTCGGATGCGGCGCGCCGCCGGGACACTGCAAAGTCCACCACCTCCGCTGGTGGTCGCGAGATGCGGGTCCGACCGACCTCGACAACGGCGTGCTCCTGTGCACCTCGTGTCATCACCGGATTCACGACAACGGGTGGGACGTGCGGATCGAGGGCAGGGGAGTGGATGCCGACGTCTGGCTCATCCCGCCCGCGTGGATCGATTCGTCGCGGACCCCGCGGCCCGGAGGGCGACGCCGCTACGACTACGCGGCGTGATCCCCGCGCCCGCAGCGGTCTGGCGCAGACCCGCCTCGCGCCGGCTCGCACCCGCGTCGCGTCAGAGCGACACGCGCATGATCTCCTCGATCGTCGTGATGCCCTCAGCGACCTTGCTGAAGCCGTCTTCGCGCAGCGAGATCATGCCCTCGTCGAGGGCCGTCGACCGCAGCTCCGTGCCGGTCGCGTGCGACACGACGAGCTGCTCCAGCCGCTCGGTGACCTCCATGACCTCGTGCAGCGCGACGCGGCCGCGGTACCCCGTGCCTGAGCACTCCTGGCATCCCACGGCGCGGTAGAGCACGGGCGGATCGAGCGGATTGTGCGGGAACTTCACCGACGTGAGCACATCGCGGCTCTCCGTGTACGCCTCGCGGCACTTCATGCACAGCCGCCGCGCGAGGCGCTGAGCGACCACCGCCGACAGCGCCGTGCCGACGAGGTACGGCTCGCAGCCGATCTCCACGAGTCGCGTCAGAGCGCTGGGGGCATCGTTCGTGTGCAGGGTCGACAGCACGAGGTGCCCGGTCAGCGCCGCCTCGATCGAGATCGTGGCGGTCTCCTGGTCGCGGATCTCGCCGACGAGGACGACGTCGGGGTCCGACCGCAGGATCGACCGCAGCGCGGCTTGGAAGGTCATGCCCGCCCGCTGGTTGACCTGCACCTGGTTGATGCCGGCCATCCGGTACTCCACCGGGTCCTCGACCGTGATGACGTTGATGCGCGGATTGGCGACCGTGTTCAGCGCCGTGTAGAGCGTCGTCGACTTGCCCGAGCCGGTCGGGCCGGTGACCAGCACCATGCCGTGCGGGCGGCTGATGGCCGCGCGGAACTTCTGCTCGTTGCGGATCGAGAACCGCAGGTCGGCCATCGTCAGCGACTGTGCAGAGCTGTCGAGGATGCGCATGACGATCTTCTCGCCCCACACCGTCGGCAGCGTCGCCAGCCGCAGGTCGATCTGCCTGCCGTCGTGATGCACCGAGAGGCGGCCGTCCTGCGGCTTGCGGCGCTCGGCGATGTCGACGGCCGCCATGATCTTCAGGCGCGAGATGACACCGTCCTGGATCGCGCGGTCCGCGCGCTGCATCTCGTGCAGCACGCCGTCGATGCGGTACCGGACGGTCAGATTCCGTTCGCCGGGCTCGATGTGGATGTCGCTCGCACGGTCGTTGATGGCCTGGGCGATCAGCAGGTTGACGAACCGCACGACGGGGGCGTCGTCGACCTGCTCCTCGATCGACTCGGTGCCGGCGGTGCCGTCGGCGGCGGCGATCTCGCCGATCTGCTCCGACAGGTCGCTGAGCTCCTCGTCCGACCGCAGGAAGCGGGCGAACGCCGTCTCCAGGGCGTCGGCGGCCACGACGACGGGCCGGACGTTCAGCTCGGTGGCAGTGGCGATGTCGTCGATCGCGATGAGGTCGGTGGGATCGACCATTCCGATCGTCAGGCTCCGCCGTCCCCGCTCGAGCGGGATCACCTGGTACCGGCGGCACAGGGCGGGCGGGAGCGACGAGATCGTCTCGGCGGATAGCTCCGCCTCCGGCAGGTCGACGAACGGGAGTCCGGTCTGGCGGGCGATGCCCTCCGCGAGCTGCATCTGCGAGATGAGCTGCGACTCGATGAGCCGACGCTTCAGCTCGGCGCCCTCGCCGTACTCGGCGACGGCATCCCACATGTCGTCTGCACTGATGGCCCCAGTTTGCACGAGGCTTTCCGCGAGTCCCTTCACGGCACATCCTCTCCCCGCCTGTAGTCTACGCCGCCGTGGGGCGGGTGGGAAAGAAGAACCTTATTGGGACTGATGTGACGGATGAGCCGGGTGCTCACCGGCCGAGCGTATGGTGTCAACCCCTCGAAGGCTGCGGCGCGTCCTGGTTATCCTGACGCGATGGACGTCGCGCGCATCACCGCCTGGGCCCTCGCCCGCAAACCGATCCGAGCGTTCCTGCGCTACAGCGAGCACGGGGGGTCGATGCTCGCCGACAGCGTGACGTATCGGGCGCTGTTCAGCATCTTCGCGGGAGTCCTGCTGGGCTTCTCCGCCGCCGCGCTGTGGCTCTCGGGCAACCCCGAGGCGTGGCGGGCGCTGATCGACGCCGTCGACAGCGCCATCCCCGGCCTCGTCGGCGACGACGGCATCATCAAGCCCGACGCGATCGAGGCTCCCGCCGGGCTCTCGATCGCGGGGATCATCGCCCTCGTCGGACTCGTCGGCGCGGCGATAGGGGCGATCGGCTCGCTCCGCACCGCGATGCACACGATCGCCGGCCGCCCCACCGACGACCTCGCCTGGTACTGGGTGATCCTGCGCAACCTCGCCATCGCGCTCGGCGCGGGGATCGCGCTCGGCGCCTCGGCGGCGGTCACGGTGCTCGGCACGGCGGGCCTGGGCACCGTCGCCGACGGGCTCGGGCTGGCGCACGACCATCCGCTCGTGACCCTCGCCACGCGCTCCGTCGCGATCGTCGTGACCTTCGTGCTCGACGCGGTCGCGGTGGCGGTGCTCTTCCGTCTCCTCTCCGGCGAGCGCCCGTCGGCGCGGGTGCTGTGGCCAGGCGCTCTGCTGGGCGCGCTCGGGCTCACGGTCCTGCAGACGCTTTCCGGCCTGTTCGTGGGCGGCGCGGGCTCCAACCCGCTGCTCGCGTCCTTCGCCTCCCTCATCGCGCTGCTGCTGTGGGTCAACCTGTCGGCGCAGGTCATCCTGATCGCCACCGCGTACATCGTCGAGGGGATCGCGGAGCAGGGCGACCGCGTCCGGGTGCGTCACGGCGCGCCGACGTTCGCGGCTCGCCGGGCCCAGCGCGCCGAGGATGCGGTGCGCGTGGCGACGGCGGAACTGGACGCCGCCCGGTCGGCGCTCGCGGCGGAGGGTGCGGCGTCACGCGAGAAGTGACGACGTCCGGGGGCCCGAACGCTACGAGTCTGTAAACACTCGCGCGAAACGTGGGACAGCGTCGATCGGGGCCGGTCGCAGTGTGTACAGTCGCAGTCGTGCCCGAGAACGAGACCACCGCTTCCGTGACATCGCATCCGTTGAACGCGACCCATCCTCTGGCCCTCGCGCCGGTCACGGGGCCCGCAAGCTCCGTCGACGGATTCGTGCGCCAGTTCCTGCGCAACCTCAACTACGAGCGCGGCGTCCCGCTGTCCGCTTCCAGCGCCAACGACCGCTACTTCGCGTTCGCGATGACGGTGCGCGACTACCTCATGGCGCGCTGGCTCGAAGACCAACGCCGCCAGCGCGAGCAGCAGGCCAAGGGCGTCTGCTACCTCTCCGCCGAGTACCTCCTCGGCCGCCAGCTCGACAACGACCTGCTCGCCTCGGGCCTGACCGACATCGCGACCGAGGCGATGGCCGCGTGCGGCATCGACATCGACGAGCTGCGCGCGCAGGAGGTCGAGCCCGGTCTCGGCAACGGAGGCCTCGGTCGCCTCGCGGCGTGCTTCATCGACTCCCTCGCGACGCTCGGCGTGCCGAACATCGGCTACGGCATCCGCTACGAGTACGGCATCTTCCGGCAGACGTTCGTCGACGGCCAGCAGGTCGAGCAGCCAGACGCCTGGCTGTCGATGGGATCGCCGTGGGAGTTCCCGCACCCGGAGGCGGCGCAGACCATCTCCTTCGGCGGTCACACCGAGACCTACGACGACGAGGGTGTGATGCGCAGCCGGTGGGTGCCGGGCTGGAACGTGCAGGCGGTCCCGTACAACTACATGGTCCCCGGCTATCAGAACGGCCGCGTCAACACGCTGCGGCTGTGGAGCGCGAAGGCCACGAACTCGTTCGACCTGCGCGTGTTCAACTCCGGCGACTACGAGGAGGCCGTGCGCGCGCAGACGTACGCCGAGAACATCTCGAAGGTCCTGTACCCCGAGGACTCCACGCCGCAGGGCAAGGAGCTGCGCCTGCAGCAGCAGTACTTCTTCGTCGCGGCATCCATCGCCGACTTCTTCGAGCACCAGCTGGCAGACGGCTTCGACCTCGCCCAGCTGCCCGATCGTGTCATCTTCCAGCTCAACGACACCCATCCCGTCATCGCGGTCCCCGAGATGATGCGGGTGCTCGTCGACGAGAGGAAGCTGGACTGGGATGCCGCGTGGTCGATCACGCAGAAGTGCTTCGCCTACACGTGCCACACCCTGCTGCCCGAGGCGCTGGAGGTATGGCCCGTCGAGCTCCTCGGCCGCCTGCTGCCGCGGCACCTGGAGATCATCTACCGCATCAACGACGAGTTCCTCGCCGAGGTGCGCGAGCGCTTCGGCGACGACGAGATGCGCATCCGCAACATGTCGATCATCGGCGAGTTCCCGGTGCGCTCGGTGCGCATGGCGTACCTCGCGACGGTCGCGGGGGCCAAGGTCAACGGCGTCGCGGAGCTGCACTCGCAGCTGCTGCGCGACAAGGTGCTGCCCGACTTCGACGAGTTCTACCCCGGGAAGTTCACGAACGTCACCAACGGCGTCACCCCGCGCCGGTTCGTCCGGCTGGCCAACCCCGCGCTGTCGGAGCTCATCACCGAAGCGCTCGGCAGCGGCTGGATCACCGATCTTGAGCGCCTGCGCGAGCTGGAGTCGTACGCCGAGGACCCCGAGTTCCGGTCGCGGTTCCGCGAGGTGAAGGCCGCGAACAAGCGCCGGCTGTCCGAGGTGCTGCGCGCCCGCGACGGCTTCGACGTGAGCGACGGCCACATGCTCGACGTCATGGTGAAGCGCCTGCACGAGTACAAGCGCCAGATGCTCAAGGTCCTGCACATCGTCACCGCGTACGAGGGCATCGTGTCGGGGCGCGTCGCGGCATCCGACGTCACGCCGCGAACGTTCATCTTCGGAGCGAAGGCTGCGCCCGGCTACGTCAACGCCAAGCGGATCATCCACCTCATCAACGCGGTCGGGTCGGTCGTCAACGCCGACCCGCGCGTGGACGGACGGCTCAAGGTCCTCTTCCCGCCGAACTACAACGTGACCCTCGCCGAGCGCGTCATCCCCGCCGCCGACCTGTCGGAGCAGATCTCGCTCGCCGGCAAGGAGGCCTCAGGAACGGGCAACATGAAGTTCGCCCTCAACGGCGCCCTCACGATCGGCACGGACGACGGCGCGAACGTCGAGATCCGCGAGCTGGTGGGCGACGACAACTTCTTCCTCTTCGGCATGAGCGAGCCCGAGGTCGAGGCGCTGTGGGCGCGCGGCTACAAGCCGGCGGAGTTCTACCAGGCCGACGACAACCTGCGCCGCGCCCTCGATCTCATCGTCTCGGGCGCGTTCTCGGGCGGCGACAAGAGCGTGTTCGAGCCGATCGTGTCGAACCTGCTGTACGACGACCGGTTCATGGTGCTCGCCGACTACTCGTCGTACATCGCTGCGCAGGCGAAGGTCGACGAGGCCTATCGCGACGAGGACGCGTGGACGCGCTCGGCGATCCTCAACATCGCCCGCTGCGGCTTCTTCTCCTCCGACCGGTCGATGCGCGACTACATCGATCGCGTCTGGCACACGCCGCCGGTGATCTGACCGGCGGGTCGTTGCGTTTCGTCTCGTCGCTGCGCTCCTCGCTCAACGACCGGTGCCCCCGGGCGTTGAGCGAGCGCGGCCCCCGGGCGTTGAGCGAGCGCGGCCCCCGGGCGTTGAGCGAGCGCAGTCCCCGGGCGATGAGCGAGCGCGGCCCCCGGGCGTTGAGCGAGCGCAGCGAGACGAAACGCAGCTACCGCCCGTAACGCTCGACGAAGGCGCGGAGGATCCGCCCCGTGTGGGTCACCGGCAGCCGCCGGACGGCGTCGAGCGTGAGGGCGAGCTCGTCGGCGGCGAAGTATCCGTGGTCGGCGTACGCGTGGATGCGGGTCGTGATGCCGTCGACGTCCAGCTCCGGATGGAACTGCGTCGCGTAGACGTTCTGCCGCACGCGGAACATCTGCACGGGGCACGCGTGTCCCCGCGCGAGGAGCGTCGCCGACGGCGGCAGCTGCGAGATCGCCTCCTTGTGGCCGACGAACGCGGTGAACTCGTCGGGCAGCCCCGCCAGCAGCGGATCCGCCGCGCCCTCGGGTGTGCGGGTCACCTCGATGACGCTGATCGGCTCGCGATGGGTTCTGTCGATCCGCGCGCCCTGGTGCGCGCCGAGCGTGCCCACGCCGTAACAGGCGCCGAGGAAGGGGAAGTCGCGCGCGACGACGTCGTCGAGCAGCGTGCGGAACTCCGCCTCGACGCGCCGCTGCACGGCCGACTTGCCCTCGGGCGGGTCGGAGGCGTTGAACGGGCCTCCGCCGACGAACACGCCCGACCAGTCGTCGAGATCGAGGTCGCCGAGGGGACGCGCCTCCATCCGCACGCGCACGAGCTCGTCCTCGGAGAGGCCCGCGAAGCGCCGGAAGAGGGCGTACTCCTCATCGGCGGGGACGTCTTCGGCGCGGGTCGCCAGCAGCAGGAAGGGCTTCATCGGCTGTCGAGTCTATTCCCGTCGCGTCGTGGCTCCGAACCCGCGCGACGTGGGCGGTGATCGCGCTGAGCGTCTCCGCGACTGCGGGGTTGCGCGGTCCCTCGTCGCGGGCGACGGCCCAGTACGACAGCGGATGCGACCACCCGCCGTCCAGGACACGCTCCAGGCGAGGGTCCGCGTCGGCGACGAAGTCCGGCAGGATGCCGATCCCGGCTCCCGCCGCCGTCGCCTCCACGTGCGCGAACACGCTCGTCGAGCGCAGCGACGGGGGAGAGGGCGGGAGCCCCTGGAAGGCGCGATCGAGCTCGTCGACCTGCAGCGAGGACTCCACGTAGTAGACGAGCGGATGCCGCGACAGCTCGTCGACGGTGAAGGGCCGGCCGTTCTCGGCGAGGTAGGACGCCGTCGCGTACAGCCGGAGCGAGTAGGCGCACACGGGTGTCGCGTAGGCGCGCAGCACCTGTGGCCTCCCGACGACGATCTCCAGGTCGACGCCTGAGCGGTGCTGGCGTGCCCGCTGGGTCGCCGCGATGAGCTCGACGCCGAGGTGGGGATGGCTGCGTCGCAGCTCGACCATCGCGGGGACGAGGAAGACCGTCGTGAAGGCGTCGGGAGCGGCGATCCGCACGACTCCGCGCATGCTCCCGTCGTCGCCCTCGGCCAGCTCCCGCAGCGAGTCCTCGATCCGCTCGGCGATCGCGACCGCACGGCGCCCGAGGTCGGTGACGGCCCATCCGCTCGTCGTGCGGACGAGCACGCGGCCGCCCATCGCGCGCTCCAGGGCGCCGATGCGGCGGGACACGGTCGAGTGGTTGACTCCCATCATGTCCGCGGCCGCCGTGTAGCGGCCCAGGCGCGCGACGGCCAGGAACGTCATGAGGGCATCCAGTGGGGGCTCGGCCGGCGATGCTGCCATGCACCCGATTGTGCGCTCATGCACACCCGCGGTGCAAGAATGCCACGATCCTGTGCGTTGATCTGCAGGCGAGAGGTGCCTACCGTGACTAGCGGCAGCGTCGCCGACGGAGGGAGCATCATGTCCACCATCGCCTGGATCGGCCTCGGCCATATGGGCCTCCCCATGACCGGGCACCTCGTCTCGGCAGGTCACGTCGTGCGCGGCGTCGACGTCGACCCGGCCGCGGCCGCCGCGGCGGCAGCACGCGGGGTCGACGTCGTGGCGTCGATCGCCGCGGCCGTCGAGGGCGCAGACGCCTGCATCACCTCGCTTCCCCGGCCGGAGCACGTGCGCGCCGTCTACGGCGGCGAGGACGGGATCTTCGGCCATGCCGCGCCGCACGCGCTGCTGCTGGACACGTCGACGGTCGACATCGACACGTCGCGCTGGTGCCACCGCGAGGCGAGCGCCCGCGGCCTCTCCTTCGTCGACTCGCCGATCTCGGGCGGGACGGCCGGCGCCGCGGCGCATTCGCTCACCTTCATGCTGGGCGGCCGCCCGGACGACGTCGCGCGGGCCACGGAGCTGGTCGCCCCTATGGCGGGGACGGTCATCGCCTGCGGCGACGGCGGCTCGGGCATCGCGGCCAAGCTCGTCAACAACATGATGCTGTTCGTGAGCGTCATGGCCATGTCGGAGGGCTCGCAGCTGGCGGAGCAGCTGGGACTGGACGCACGGACCTTCTGGGAGGTCGCGAACGCCTCGTCGGGATCGTCCTGGGCCCTGCGCACGTGGTACCCGGTCCCCGGGGTCGTGGAATCGGCGGCCGCCAACCGGAACTTCGACGCGACGTTCTCCGTCGATCTCGCGCGCAAGGACTGCAGCCTCGCCGTCGCGGCCGGCAGGACGACGGGCGTGCACCTGCCCGCCGCGGAGCTGGCGCTCTCGCAGCTGGACGCGCTCGTCGAGGAAGGACTGGGCGGGAAGGACTGCACCCTCGTGGCGAAGCTCGCCTCGCCCGACGGGACACTCCGGGGCTATGACGCCGCGACCACCACATCCGAGGAGAGATCATCATGACCCACGCTGCGCCGACCGCGATCCCGCACGTCGTCGGGGGAGTCCGCGTCCCCGCGGACGGACGGGTCGGCCCCGTCTACAACCCGGCCACCGGCGAGCAGACCGGAGAGGTGGCGCTGGCATCGGCCGACTTCGTGCACGAGGTCGCGCGCACGGCGCAGGCCGCGCAGCGCGGATGGCGGGACACGGGCCTCGGCAAGCGCCAGCAGATCATCTTCCGCCTCCGCGAGATCATCTCGTCCCGCGCCGAGGAGCTCGCCCGGATCATCACCGCCGAGCATGGGAAGACGGTCGCCGACGCCCTCGGCGAGGTCGCGCGCGGCCTGGAGAACGTCGAGTTCTGCACGAGCCTCATGCACCACCTCAAGGGCGAGTATTCGGAGCAGGTCGCCGGCGGTGTCGACGTGCATCAGGTGCGCCAGCCCGTCGGCGTCGTCGCGTGCATCACGCCGTTCAACTTCCCGGCCATGGTGCCGCTGTGGATGGTCACGACCGCGATCGCGGCGGGAAACGCGGTGATCCTCAAGCCCAGCGAGCGAGACCCCTCCGCCGCCGTGTGGCTCGCCGACGCCTTCCGCGAGGCCGGAGTCCCCGACGGCATCCTCAACGTCGTCCACGGCGACAAGGAGGCGGTCGATGCGATCCTCGACGATCCGATCATCCGCGCCGTCTCGTTCGTGGGGTCGACGCCCGTCGCGAAGCACATCTACACGCGCGCGGCTCAGAACGGCAAGCGGCTCCAGGCCCTCGGCGGCGCGAAGAACCACATGATCGTCATGCCGGACGCCGATCTGGACGCCGCCGCCGACGCCGCCGTGTCGGCCGCCTACGGCTCGGCGGGGGAGCGGTGCATGGCGATCTCCGTCGTCGTCGCCGTCGGTGAGGTCGCCGACCCGCTCGTCGCGAAGATCGCGGAGCGGCTGCCGGCCCTGCGGGTCGGCGACGGCGCCGACCCGCGCACCGAGATGGGACCGCTCATCACGCGCGACGCGCTGCAGCGCGTGACCGGCTTCGTCGCCGGGGCGGAGGCGGAGGGGGCGAGCCTCGTGGTCGACGGCCGCGCGGTCGACGTCGCAGGCGACGGCTTCTTCATCGGGCCGTCGCTCGTCGACGGGGTCGCCCCGGGAATGCGCGTCTACGACGAGGAGATCTTCGGTCCCGTGCTCTCCGTCGTGCGCGTCGCGAGCTACGACGAGGCCGTCGAGCTGGTCAACGCCAGCCGGTACGCCAACGGCACCGCGGTCTTCACGAGGGACGGGAAGACCGCACGTCAGTTCGAGTACGACATCGAGGTGGGGATGGTGGGCGTCAACGTGCCGATCCCCGTCCCCGTCGGGGCGTTCTCGTTCGGCGGGTGGAAGGACTCGCTGTTCGGCGACACGCACATGTACGGACCGGAGGCGTTCGCCTTCTACACGCGGCGCAAGGTCGTGACGACGCGCTGGCCGGAGCCGAGCGAGAGCCAGATCAGCCTCGGATTCCCGACGCACTGACGCGTGCGGCCGCGTGCGGCCCCGGCCGCATTAGGCTCGTCCCAGGAGGTCAGCATGGCGATTGCACGACTGCACGGAGGCCCGCTCGACGGGCAGGTCATCCCGCTCGATGACGCGGCCCAGACCCGCCTCATCCTGCCGTACAGCGAGACCCAGGTGGTCTACGAGCGCGACGGCGCGCTGGAGAACACGGGGGACGGCGACGGCCCCACGAGCGCCGAGTTCCGCTACCTCGAAGCCCAGGACGACATCGACCCCGATCCCGACGGCCGCGACGAGTGAGCTCTGACGGCGCCGAGCGCTCGATGGAGATCGAGCGCAAGTACGACGCCGACGACGCGACGGCGCTGCCCGACTGGTCCGCGCTGCCCGGCGTGGCCCGCGTGGGCGCTCCCGAGCACAGAGAGCTCGACGCACGGTATCTCGACACCCCTGACGGCGCCCTCGCGAGCGCGCTGACGGCGCTGCGCCGACGCACGGGCGGTCCCGACGAGGGCTGGCACGTCAAGCGGTCGCTCGCGGCGGGCAAGCACGAGACCCGTTGGCCCCTCGGCCCCGCCGCAGGCGATGACGAGGCGATCGAGGTGCCCGGCCCCGTCGCCGCCGAGCTCGCGGAGATCGCGAGCCCGCCGTTCGCGGAGATCGCGCGCATCCGCAACTCCCGCACGGCGTACGCGCTCATCGACGCTCAGGGGGCCCTCGTCGCCGAGTTCGTCGACGACCGCGTGACCGCCGCCGACCTGCGACGCGGCGTCGAGACGCGCTGGCGGGAGTGGGAGCTGGAGCTCGGCCCTGCGGCACCGGCGGACCCGGCGCCGCTGTTCGCGGCCGCCGACGCGCTCGTCCTCGCCGCAGGCGGGCGGGTGTCGGCATCCGGCTCGAAGCTCGGGCGCGCGCTCGGCCACTGATCCCCCGAGCGCATTGACGCCGCAACGCACTGACGCCGCCCCCGGCTTCGGTCGGGGCGGCGTCAGCGACTGGTGGCCCAGGATACTCCCCGGGCCTGTGGACGGTCAGAAGTTGATCATGTGACCGGCGAGGCCGTGGAACGCCTCCTGCAGCGCCTCCGACAGCGTCGGGTGCGTGTGGACGTTGCGCGCCAGCTCCAGCGCCGTGAGGTCCCACTTCTGCGCGAGGGTCAGCTCGGGCAGAAGCTCTGAGACGTCGGGCCCGATGAGGTGGCCGCCGACGAGCTCGAGGTGCTCGGCATCCGCGATCAACTTGACGAAGCCGACCGGCTCGCCGAGGCCGTGCGCCTTGCCGTTGGCCATGAACGGGAACGTGGCGACCTTGTACTCGCGCCCCGTCTCCTTGTACTGCGCCTCGGTGTAGCCGAACGAGGCCACCTGCGGCGAGCAGAACGTCGCGCGCGGCATCATCCTGTAATCGCCGAGCGTCATCGTCTCGGCGCCGCCGATCGTCTCTGCGGCCACGACGCCCTGCGCCTCGGCGACGTGCGCGAGCTGCAGCTTGGCGGTGACGTCGCCGATCGCGTAGATGCCCTCGACGTCCGTGCGCATGTGGTCGTCGATCACGATGGCGCCGCGGTCGCTCACCGTGACGCCGGTGTTCTCCAGGCCGAAGCCCTCGACCCGCGGGGCGAACCCGATCGACATGAGGACCTTGTCGGCCTCGATCGATCCCTGCGCGCCGCTCTTGTTGTCGGTGTAGGTCACGGTGACCTTGTCGCCGGAGTCGACGACCGTCTCGACCTTGGTCGAGACGAGGATGTCGATGCCGTAGTTCTTGTACTGGCGCGCGATCTCCTTCGAGACGTCGGCGTCCTCGTTGGGGAGCGCGCGGTCGAGGAACTCGATGATCGTGACCTTCACGCCGTAGTTCGACAGGACGTAGGCGAACTCCATGCCGATCGCGCCGGCGCCGACGATGACGATCGAGTCCGGCAGCTCGCGCGAGAGGATCTGCTCCTCGTACGTCACGACGTTCTCGCTCAGGGTCACGCCAGGCAGCAGGCGCACCGTCGATCCGGTCGCGATGATGACGTTGTCGAACGTCACGTCCTCGGTGGAGCCGTCGCTCTTGGTCACCGTGATGGCCTTGGGGCCCGTGAACGACCCGCGCCCCTCGTATTCGGTGACCTTGTTCTTCTTCATGAGGTAGTGGATGCCCTTGACGCGGCCGTCTGCGACCTCGCGACTGCGGTCCCACGCGACGCCGAAGTCGAGCGAGAATTCGCCCGAGATGCCGAAGAAGTCGGCCTTGTGCTTCAGGGTGTGCGCGATCTCGGCGTTCTTCAGCAGCGCCTTCGAGGGGATGCAGCCGACGTTGAGGCACACGCCGCCCCAGTACTTCTCTTCGATGATGGCCGTGGACAGCCCGAGCTGCGCGGAACGGACCGCCGCGACATAGCCACCGGGGCCGGCACCGAGGACGACGACGTTGTAATGAGGCATGCCTCCAGCCTAGTCCTCGCGGGAGGGTCGCTTCCGCGTCAGGACGAGGGTGACGACGACGCCCGCGACGACGATGACGCCGATCACGATCCACACCGGCAGCAGCTCGACGCTCGCATCGTCGCTCTCGAGCGGGACGCTCACGCTGCCGGACGGCACGGTCATCCCGTCGCCCACGGCGAACGAGTAGTCGCCCGAGATCGGATGGCCGTCGCTGGAGACGACGCGCCACTTGACGGTGACGGGGCCGGACGCCTCGCCCGTGAGTGACTGGGTCACCCGCACGCCGTCGAGCACGGGGGCGCCGTCGGTCAGCGACTGCCCTCCGGCATCCGTGACGGCGACCTCCGTCGTCCCGTCGCCGCCGAGCAGGACGCCGCTGAAGGTCAGCGTGATGCTCGCCGGCAGCGTCTCGACCACCGCGTCGGGTGCGGGGTCCGCGCCGAGCAGCTCATCGTGCGCGAACGCGGGGGAGGCCACGGAGGCGAGGACGATACCCGCGAGCAGGCCGAGCGCGCCGAGCAGGCGCTTGTGAATTCCTGATGACGACACCCGATCCAGCCTACCCACGCCTGTTGCCGGCGGGGCGGTCGTCCTAGCATGGCGACAGGCGCTCCGTCGATGCGCACGGACGCCTCCGACGAGAGAGTGGGTGCGGGATGGACGCCATGATGATGGACGCCATGTCGAAGGACATGATGTCGATGGAGGGCATGCCCGAGATGGACATGACCGCGATGATGAGCGCCGCGCAGGCCTGCATGGACGCATGCGCCGCGTGCGAGCAGGCGTGCACGGTGTGCTCTGTGCAGATGATGGACGGGCAGATGATGGACTGCGCGCCGTCGTGCATGAACTGCGCGGACATGTGCAACACGATGATGCGCGCCATGATGCGGATGCAGGGCATGACGCCGGCGTCGATGATGGCGATGCTCGACGCCTGCATCGCGATGTGTCAGACGTGCATGGACATGTGCATGCCGCACGCCGACATGAGCCCCGTGTGCAAGATGTGCGCGGACGCCTGCAAGGCGTGCATGGACGCCTGCAGGGCGATGAGGAGCACCATGGCGGCGGCCGCCTGAGGGCGGGGCGGACTCAGCGCAACTCTGCTCAGCGCAGTTCGAGGGCGTTGAACAGCCGCTGCCCCACGCTCACCGCGTGATACCGCGGGTGGTAGGCGACGGGCGTCCCCGGCTCGACGGCGTCCGTGAGACCTGCGCCGTTCCACACCGAGAGGGGCTCGCCCTCCAGCGTGTGCAGTCGCACGCGGTCCTGCGCCCGATCCACGTCGGTGACGATGACATCGACCCACTCGGCCGGCGTGGCCGAGACCAGGCGGGCCTGGATCAGGTGCACGGCGTGCCCGGGGGCGAAGGACGAGCAGGCGCCGCCGTGTCCGCACATGCACAGCTCGTCCCGACGCACCGGTGCGGGTGTGAGGCGGTCATGCGGCGTGAACACGGGGTGACTCCTTGTCGTCTGGCTCGGTATCCGACAGGCTAGGTGCACACCCGCAGCCCTGTCCTCGTCGAAGACACAGGACGAAACAAACCCCCGCACCGTCGAGACCGCCCGGGATCGGCCTCATCGCCGAGCGCGCGATCGGTTAGGGTGAAACAGGAGGAGGACAGCGTGGACGAGAACCGTCGGCCGGACGACATCCGGGACATCCGGCGCGAAGGCGAGCCGCCTCATCGCGCCTCGACCGATACGACGCAGACGTTCGGCCACGACTCCGATCTGTCCTTCATCCCGTTCGGCAGCGACCTGAGCGAGGTGGAGCTGGAGGCGATCGCCGCGCTCCCGTCGCGGTCCGCGATGCTGCTGGTGCGGTCCGGTCCGACCGCCGGAGCCCGGTACCTGCTCGACACGGACGTCACGACCGTGGGGCGTCACCCCGAGGCGGACATCTTCTTCGACGACGTCACCGTCTCCCGCAGGCACGCGGAGATCACCCGCTCGGGCACCTCCTTCGAACTCGTCGACCAGCGGTCGCTCAACGGCACCTACGTCAACGGAGAACGCGTCGACAGGGCGCTGCTGACCAACGGCGCCGAGCTGCGCATCGGCAAGTTCCGACTGAACTTCTTCGCCTCGCCGGTCGATCGCGAGCTGGCCGGGTGAGCCCGGCCGCCGCCCCCCGTCGACGCCCGGCGTCCGCGGGTCATCTGAGCATCGGCCAGGTCCTCGCGCGTCTCACTCCCGAGTTCCCCCTCCTGAGCGCGAGCAAGCTGCGCTACCTCGAGGTGCAGGGGATCGTCACGCCGATCCGTACGGAGTCCGGCTACCGGAAGTTCTCGCCCGGCGACCTGGAGCGGCTGCGCACCACGCTGACGATGCAGCGCGACTACGGCATCCCGCTCGCGCGGATCCGCGAGTACCTCGACGACCCGCACGGCGAGCTGTCGGCGATGCCCGCTTCGATCGTCCACACGGCACGGCGGCACCGTCGCGACGAGATCCTCGCCGCCGCCGACGCCTCGCCGGCGCTGCTGAACGACGCGATCAGCGCGGGACTCATCCCGGCGGGGGACACCTTCGACGACCGTTCCCTCGGCATGCTGCGGTCGCTCGCGGCACTGGACGGCCACGGCATCCAGCCGCGTCACCTGCGCACGCTCCGGCAGGCGGCGGAGCGCGACGTCGCCCTCGTCGAGAGCGCCCTGGCGCCGCTGCTGCGCAAGCAGGATCCCGGATCGCGGGCTCGCGCGCACGAGCTGGCGCCCGAGCTGATCCGCCGTCTCGACGAGCTGCGCGCCGGCATCGTGCAGGCCGCCCTGGAGCGCCTCGCTCCCTGACCCGATCGCGACACGCCGGGACGGTAGGACCGGATGTCGTTGCCGGGTGGGCGTCCCTCATCTAGCGTGGAACAGACACACCCATACCGCAGGAGGCGAAATGAGCGCGCATGACGCGATCGGCGAGCCGCAGTTCATGACGGATCTGCTGTTCACCGACGGCCTCCCGCAGATGGATGACGAGGTCGGCTACCGCGGCGCCGTCGCGGCGCGCGCGGCGGGCATCACGTACCGCCAGCTGGACTACTGGGCCCGCACCGAGCTCGTCGAGCCGACCGTCCGCGGCGCCTCCGGCTCGGGATCGCAGCGCCTCTACGGCTTCCGCGACATCCTCGTGCTCAAGCTCGTGAAGCGACTGCTCGACACGGGCATCTCGCTGCAGCAGATCCGCACGGCTGTCGACCAGCTGCGTGCCGCAGGCATCCGCGACCTCGCGGGCACGACGCTCATGAGCGACGGCGCCTCGGTCTACCTGTGCACCTCGAACGACGAGGTCATCGACCTGGTCAGTCGCGGTCAGGGCGTCTTCGGCATCGCCGTGGGCAAGGTCCTCCACGAGGTGGAGTCGACGCTCCTCGACTTCGACCCGCAGGCGCCGGACCCCGTCGACGAGCTCGCGGCCCGCCGGTCGGCCCGCTCGGCCTGAGCCCTTCGCGGCGCGGCGTTTCGTCTCGCTCCGCTCGCTCAACGTCCGGTCGTTGAGCGGGGCGGTCGTTGAGCGGGGCGGTCGTTGAGCGAGGTGGTCGTTGAGCGAGGAGCGCAGCGACGAGACGAAACGCAGCAGCGACGAGACGAAACGCAGCAGCGACGAGACGAAACGCAGCAGCGACGAGACGAAACGCAGCAGCGACGAGACGCCCGACGCCTACGCGCGGGCTTCGCCGGCCGTCGGGATGCGGCCCGTCCGCACGACGCGGTCCAGCAGCGCGTCGAAGTCGCCCGCGAGCTCCTGAGCGGAGTCGCCGGGCCAGATGTGCAGCGGCTTGGCGGCCCCCTGGGCCTGTTGCAGCGACGTGCGCTCGGGAAGCTGCGGCGACAGCACGAGCGGACCGAACATGTCGCGCAGCTCCTTGATGCGGAACTGGTGCTCGATCGACTGCGGGCGCACGCGGTTGACGACGATGCCTAGCGGCTGCAGGCGAGGGGACAGACCCCGGCGGATCTCCTCGATCGCGCGCAGCGCGCGGTCGGCGGCGGCGACGGAGAAGAGGCCGGGCTCGGTCACGACGATGACGCGATCGCTCGCGGCCCACGCCGTGCGGGTCAGCGCGTTCAGCGACGGCGCGCAGTCGACCAGCACGAGGTCGTAGTCGGCCTCGATGGTCGCGAGCGCCTCCTCGAGCTTCCAGACGTCGCGCACGCTCGGGTGCGGCCCGTCGAAGTTGATCGCGGACGGGCTGCCGATCATGACGTCGATCGTCCCGGGGTGCACCTTCGCCCAGCCGCTGGAGGTGATGGCCTGACGGACCACCTTCTCCTTGGGGTTGGCCAGCACATCGGCGACGTTGAGCCTGCCGGCGACCTGGATGTCCATCCCCGTCGATACGTCGGACTGCGGGTCGAGATCGACGACGAGGGTCCGGACGCCGCGCGCGAACGCCGCGGAGGCGAGGCCCAGGGTCACGGTCGTCTTGCCGACCCCGCCCTTCAGCGAGCTGACGGAGAGTACGTGCACGAGGCTCTACGTTACCGTCCCCTAGGCTGTGAGGACACTCAAGCGTTCCTCCGCCGACGATGCGAGCGCGCCGGTCATCCCCACGTGAGGTGAGCATGTTCCGAAAGATCCTGGTCGCGAACCGCGGTGAGATCGCCATCCGGGCGTTCCGTGCGGCGTTCGAGCTCGGTGCGCGAACCGTGGCCGTCTACCCGTACGAGGATCGCTACTCGCTGCACCGCCTCAAGGCGGACGAGGCGTACGAGATCGGCGAGAAGGGCCACCCCGTCCGCGCCTACCTCGACGTGGCCGAGATCATCCGCGTCGCGCGGGAGAGCGGCGCGGACGCGATCTACCCCGGCTACGGCTTCCTCTCGGAGAACCCGGACCTCGCGGCGGAGGCCGCTGCCGCAGGCATCACCTTCATCGGGCCGCCTGCGTCGGTGCTCGAGATGGCAGGCAACAAGGTCACGGCCAAGGAGCACGCGATCGCGGCGGGCGTGCCCGTGCTGCGCTCGACGCAGGCGTCCGATGACGTCGACGCGCTCGTGGCGCAGGCCGGGGACATCGGGTTCCCCATCTTCGTGAAGGCCGTCGCCGGCGGCGGCGGCCGCGGCATGCGGCGCGTCGAGACGCCCGAGCAGCTCGCGCCCGCACTCGCGGAGGCGATGCGGGAGGCCGGAAGCGCCTTCGGCGACGCGCGCGTCTTCCTCGAGCAGGCGGTGCAGCGGCCCCGTCACGTCGAGGTGCAGATCCTCGCCGACGGCGCAGGCCACACGGTGCACCTGTTCGAGCGCGACTGCTCCGTGCAGCGTCGGCACCAGAAGGTCGTCGAGATCGCCCCCGCACCCAACCTCGCCGACGACGTGCGCGAGTCGCTCCACCGCCACGCGGTCGCGTTCGCGGAGTCGATCGGCTACCAGAACGCCGGGACGGTGGAGTTCCTGCTCGAGACGGCGGGTCCCCGGACGGGAGAGGTCGTCTTCATCGAGATGAACCCCCGCATCCAGGTCGAGCACACGGTGACCGAGGAGGTCACCGACGTCGATCTCGTCCAGTCGCAGATGCGCATCGCGGCGGGTGAGACGCTCGACGACCTGGGCCTGCGGCAGGAGGACATCCAGCTGCGCGGCGCGGCGCTGCAGTGCCGCATCACGACCGAGGACCCGACGCAGGGGTTCCGTCCCGACACCGGCAAGATCACGACGTACCGCTCGCCCGGCGGCGCCGGCATCCGCCTCGACGGCGGCACGACGGCGGCCGGCTCGCAGGTGAGCCCGCACTTCGACTCGATGCTCGCAAAGCTCACGTGCCGGGGCCGCGACTTCCAGGCCGCCGTCCGGCGGTCGCGGCGCGCCCTCGCCGAGTTCCGCATCCGGGGCGTGTCGACGAACATCCCGTTCCTCCAGCAGGTGCTGGACGACCCCGCGTTCGTCGCGGGCGACCTGAGCACCGCGTTCATCGACGAGCGCCCCGCCCTCGTGAAGGGACGCGAGTCGAAGGACCGCGGATCGAAGGTCATGGCCTGGCTCGCCGACGTCACGGTCAACAAGCCGCACGGCGACAACCCGCTCACGGTCAACCCCGCCTCCAAGCTCCCGCCCATCGCGCTGACCGGCGCCCCGCCGGCCGGCTCCCGCCAGCGGCTGCAGGAGCTCGGCCCCGCAGGGTTCGCCGCGTCGCTTCGCGAGCAGACCGCGCTGGCCGTGACCGAGACCACGTTCCGAGACGCACACCAGTCCCTGCTGGCCACGCGCGTCCGCACGCGCGACCTCGTCACCGTCGCGCCCTACGTCGCGCGACTGACACCGCAGCTGCTGTCGGTCGAGGCGTGGGGCGGCGCGACTTACGACGTCGCGCTGCGCTTCCTCGGCGAGGACCCCTGGGAGCGGCTGGACGCCCTGCGCGCCGCGCTGCCCAACGTCGCCATCCAGATGCTGCTGCGCGGGCGCAACACGGTCGGCTACACGCCGTACCCGACGGCGGTGACGGACGCCTTCGTCCGTGAGGCCGCGGCGTCCGGCGTCGACATCTTCCGGATCTTCGACGCCCTCAACGACGTGTCCCAGATGAGGCCGGCGATCGACGCCGTGCTGCAGACGGGCACGTCGGTCGCCGAAGTGGCCCTGTGCTACACGGGCGACCTCCTCGATCCCGCAGAGGACCTGTACACGCTCGACTACTACCTCCGCCTCGCGGAGCAGATCGTGGACGCCGGGGCCCACATCCTCGCGATCAAGGACATGGCGGGCCTGCTGCGTCCCGGCGCCGTGACGCGCCTCGTGACGGCGCTGCGCGAGCGATTCGACCTGCCGGTCCACGTCCACACGCACGACACCGCGGGCGGTCAGCTGGCGACGCTGCTGGCCGCGAGCGCGGCGGGGGCCGACGCGGTCGACGCCGCGGCCGCACCCATGTCGGGCACGACGAGCCAGCCCTCGCTGTCGGCCCTCGTCGCCGCACTCGCCCACACCGATCGCGACACCGGGCTGAGCCTTCCCGCCGTCGCCGACCTGGAGCCCTACTGGGAGGCGGTGCGCCACATGTACCGCCCGTTCGAGTCCGGACTTCCCGGTCCGACCGGGCGCGTGTACACGCACGAGATCCCCGGCGGGCAGCTGTCCAACCTGCGCCAGCAGGCGATCGCGCTGGGGCTGGCCGACGACTTCGAGCTCATCGAGGACATGTACGCCGCGGCGAACGAGATCCTCGGCCGGGTGCCGAAGGTCACGCCG
>Ga0182739_1000948_pt1 | contig 32513 bp, 30 predicted proteins | sample eDN5th30CBELigBY_FD_128873 | JGI IMG/M metagenome (GOLD analysis project Ga0182739, IMG submission 128873) | Enriched backyard soil microbial communities from Emeryville, California, USA - eDNA 5th pass 30_C BE-Lig BY (version 2) (version 2) | ecosystem: Environmental > Terrestrial > Soil >... | reverse complement strand
CTACAAGCTCCTTCTTCGTTTCAACAGGGCACCTGAATCGTCTTTTCATCGATTTTACTCCTTACTCATTTTAGTGTATATGAGGTGGAATGGAGTGTCCAATTGGATTAGGGGGCTATATAGCTTTTTCCGCTAGCCATCCATATAGAAACTAACTTTCCTGTATGGCATGCCAGAAGTGATGTAAATAGAACAAAGAGCTGTCCATAAGTCGTTTAGACTGTGGCAGCTCTTTTTATTTCCGATATTATCAGCTGTTATGGCTCGGTACGACGCTGCGCAGCACCGTCATGCGGCCATCGAGCATGTAGGCGCCTAGCGTGGCTGGAAGCAGAATACACTCGCCGGCCTTCACATCAATTACGCCATCAGTCCAGCTTATCTTGCCTTCTCCGTCGGCAACTACGAGGATGACAAAGCTTTCTGAAGAGACGGATAGTGGCCAAGGCTCAGAAACAAGCCCTTTTTCTACTATAAAATAAGGCGACTCGGCAATGGTCAGCCATTCTCCTGAATGATCGAGTTCAGTCTTCATCCGTTTCGCACCTGCGCCTCCATAGGCGATGACGTTTAATGAATCTTCGATATGAAGCTCGCGCAGACCTCCATCCAATCCAGGACGGTCATAGTCGTAGAGGCGGTAGGTCGTGTCAGAGTTTTGTTGGATTTCGGCGACGACAACACCTGAGCATAGCGCATGGACGGTGCCGGCGGGTATGTAGAAGGCATCGCCTGCTGCAACAGACACCTCCTGCAGCGTTTCCATAATACGACCTTCCTCGATTGCCGCTTTCATGGCTAGTCGGTCTACTGCGTCCTTCAGACCATAAATAATTTTAGCCCCAGGCTTCGCGTCAAGAATATACCACATTTCTGTCTTTCCAAGCTCGCCTTCCGGAAGCCTTTCATAGCTGTCGGTAGGATGAACCTGAATCGATAGATCATCATTGCAATCTAGCAGCTTGATGAGAAGGGGGAAGCGTCCGTTCTTTTCGGAGAAGCCGTTCGTTCCAAACCACTCGCGGCCATAGGTTTCACGTATGCTGTCCAGCCCTGCTCCGGCAAGCTCGCCATTTACAACCTTGGTTGTTCCGTTTGGATGGTCCCCAATCATCCAGCCTTCGCCGATGGGGCCGCCCGGCAGCGTCAATCCGAAGCTTTCCAACGCGCGTCCACCCCAAATACGTTCCTTCAATTCTGGTTTGAATTTCAGAGGATATGGCTTAATCGTCATTGAATCTCTCTCCCTTACAGCTTATATGGTTGAAATTTGATGCTGCACATCATCGAGCCCGTTAGCTTCAAAGAATATCGGCACTCATAAAAAATTTCGAGATAAAATGTATCCTCAGTCAAGGACACGCGGCGTTTTTTCTTGCTTTTTTTCAATAGCAATGAGATATGGCGAGTCGCTCCTCTGCAGTTGACGATAGATGACGGACTGCGCTTTCGCTTGAGAAAGCGAGCACGCCCATTGCCGGACAGCATCAGCTTCATCCGCACCTCCGGGATGTCCTGGGTAAAGAACGCAAGTGATAATGCCGCGCGGACGCAAAATAGCAAGAGCGGCATCCAATGCGGTAATTGTCGAAGCTGTTTCGGTTACAACGGTCTGGTCGACTCCGCCAGGAAGATAGCCCAGATTGAACATGACGGCCGCTGCCGCTCCCACATGCTCGGGATGGACAGATGTTATTGCTTCTATCATTTGTGAGTGGCTCTGTTGAAAATAATACACGTCGGGAAGCATGCCTTCGGCCTCATGATCGCGGAGCCTTTCCTTCGTGCGCTGAAGCGCTGCTTGTTGAATATCGAAGGCGTATAGCGTTCCTTTTGGGCCGACCAGCTTAGCAAGCGCTAACGCATCGACTCCGTTTCCTGCTGTAGCGTCAATGACGACATCACCGCTGCCGGCTCGTTCTGCTATCCATTTCTGAGCCTGACTAAGGACAGATAAGAAGCCCATGCTCTACACCCCCGGCTGCCAAAGCTTGCCCTGCCAACTGTTCCTTCTCTTTAGCTCATCGTCAATGGCGTTCAGAACCACCCATTTCTGAAGGCTCCACATCGGCCCGATCAGCAGATCGCGCGGAGCATCGCCGGTAAGCCGATGGATGATCATTTCCGGCGGCAGCATCTCGAGGCTGTCAACGATAAGTTTCACATATTCATCCAATTCAAGGAATTGCAGCAGTCCAGCTTCATATTGCTTGACCATTGGAGTTTTGCGCATAAGATGAAGCAGGTGGATTTTGATGCCTTGCACATCCATTTTGGCGACAGAGCGGCAAGTTTCGAGCATCATTTCATGCGACTCTTGCGGCAAACCGTATATAATATGCGCGCATACGCGAATGTCGCGAGCTCTTAATCGTTTAACTGCATCTAAATAGCAGGCTGTGTCATGTGCCCGGTTAATGAGCACAGACGTGGACTCATGGACGGTTTGCAGCCCCATCTCCAGCCATAGATAAGTACGTTCATTAAGCTCTGCTAAATAATCGACAACATCATCCGGCAAGCAATCGGGGCGAGTCGCAATCGAGAGGCCTACGACGCCGGGCTGCTGTAAAATAACTTCAAAATATTCACGCAACTCTTCGACAGGCGCATACGTATTAGTATAAGCTTGAAAATATCCGATGTAGCTCGCTTCCGGCCATTTCTGATGCTGGCGGTCGCGAATGGTGTTGAATTGAGTAACGAGGTCGTCCCTGCGTCTGCCTGCGAAGTCGCCAGAGCCTCGCGCACTGCAGAAGGTGCAGCCGCCTTTAGCGATTGTTCCGTCCCGATTTGGGCAAGTAAAGCCGGCGTCCAGCATGACCTTGAATACTTTTCCTCCGAATTGCTCGCGCATTTCGTAGTTCCAAGTATGAAATCTTTTATCGTTCCAAAGCAACGGCAGCTGCTGCGCTGTTGAATCGCTCATTTGCTTTCCCCTTCTCATAAGACATACAAACTATATATTAGCGAAAAAATATGAGAATTGCCATGTCATATTAATGATACTCATTGATAATGGCTGAAATTGAACACAATTGCATTTATAATAGATTGTGTAAAATAATGTATGGGAGGAATAAAACTATGGGTATTTTTTCTAGAATCGCAACTGTTTTTAAAGGAATAGCTAACGATGCTGTAGACAGCATGGAGAAACCGGAAATCGTGCTTAATCAAGCAATCCGTGATTTAGAAGGTGTACAGCGTGAAGCGACTAGCGCGGTCGCAGACAGCATGGCGGAACAGAAGAGATTGGAGCAGTTGCTGAAGAAAGCCGAGTCAGAGGTTGCTGCATGGGATACAGGAGCGCGCAATGCGCTGACGCAGGGTAATGAAGAGCTGGCGCTTAAATGCGTACAGAAAAAAACAGAGTATACCGAGCTTGTCGCTACCTACACCGAGCAGCTTGCTGAACAAAGTGAGCAGGTAAAGGTGCTGCGTGAGAATTTAGAAGAGATCGATAATCGGATCAGCGATGCGAAGCGCCGGAAGGATACGCTGATCGCTAAGGATAAAATAGCAGCTGCTAATGAGCGGGTAACTGGCGTTATGTCCAAAGCGTTCGATAACAATGTGTTCGACACGCTAGATCGGATGGAAGCAAAGGTAGAGAAACGCTCCAACCGTGCCGATGCGCTTAAGGAGCTTGGCGGCGATGATTTGAGGAAGCAGGTGCGGGACTTGAATAAGGTCAATGCATCATCGGAACTCGACAAGCTGCGTGCAGAGATGGGAATGTCGAAGAACGACTCCAGTCAAGGTTAAACAAGCGACGTTATTCTTGGCGAATGGAGTGTGACGGAAGCCGTGAGCCAAGAGATTAATTCACAAATCATGAAGCTATAAATAGACGTGTTGACTTGTATCGCGTGCGTGAGCGCGCTTGCAGGGCTGTCCTTATCCGTGATAAGGACAGCTTTATTTTTTTCCATTACCTAGACCCTGCTCATAAACGCATGACTGCTGCAATTAGCTCCATTATCGGAAAGTAGAGTCTAATTATCTTCTTTAGAACAGAATCATGCATTCGTCCGAGTTTGACAATAAATCTGTTTGAATTAGGCTTGATGGCACTTGTTATACCTTACATCATATGTTATATTAGAAATGCGACAAATCAACCAAAATACCTGACATGCCAATTTACACTCCAATTCATAGAACGTCGATTGTTTGGAAAAACTAAGTCAATAAATCGATGAGGTGATTTGTAATGAGTACAGTAACTAAAATTCCGCATGGTGACAAGAAGGTAAATGTTGAATTGACAATAAGAGAATTGATGGCGCTTACAGGCATTCGTTTTCACAATAATCACAGTGTGAAAATATCCGCACGTCAGAAGCTTAACGAGGTGCTGGCAGAAACCTATGAAAGCGATCAGAAGAGCAGCTAAATGAATATCGATTAATAGCATGACCAAGCCGCGCCTTCGAAAGGGTGCGGCTTTTTTCAGCCTCTTTACATTAGAGCGAAATTTGGTCACAATAAGGACTAGCTTATTAATATGGAGGAATTACAGCCTATGCGTTTAAGAGGAAGAAAAGGGATCAGAGAGAGCTTGGAAAGCCAGCCGGAGCTCGTTGTTCTTGATGCGGCGCCGCACAAAGGGAAGTGGCGTGAATTTTTCGGTAATGATAACCCAATTTATGTGGAGCTGGGGATGGGCAAAGGACGCTTTATTAGCGAAATGAGCTTTCGCAATCCTCATATTAACTTTATCGGCGTAGATATGTATGACGAGCTCCTGAGAAGAGCAAGCGAGAAAGCGCGTGTGAAATGGGAGCAGAAGGGTGTAGATCATCCGCCGAACTTAGCTCTGCTGCGTGCAAATATAGAAGGTATTGAATCGATGTTTGCCCCTGCTGAGCTGGAACGCATTCATCTGAATTTCAGTGATCCGTGGCCAAAGGCTAAACATGCGCGTCGAAGATTGACGCATCCGCGATTTGTGGAGAAATATATCGAAATTTTGAATGAGCGCGGGGAAATTCATTTCAAAACGGACTCGCAATCGTTGTTTGAATTTTCTCTGAACAGCTTTGCGGATATGGAGCTTGTCATGCGTAATATTTCGCTTCATTTGCATAAAGAAGGCCCTCGAGAGGACCTTGTGTTTACTGAATATGAAATGAAATTTATGGAAAAGGGTCAGCCAATCCATCGTGTTGAAGTCGTTATCGGAGCGGAGACGCTGGAGAAGCATCGTGAGGCTAAACGCCAGTCAGCGAAGCGTGAAGCTGAGCAAGCCGTCCAAGATGAGATGTCGAACGATGGAGAAAAGGACTCCTAGTTACAACGAACTATATTTAAGCTGCCGACATTCAATTCGCAAGAACTATATACTGGCTCCAGGTATCCAATAATAGTTAACTGCAACAGCGGTTAATGTACCGATTATGCACCCGGCAATTACATCGGAAGGGTAATGTAGTCCGAGGTGCATTCTTGACCAGCCGACTGATACGCCTATGATCAGCGCTGCCGGCACAAGTAGACTAAGCTGAACGCCGCTTGCAAGCACAAACGGGACGAGCCAGGCGAAGATTGCGGTAGTATGGCCAGAAGGAAATGAAGAGTCACGCAGCGGCTTGGAGCCCGTCATTACGGTCTCAGAAGCTTGATAAGGGCGCAGTCGGTTAAAGCTTCTTTTGACGATCGCAACCGGCAAGTGACTGATACAGACTGCGACGAAGCATTGCCAGCCGATCAAGTTCCATTGTGCTGGAGCAAATAGAATCAATAGCAGGGCGGTAGCTAACGTAAAGGTAGCGCCGCCCATATGCGTTACAGTACTGAGCCACATATCGAGCAAATTATAGAGTCTCCCGCCATTATTCCTCCGATTAGCCCACATCAGCAAATGCATATCCTTGCTGCGAAGCCATCCAAACACTTTCACCATAGACACGCCCTCCATTCTCATATGAAGCTGCTAACTAGTTGTATCCCCTTCAATTGCCCCTCTTACACTTGCATCTTATCACGAAAGTGTTTTTGTGATGTAATCGTATTGTTTTACAATTGTTTGTGATGGGAATGCTGTTATAGATAATTGAAACTTAAATAATTACATCAAATAAGGGAATTCTCATATAGAAATAAGGAAATTCTCATAATGCAAGCCTGATCTGCTAAAAAAGCTTTAAATTACAGAGAATAACAACTAGATGAAGCAAAAGGAGGGAAAAGCCGCTTTTGTTTGCATTGCAAACGTTTTATTGAGCTGTTTAAGTAAATCGCAGTCAAATTCTCTTTTTGACAAAGAATGGCTGTGTATGGAAAATGGAAAATGCTTCGATAAAAAGAGAAAAGCTCGCCGGTCTTTCACCTTTGAGGGAAAGGGATGAAGCGGGACAAAAAGGGGCTAAGGGGGTTTCGAAATGGTCATAGCAACAATTTTTATTGTGCTGCAGGTAATTATGGCTTCAATTGCTGTCTATCAGTTCGGACTGTCGCTGTTCGGATTAAAGAAGAACAAGAGCCGTAAGCATCATGCACCGCAGAAATCCTTTGCTGTGCTGGTAGCTGCGCACAATGAGGAAAAAGTAGTAGGAGCTTTAATCGAAAATTTGAAAAAGATGGACTATCCTAAACAATTGTTTGATGTTTTCGTTATTTGCGACAACTGTACAGATCGAACAGCAGACATCGCCCGTGAGCATGGAGTCTATGCTTGCGAACGCACGAATCCGCATGTAAGAGGAAAAGGACATGCGATTGAATGGATGCTCAAGGAGCTTTGGAGCATGCCTCGTCAATACGATGCTGTTGTCATGTTCGATGCGGATAATCTGGTCAATCCGGATTTTCTTCAATTGATGAACAATGATCTATGCGAAGGCTATCAGGTTATTCAAGGCTATTTGGACACGAAAAATCCGGATGATTCATGGATTACCGCTGCTTACGGTATTACGTATTGGTATTGCAATCGCTTGTGGCAGCTGTCCAGAACGAATTTGAAGATGAGCAATTTTCTTGGCGGTACAGGAATGTGCTTTGAAACAAATCTTCTTAAGGATATGGGCTGGGGGGCTACGAGCCTTGTTGAAGATTTGGAGTTTTCGATGCGCTGTGTGAAGCGCAATGTATATCCTGTGCTCAATTACGATGCCAAAGTGTATGATGAGAAGCCGGTTACGTTCAAAGCGTCGGCGCGGCAGCGTTTGCGTTGGATGCAGGGGCATTTCAACGTCGCGCGCAATTACTTTTTTCCGCTGCTCTGGGCGGGAATTAAAGAAAGAAATTTAGTGAAGTTCGACTCCGCTATCTATTCGATTTCGGTGTATAACACGCTGCTTGGTTTTATTCTAACAGCAGGACTATGGATAGATGTCGCGATTCCATCGATTAGCCTGTTTCATTCTGTTTACGATTATTTGCCTGTATGGCTGCTCATTGTCGCTGTTGTTGCAATGGTTGCACAGTTCCCGGTCGCGCTCATGCTTGAAGGGGTGAAATCGTGGAAGATGTACGCGCATCTGCTAACGCTACCGATATTTCTTGTCTCCTGGTGGCCGATTACGTTCTATGCATTCTTCACGCAAAACAATAAACAGTGGAGCCATACCGAGCATTCCAGAGTCATTCGACTCGAAGAAGTACAGAATAAACAAATTTGATACTGTTGACTACTGTCGTAAGTATATGATATAGTAGCTGAGTACCCTTTTTAGAGTACTTTTTTAAAAGCTAATACGCACAAGAAGAAGCACCCGCTTCTCACCTTTTGGCTCAAGCTGACTGGTTCGCGATAATCGATAAGCTGATGGACGCAACATTATTGCGGCTTCGGCATATACTTACGGTTATGAGATGCGGGTTCAAGCGAACCTGCATTTTTTATGTTGATCAGAAAGAGCACAATCATTTTTGGAGGTGGAATACAATTAGCAGAGAACATCAAATTAACGATGAGATCCGTGCAAGAGAAGTGCGCCTAGTTGGCGCAGAGGGCGAGCAAATCGGCATTACGCCTTTGCGTGAAGCTCTTGCTCTTGCAACAGATCTGAACCTGGACCTTGTAAACGTAGCGCCGACGGCTAAGCCGCCAGTATGCCGTATTATGGATTATGGCAAGTTCCGTTACGAGCAACAGAAGAAGGAAAAGGAAGCGCGCAAGAACCAGAAGGTTGTTGATGTGAAGGAAGTATGGTTCCGCGCTAACATTGAGGAGCATGACTATCAGGTGAAATACCGTAATGTCGTGAAGTTCCTTAATGAAGGAGACAAGGTGAAAGCTTCGGTCCGTTTCCGCGGACGTGAAATTACCCATGCTTCGATCGGACAGAAGATCTTGGATCGTCTGGCTAAAGAAGTTGCCGAAATATGCAGCGTAGAGCGTGCTCCTAAGCTAGAAGGCCGGAGCATGATTATGATTTTGGCACCAAAAACAAACAGCTAACGATTGCAGCACAATCCATAGCTATACTAATTTTTTAGGAGGATAACTGACATGCCAAAGATGAAAACGCACAGCAGTCTGAAAGACCGCTTCAAAATTACCGGTACTGGTAAAGTGAAACGCTACAAAGCTTACCGCAATCACTTGCTTTCCCACAAATCCGGTCGTCAAAAACGCGTTCTTGCTGGCCAACCGCTAATGGCAGCTGGCGACGTTCGCCGTATTCAGCAAGGTCTTGCTAACCTTAAATAATTCATGCAGTACTAAATAAGATTAATCACCCTACAGGAGGTTTCCACTCATGGCAAGAGTTAAAGGCGGATTTGTCCGCACTCGTCGTCGCAAAAGAATTTTAAAGCTAGCAAAAGGTTATTTCGGTTCGAAGCATCGTCTGTTTAAAACAGCGAAGGAGCAAGTTGGTAAGTCCCTTATGTACGCTTACCGCGATCGTCGCAATAAGAAACGCGATTTCCGCAGATTGTGGATCGTTCGTATTAATGCGGCAGCTCGTATGAACGGACTTTCATACAATAAATTTATGCACGGTTTGAAGCTTGCGGGCGTAGAAGTTAACCGCAAAATGCTTGCTGATCTGGCTGTTAACGACATTAGCTCGTTCAACTCCCTTGCAGGCGTAGCAAAACAAAAACTAAACGCTTAGTCGTTTTTGTTATAAAGAGCCTCTCTTCAGGAATGAACTATTCTTGAGAGACGGCTCTTTTTTGTTAACTATGAAGATTTGTTAACTATGAAGAAATAGAAGAGGGTAATTTACACAGTAGTGGACAAATAAACAGGCATGCAGAACCCCCTCCGAATATACTGGATAGATATTGGGAAGGGAGGTTATATCATGCAATATGTTACCGCGCAGCAGGCTCAATCACTGCTAGGAAAACCGATCTATGCTAAGCGCAAGGACGGCTCGGTAGCGACTGGCGTGCTTGTTAAGGTTGAGCGTGATCGGCTTATACTTGCGCAGTTGAAGGAAGACAAAGGAAAAGTCGTCCAGACGAGAGCATTTATACCGCTCGTACTGTTTGAACTGCTTGTCATAGGCACGCTTCCGTTATGGTTCGGTGGAGGAAAGGGCCAGGGAGGCTGCTGCAACAATACCTACAACAGCTGCTGCCCGCCGCAGCCAAGTCCATATGGCTATGGCAATCAAGGATACGGAAATCAAGGGTATCCTCCGCAGGGCTATAACTATGGCTATAATAGTGGAAACTACAACGGATTCTAAGAACCGATTCTAGGGACTTGTATAAGAAGAATACGAGGCTAACGGCTTTAACATTTCATAGCAGCGAATATCGGAATGAAAGCTAATGGCGCTATAACCGAGATCACTGTAAAATTGCAGAGCCTTTGCATTGCTTTGGTCGACGAATAATCGGATGGCTGCGCAATGCTGAGCTATAGCGTCGGCCTCGCATTTTGCCATAAGCTTCTTGCCCCATTTGCGATTGCGGTGCTGTGGGTGCGTAACCAACATGTCTACGTATATGACATCCCCTGTAACGATGTAATGGATGAAAGCGATTGGAGTGCTTGTTCGCGATAAAGATGCGACGAGTGTTTTGCCGAGACTAAGCCTTCTTGGGATCTCACTTATAGCAGAAGCGTCATGCTGAGATACTGTGTGCGAGAAGGGCAGAAGCTCATGACGAATGAGCTTAATCAATTCAGCATCATCCATTCGAGGCAAGCGATTTCTAATGACCGGCACAATATCAACTCTTTTCAAAAGTATAATAATGATGTATGTGAGCGAAGCTTGTTGCATACATTACTATATGTGCGAAGCGGCAACCTTGCTCCGTCACCTAATTTGTGGTTAACGACACTTTATGGTTCTTGACGTGAGCCATATAAGGGCATATAATAAAGAAAATCTTATCTAACAAGTTAGATATCGCGGTTTGAATAATGGATCGGCTGTGATGAGGACGAAGTGTTAAGGGCTCTTTTGAACAGAGAGCAGACGGATTAGCTGCAACCGTCGCCAAAACCCCTTTTCTACGAGCTCACCTCGGAGCTGTTTCCCTGAAAAGCATTAAGCCTATTAGGGGAAATCGCAGGGCAAGCGTTAAAGTGCCAAAGGTATGAACGATTTATGTGCACACGTTCTTACCTGTGGAGGCTATGCATCGAGAGATGCGCAGCGAATTTGGGTGGTACCACGGAAGATCAACCTTTCGTCCCTCAGAGCTTTCTTAATGAAGCTTGAGGAGCGAAAGGTTTTTTTGTATTCCAAATACAAGCAGACAGGAGGATGACTAATGGCAACACAAGGTGCAATTCTAAAGTCAAAAGAGGAAATAAAAGAAAGACTCTCGAAACCCGAGGTAGTTTCTGGATCAGAAATATTACTTCGCAGCTTGGTGCTGGAAGACGTCGAGTGCGTGTTCGGTTATCCTGGAGGCGCCGTTCTATATATTTATGATGCCATGCACGGATTCTCAGATTTCCACCATGTGCTTACACGCCACGAGCAAGGAGCTATTCATGCAGCAGACGGATACGCTCGCGCCAGCGGCAAGGTTGGCGTATGTATTGCAACCTCGGGGCCAGGCGCGACTAATCTTGTTACAGGTATCGCAACCGCCTATATGGATTCAGTGCCGCTTGTTGTCATTACAGGAAATGTTATGTCAACCCTGATTGGCTCTGACGCATTCCAAGAGGCTGATATAACAGGCATCACACTGCCGATTACGAAGCACAGCTATCTGGTCCGCGACGTGGAGGATCTTCCGCGTGTTATCCATGAGGCATTCCATATTGCCAATACTGGCCGCAAAGGACCTGTACTGATCGATATTCCTAAGGATGTATCCGCGGCAAAAACATTGTTCAAGCCTGTGAATGATGTTAATATTCGCGGCTATAACCCGACTGTATCGCCTAATAAACTGCAAGTAGACAAAATGATCAAGGCTATCGAGCAATCCGAGCGCCCAATCATTCTTGCGGGCGGCGGGGTTGTCTACTCCGGAGCGCATGATGAATTGTGTGAATTCGTTAAAAAATCAGAAATACCGATTACGACAACGCTTCTCGGTCTAGGAGGCTTCCCAAGCGCAGAAGAGCTGTGGCTCGGAATGCCGGGGATGCATGGCACGTATACAGCAAATAAATCAATTCAAAGCGCTGATCTTTTGATCTGTATCGGAGCGCGCTTCGATGATCGGGTAACGGGCAAGTTGTCCGGCTTTGCGCCTAAAGCGAAAATCGTCCATATAGACATAGATCCGGCTGAAATCGGCAAAAACGTACCGACAGACATTCCAATCGTCGGTGATGTAAAAACCGTGCTTCAGCAAGCGAATAAGCTTGTGAAGCGTGCGGATAAAGCGGATGCATGGCGCGCGCAAATTCAAGAGTCGAAAGCGCAATACCCTTATAGCTACGAGGATTCCGATAAAGAGCTTAAGCCTCAATGGGTTGTTGAGCTGCTGCATGAATCGACGAATGGCGATGCCATCGTAACGACAGATGTAGGCCAGCATCAAATGTGGGCTGCTCAATATTATAAATTCAATAAGCCGCGCTCCTGGGTAACGTCCGGCGGTCTTGGAACAATGGGCTTCGGCTTCCCATCGGCAATCGGCGCTCAAATGGCTAATCCGGATCGTGTAGTCGTATCCATTAACGGTGACGGCGGCATGCAAATGTGCGCGCAGGAGCTCGCGATTTGCGCGATCGACAACATCCCAGTTAAGGTAGCGATTATCAATAATCAGGTGCTGGGCATGGTTCGTCAATGGCAAGAGCTCATTCATGGGAACCGCTACAGCTATATAGACTTGGCGGGAAGCCCTGACTTTGTAAAGCTGGCCGAGGCATATGGGGTGAAAGGATTTAGAGCTACCAATAAAGAAGAAGCGCGGGCAGCATGGGAAGAAGCGCTTCGTCACCCAGGTCCGGCCGTTGTAGAATTCGTCGTGCGCAAGGAAGAGAATGTGTATCCGATGGTAGCACAAGGAAGCCCAATCGACGAAATGATCATGGGGGATGCAAAATGATGAAGCATACATTAGCGGTAATTGTAAATGACCAGCCCGGCGTTCTGCAGCGTGTATCCGGCTTGTTCGGACGCCGCGGCTTCAATATTGAAAGCATAACCGTTGGCACCAGCGAGGAACCGGGTCTATCCCGTATGGTTATCGTCACTACCGGCGATAACCATACGCTGGAGCAGGTAACTAAGCAGCTGTACAAGCTAATCGATGTCATCAAGGTTGTTGATCTGAGTGCGAATCCAATGGTAGGACGCGAGCTTGCCCTAATAAAGGTAAACGCGGAGCCGTCAATGCGTCCTGAAATTTTGGGCGTTGTGGAAACGTTCCGAGCAGCTATAGTAGACATCGGCACAAGCTCGTTGATGGTTCAGGTTGTCGGCGATACCGAGAAAATTGACGCAATGATCGAGCTGTTAAAGCCTTACGGCATTCGCGAGTTGTCACGCACAGGCGTTACAGCGATGGTTCGAGGCAATGTGAAGTAAAAGATTGAACATCCCGTTTGAGCGGGAGTTTAAGTCGAGAAGCGCTTGGGGTTAGGGCATTCTAATGCTAAAGCTATCCAGGCGATCTGCTGCTCCGCTTAAACACCCGCTCAAATGGGTCAAATAAAAGGAGGCAATCATTCAAATGGCAGTTACATTGTACTATGAAAAAGACGCTGATCTAGGCGTACTATCCGGCAAAACAGTAGCAGTAATCGGTTATGGCTCACAAGGTCATGCACAAGCACAAAACCTTCGTGACAGCGGAGTTAAGGTTGTTATCGGTCTTCGCCCTGGCAAATCCGCAGATGTAGCTAAGAAGGATGGCTTTGAAGTACTTACTGTTGCAGAAGCAACTAAAGTAGCGGACATCGTTCAAATTCTTCTTCCTGACGAAACACAAGCGCAAGTGTACAACGAGGAAATCGCACCTAACTTGAAACAAGGCGCTTCCTTGATGTTCTCTCACGGCTTTAACATTCATTACGGTCAAATCATGCCTAGCGCAGATACAGACGTATTCCTGGTGGCTCCTAAATCACCTGGCCATATGGTGCGTCGTACTTACCAAGAAGGCTTCGGCGTTCCTGGACTAATTGCAATTTATCAAGATGCTTCCGGTAAAGCAAAAGAAACGGGTCTTGCTTATGCTAAAGGCATCGGCTGTACTCGTGCTGGCGTTATCGAAACTTCCTTCAAGGAAGAAACAGAAACAGACCTATTCGGTGAGCAAGCTGTTCTTTGCGGCGGTACTTCCGCTCTAGTTAAAGCTGGCTTCGAAACATTGGTTGAAGCAGGCTATGCTCCTGAAATGGCTTACTTCGAGTGCTTGCATGAGCTGAAACTAATCGTTGACCTAATGTACGAGGGCGGTCTTGCTACTATGCGTGACTCCATCTCCAACACAGCGGAATACGGCGATTATGTAACAGGTCCTCGTATCGTTACTGACGAAACGAAGAAAGAAATGAAACGCGTGCTTGAAGATATCCAATCCGGCCGCTTCGCTCGCGACTTCATTCTTGAGAACAAATCGAACCGTGCAATGCTTACGGCTACACGCCGCAACGAAGCTGCTCATCCAATCGAAGAGACAGGTAAGCAACTGCGTGAATTGATGCACTGGATCAAGAAATAATAACTGCTTTGCTATAATCCCGGTTCTCCGGAGCGCAGAGGCTGCCCTTAGTGCAGAACTGCGCTCCTGCGAGTACCGGGATTCCTTATGTTATAGTTTGCAACTATAAAGTCAATAGATTTTATATCTTAGTCTAATGCTTCGTTTTGTGGTACAAATGATAGTATGTTATAGCATAGAAGGATAGAATCGATCATAAGGAGTGTTCAAGATATGTCAGAAGTGAAGAAGATAGCAGTAATCGCCGGCGATGGCATCGGTCCTGAAGTAGTTGGCGAGGCACTAAAAGTACTTAAAAAAACAGAAGAGCTGTTTGGCTACAAATTCGAAACGGAGCATGGCTTGTTCGGCGGAATTGCTATTGACGAGAAGGGAACTCCGCTTCCGCAAGAAACGCTTGAGCTTTGCCAATCAGCAGATGCAGTATTGCTTGGCGCTGTAGGCGGTCCGAAATGGGATAACAACTCGAAGGAGCTTCGCCCGGAGACAGGCCTTCTTGGCATTCGCAAGGCGTTGGGCTTGTTCTCCAACATCCGTCCTGCAACTGTTTTTGACTGCTTGAAGGAAGCCTCCACGCTTAAGCCTGAAGTACTTGAAGGAACTGATTTGATCGTTGTTCGCGAGCTTACAGGCGGTATTTACTTTGGTGAGAAATTCCGCCGGGAGACTGCTAATGGCGAAGAAGCTGTTGATACTTGCGCATATAATGTGGTTGAGGTTGAGCGGATCGTTCGCCAAGCCTTTGATATTGCAATGACTCGCAGCAAGCGTCTTGCTTCAGTAGATAAAGCAAATGTATTGGAAACATCTCGCCTATGGCGTGAAGTTGTTAATCGGATCGCTCCTGAATATCCAGAGGTTGAGCTGGAGCACGTGTTGGTTGATAACTGCGCGATGCAATTGCTTCGCCGTCCGTCGAGCTTCGACGTGATCGTAACTGAAAACATGTTCGGCGACATCCTTAGTGACGAAGCAGCTATGCTTACAGGCTCTATCGGCATGCTATCCTCTGCGTCTCTTGGCGAAGGCAGCTTCGGCCTGTATGAGCCGGTCCACGGCTCTGCGCCGGATATTGCGGGTCAAGGCATCTCCAACCCGATTGCTACAATTTTGTCTGTAGCGCTGATGTTCCGTTTAACTTTCGGCTACCACGAAGCGGCTGATGTTATTGAAAAAGCAGTTAAAGATGTGCTGGATGCTGGACATCGCACTGGCGACATTGCTGTTGATAAGAGCAAAGCGATTGGCACTACGGCAATGGGCGATCTGATTATCGCTGCAATGAACAAATAAATGAAGAATTAACGTACGGTGCGTACGGCGCGAACGGTGCAGGCGATGAGCTTGCACCGTTTTTTTTTGTGCGCGGAACAATCATCCAAAATGCCGGGCTCCACTCCCGATCGATCGATGTTTGTACGATAAATCATACAAACCGGCCAGTCCGTGTACCGCCTATCGATTATCGTATGATAAATCGTACAAACCGGTCAAAAATGATCCGCTGCTAAACGATTATATATGAATATATCGTACAAACGCCTGTTCACGTACGTATCCAATCAATTAATGTATGATAAATCGTACAAACCGATCGAATCTATGCGTCCCTGATCGCTTATCAGACATGACCAGCCGTTTTCGCATGCCAAAAAGCGGTTCGTATGCAACGGTTTGCTGTCTATAGGCAGGAATTTTAAACGACTGGGGCGAATAAAGTAAGGTTGGTGTTCATAATGGAATCAAGCTACTGCTACAGCGATACATCCACCAGGTTTCCGTCATACATCGGCATAATCGTGATCTACCCCCTTAAAAAACGCAGATGGCTACGAATTATGTAACGAGCGAGGTGAAGCTATTGTTACTCATGTTGTTCAAGAGATTTCTGCAAAGCGCAGCGGTAGCTGAAGCAGAAGAAATCGAGCAGAGGCTTACACCCGAGCAAACTGTTGCTCTCATTCGCAAAGGCAACGAAGAGCTGCGTGAACAATTGATATCGGATTACAAGCCTTATATAGCAAAGGTAACAAGTCGATTCAGCAAACGGTATATCGATCCAAAAAGAGACGACGAGTATAGTGTCGCGCTGCTAGCATTTAATGAAGCTATTAACCAGTTCGATAGCAGCGCTGGAAAAATGTTTCTTGGATTTGCAGAAACCGTAATAAAACGTCGGCTTATTGACTATGTCCGAAAAGAGCAACGGCATGCTGGTGTAATACCATACAGCATGTATGAGTCTGATGAAAACGAGCAATCTCCTTATAATATTATAGAAACGAAGCAAGCGATTGAAGCTTACGAGCATGAACGAGTTGCTGAAGAAAGAAAAAATGAAATAATCGCTTTAAATGATGAGCTGCATAAATATGAGATTACATTTCAAGAACTGGTTAACCATTCGCCCAAGCATGCTGATTCACGAAAGCTGCTGATTGGAATAGCTGAGATACTAGCCTGCGATAGCGAGCTGTATGGTTTGTTGAAAAATTCAAGAAGGATGCCCGTCAAGGAATTGACGGAACGCAGCAGCGTATCCCGTAAAACAATTGAAAGAAATCGGAAATACATTATTGCGATTGCTGTAATCATGTCGGGAAACTACCCGTATATGCATGATTATTTACATATACCTAAAGATTCAGATGAGCAGAGAGAGGTGGGCGGACGATGAAGCGCGGTGTGGTAATGTCCATTCATAAGCAGCATGTAGTCGTCATGACAGCAGGAGGCCAATTTCTGCAAGCCCCCCTATCCGGAGAACCTCAGCTAGGCGAAGAAATTGTATTTGAAGAGGAATACATTAGCAGCAAGCGTTCGATGAGACTGCCCAGACATTTGCTCAGTGTAGCTGCGCTCATTATGGTAGTAAGCGTATCTGTACTGCTGATAGCTATGCGCAGCTCGAACCCTGTTGTTGCCTATGTAAGCATGGATATAAATCCGAGCATTGAATTTGGAATTGATCATGAGGAGCAGGTGCGAGAGCTGCGCGCCCTCAATTCGGATGGAGAAGTTATTATTGCAGGCATTGATTATAAAGGCAAGTCATTGGAAGAAGTGGCTTTGGCTGTTATAGAGCAAGCAAGTCAGTCGCATTACTTGGACAATCCTGGCAAGGATATCGTTATTACGAGTATTTTATTAGATGATGTGACAAAAATGAGCTTGAACTTTGATGAATTTCTAGCAGGAAAGCTCAGCGAAACTTTAATTGGAAAGCTGACTTCTCTAGAGGCAGACTCTGTCGAGACGAATGTGACGCTTCTGACCGTGCCTAAGGAAATGCGAAACGTCGCGGATGCGAACGGCATTTCATCGGGAAAGCTGGCCGTTTATTTAATGGCAAAGGATGAAGGCTTTGAGGTCGAGCTCGAGCAATTTAAAGAGGAATCTATAGACAACGTTGTTGAGTCTATCGGCGGTGTGCGCAAGATTGTAGATAATGCCGAGGATATGAGCAAGGAAAAGCTAAAACAGCTGCTGGAGCAGGAGCAAGCAGAGAAGCAAGCAAAGACTGTAGAAAAAGCGACACCTTCGCCTTCCCCTAAGGCAACAGCACCGGCTTCGACCGCTAAAAACGCAAGTAAAACGACAGCAAAGCCTGATGACTCGAAAAGCGGTCAAGCAAACGGCAAAGACAATAAGCAGAACCAGAACTCTAAAGGTAATGATAAGAAAGATATAGACCGAGACAGTAAATGGAATGACAAGCGTTCCAATAACGAGAATAATGACAATAGGGACAAAAGAGACAATAAAGACACAAAAGACAAAAAGGATAAGCAGGAAGCGGACTACAAAAACAATAAGACCGAAGAACGCGAAGAACGGGAAAAACGCGAAGAACGTAAAGAGCGCGAAAAACGTGAAGAACGCGAAGACAGAGAAGACCACGATGACCGCAATAAACGTTATGATGATCGAAATGATAACCGTAACTCGAATCAAGCTTTTGATAGGAATGACAGGAATGATGGGAAAGGGAAAAGTGATAACCGCAGCGATGAACGCTATGATAAAAAAGAGTATAATCGCGACAAACGGAATGAAAGGGACTCTCGCAATTCACGCAATGATTGACATGGTAATTAATTGAATGCTTATTTTCTTTTTCTCATTATATGTAGTTCTAAGGACTTAGTATTTTCTAACTCTGACGATAGAGAACATTTTTCGACAGTATCTCTTATTGACATCATTTCTCTGTAGCTCCTATCATTGAGTAAATGGTAATAGTGTTGTATTAATAGTTGCCCGGGAGGAATTTATGATTATGCAAGCCATTAGAAATCTATATTTCCCGGCGCTTGCAGAGTACAGTCTAAACGGAACCGAAGCATCATTGAAGCAAGCTGGTGAGATAGGAATAGCACTTCGCGGAATAAACCCAGAGCATATTATTGCTATTCATGAAGAATGTATGCAGTCGTTAGTCGTAAATGTCGAGTCAGAGAAAGCGCTCCAGCTTTACAAACGCTCCTTCGTATTTTTAATGGAAATAATGCTGGCCTGCAACACGCAGCCACAGTCCCAGCCAGTTCAGAAGATGGAAAAGCAGTTCAATGAAATGAGAGAGCTGCTTTATCGTTCGAATCGTTCTTTTGAGATGGTGAAGAACAAGTATGAGAATGTGCTGCAGCACATGGATAGCGGGATAGCTATTTTTGACAGTGAAGGAATATTGTCTTTTATTAATGTGCAGATGGCTAAGCTGCTGGATATATCTAGAAATACATTGATTGGGTGCAACTTCAAAGAGATATTGAAATATCCTCAGCTTGCGATAGGTACTAGACGTACATTGTTGAGATTATATAAGGAGGTTACGCTGAAGCGCAGCCGCTATTACGAGTTTCAGCATCGGGACGAGAAGCATCTACTGGTGACGGTAACCTACGGCGACGAGCTTGACGGCGATATTCTTATTAGCATAAAGGATGTATCTGAGTATAAGCAGATCGAGCAGACAGCGCTTCAGAACGATAAGCTTGCGATGCTGGGAAAGATAGCTGCCGCTATCGCTCATGAAGTTCGCAATCCGCTTACTAGCATTAGGGGGTTTATTCAGCTGCTTCGGCCCTATCTGCTTGAAGTAGGAAAAGCAGAGTATGCACGTATCATTCTCACAGAGATAGACAGGGCCAATGATATTATTTATGAATTTCTGAACTCTTCTAAGCCGACCGCTCCCATGAAGCAATTCATTACGATAGATAGTCTCATTAAAGAGGTTGTGCTGCTGATGGAGAGCGAAGCGTTGATGCGAAATTGTGAAATATCCGCGCAGTATGAAAGTCAGAGCTACGCCGTTTCAATAGATGTTAAGCAGGTAAAACAGGTTATACTTAATATGATCAAAAATGCGCTGGATGCGCTAGAGGATGTACATAAAGACCGAAGAGGTCAAATCGATATTCATACAAGCGGAGATAAAGAATATGTAAAAATTACGATAAAGGATAATGGCAAAGGCATGGATAATGAGACTAAGGCGCGTCTATTCGATCCGTTCTATACGACGAAAGAGTCTGGGACAGGTCTTGGCTTGTCAGTAAGCTACCGTATCATTCGCAATCATGGAGGCATGATTCGAGTCGACAGCCAAGCAGGGCAAGGCACCAGTTTTAATGTCTATTTGCCATTATCGGTATAAAGCGATAGAATCGGGGATGAACCCGATTCTTTTTTTTTTTGGAGGTTAACTAAGATGAGCACAAAGATTACTTATTTAGAAGGGCGCAGCTGCGTTCAAGCTGCTGATGCATTTATTCGTTTCGTCAGCGATGCGGAGCTTTCCGGCGAAGGAGAGCTTGTTCAGCCTCAGATCGATGCTGAGATAAGACAGTTATATACTAAAGGGCTATTCAAAACCGAATCTTATAGTATTGAGGTTATACCGGCTCTTGGCTTGCATACATCCGCCTATGTTATTTTCGCTGCTTTTTCACCGCAGGATGGTATTGACGGCTTGCGCAAGTCTGCAGCAGCTGCCGCCAAAGCGCTTAAGAAGCTTAAGTCTGCTGAAGCTGTACTGGCGTTTCCTAGCGAAGGGATTTCCGTCGCAGCTGTCAACGTGAATATGGCGAGAACCGCTCAGGCTATAACCGAAGGGCTGCTTTTGTCCTTGCATGAGCGTGAGCGTCAGCTTCGTGAGCCGTCTCAGCGCTATGCTCTCGAACATGCCTATCTCTATGTGGTCGGTTCTGAGCTTGGCAATGCGGAACAATGGGCGCACGGAATTAACCGTGGAAGACTTTACGCACAGGGGACGGCATTGGCTCGTGATCTTACCAATATGCCAGGCAATGATCTGACGCCAGAGAGGCTAGCTTTCTATGCAGAGGAGCTTGCGCAGGAACTGGAGCTCGATATTGAGGTTATTGATGAATGGACAGCAGCGGAACAAGGAATGGGCGGATTGCTAGGCGTTGGTCAAGGAAGTGTTAATCCTCCCCGTATGATCGTTATCCATTATACCGGCGCTCCTGACAGTGATGAGAGATGGGGCTTGGTAGGCAAGGGGATAACCTTTGATACAGGAGGTATTTCTTTAAAGAGAGCGCCTGGCATGGAGGAAATGATATCTGACATGGCGGGAGCTGCTGCGGTGCTGGGCGCAATGCGGATTATTGGTGAATGCAAGCCCCCTGTTAACATCGTGGCAGTTATTCCAACTGCCGAGAATATGCCTTCTGACCGCGCTTTTAAGCCTGGTGATGTCATAACAATGATGAGCGGACATACGGTAGAGATTGTGAATACGGATGCCGAAGGCAGATTGGTGTTGGCAGACGGCTTAACGACTGCGATTCGCCGAGGCGCAACCAAGCTGGTCGATGTTGCTACGCTGACGGGGGCGGTCATTACTGCGCTTGGTACGGAGACGACTGGTGCAGTGACGAATAACGATGCGTTAATGAAATCTGTGCTCGAAGCATCAGAGCTGACTGGCGAGCGAGTATGGCAGCTGCCAGCGTATCCAGAGTACAAAAAGCTGCTTAAAAGCAATGCCGCGGATTTAAAGAACAGCGGAATTAGGCAAGCTGGCACTATAGTTGGAGGCTTGTTTATCGGACATTTCGCTGAGGACTTGCCATGGGTGCATTTGGATATTGCCGGAACCTCTTGGCTGGAGGCAAACAGAGGCTGGGATACGAAGGGCGCTACCGGAGTAATGGTTCGAACGCTGGCAGAATTGATTATGCATAATTCTAGTGCTGATTGATGCTCAAAAGCGATGATACCGATGCTTTTATTATGCTTGTTGACGGGCTGTTCTTACACTACAATGAAGGTAGCTGAACAGTGCTTCTTTTCGAAGCTGTAGTTCGGTTTGTTCTATAATTGCATGGAGCGGTCATGTATCATTAAACACCGCTCGGAAAATAATAGGATTGCAACGATAAGAGAGGGTGGAAAATTCTGCAATGAGCATCCATGATGAGCGCAAGCTGTCGCCTTGGCAAAGCTACTATGGTCCCAATCTCGGGTATGTGCAGGAGCAATATGAACGGTTTCTAGAGGATCCTTCCTCCGTTAATGATGAGGATCGGGAATTGTTCGAACGTTGGGGGGCGCCGCCTTCCGAAGGAGTTAATCAATTCTCTGTCAGCCCATCCGCTGTTCAAGCGTCGACACCGGCTGCTGGAGTAATAAATGCATCATTATTAGAGAAGGTCGTGGCTGCACATCAACTTATGTTGAACATACGCAGATACGGCCATTTAGCTGCGGATATTAACCCGCTTGGACTGAGCAGCCAAACGGAAACTAAACTGCTCGATCCTGCTACTTTCGGCTTGACAGAAGCTGATTTGTCGGCAATGCCGGCATCCTTGATCTGGGAGAACGCTCCTTCGGATGTAGCTAACGGCTGGGAAGCTATTAAGCGCTTAAGAGAGATTTATACGCGTACTGCAGCTTATGAATTTGCACATATACATGACGATGATGAACGCTTCTGGCTGAACAAGCAAGCGGAATCCGGTTCGTTCCCTGCTCCATTGTCGGAAAGGGAACGCGCTGCGTTGCTCGAGAGACTGATGCAGGTAGAATATTTCGAGAGCTTCCTTCATAAGACATTTGTTGGTCAGAAACGCTTCTCCATCGAAGGCGTCGATATGCTGGTTCCCGTATTGGATGAGATCGTTCGAGCGGTAGCTCATGACGGAGCGAATCATATTCTGATGGGGATGGCGCATCGTGGACGTCTAAACGTACTTACACATGTTCTTGGCAAGCCGTATGAGAAAGTTTTCGCTGAGTTCTATCATGCGCCTAACAAAGAGCATTCATCAGAAGGCATTGCTGTCAGCGATGGCTGGACTGGCGATGTGAAGTATCACTTAGGTGCTGACCGTGCTGTTAAAGAAGGCGAAACGGTTAGAGCGAATATCATCCTTGCAAATAACCCAAGCCATTTGGAATTTATTAATCCGATTGTTGAAGGCTTTACGCGCGCTGCCCAAGAGGATCGCAGCGGTGCAGGCTTCCCGATTCAGGATGAATCCAAGGCTGTTACGGTATGTATTCATGGCGATGCGGCATTCCCTGGGGAAGGCATCGTAGCTGAGACGCTTAACTTGAATAAGCTGAAGGGTTATCAAGTCGGCGGAACGATTCATATTATCGCCAACAATCGTCTTGGCTTCACTACGAACAGCGTGGATTCGCGCTCTACTCATTACGCAAGTGATCTGGCAAAGGGCTTTGATTTGCCGATCATTCATGTGAATGCAGATGAGCCTGAAGCATGTCTGGCAGCTGTGCGTCTAGCATGCGAGTATCGTCTTCGTTACAAAAAAGGATTTGTCATTGATTTGATCGGCTATCGCCGCTGGGGTCATAACGAGATGGATGATCCGGACGCGACTCAGCCGCTTGTATACCCGAAAGTTCGCAATCATCCAACGGTAAGCAAGCTGTACGAACAGAAGCTTATTAATGATAAATGTGTAACAGCGGAGCAAACAGAGGAAATGAGAGACCGCACGTTTAAATCGCTTCAGGAAGCTTATGAAACGATGAAAGCTGAAGCTGCGTTGTCTATTCCGCTTCCGCAATCTGAAGCTAACGGAATTAAGCTTAACGAGATTCGTACGGCAGTTCCAATGGATAAGCTGCGCGACATTAATCTTGGCTTGCTGAACAGACCGGAAGGCTTCAATGAGTATTCGAAGATTCAGCGTATTCTTCAGCGCCGCGCTTCTGTACTCGATGACGGCGAGAAGGTAGATTGGCCTACAGCGGAGGCGCTTGCTTTTGCGACGATTCTAGCTGATGGCACGCCAATTCGCTTAAGCGGTCAGGATTCCGAGCGCGGCACATTCGCTCATCGTCATATTATGCTGAACGATAATGTGACGGGTGCGAAGTTCTCGCCGCTGCATATGCTTCCTGAGGCAAAAGCTTCATTTGCGGTTCATAACAGTCCATTGTCGGAGACAGCAGTACTCGGCTTCGAATACGGCTATAATGTATTTGCACCTGAAACATTTATTATCTGGGAAGCGCAATTTGGCGACTTCGCGAACGTTGCACAGGTGATGTTCGACCAGTTCATCGCAGCAGGTCTTGCAAAGTGGCATCAAAGATCAGGCATCGTTCTTCTCTTGCCGCATGGTTATGAAGGTCAAGGACCGGAGCACTCCAGCGCACGTCTTGAGCGTTTCCTGCAGCTTTCAGCGGATAATAACTGGACAGTGGCGAATCTAAGCTCCGCTTCACAGTATTTCCATTTGCTTCGCAGACAAGCGGCTACGCTTGGCACGCCTCAGATGCGTCCGTTAATTATGATGGCGCCTAAGAGCTTGCTGCGTAATCCACGCGTTGCATCACATGGCGTGGAATTCAGTGAAGGCTCCTTCAAGCCGGTGCTTCCGCAATTCAGCTTGACTGAAACGAAGGAACGCCGCGACAAAGTGAAGCGTCTCGTTCTTTGCTCCGGCAAGATCGCGATTGATTTGGATGAAGCACTTGCATCGGGCAATGAAGGCGATTATGATTGGCTTCGCGTTGCAAGAGTAGAGCAGCTGTATCCTTTCCCGAAAGAAGAAATTGCTCGCGTTATTAAGCAGTTTGACAAGCTGGATGAAATCGTTTGGGTTCAGGAAGAACCGAAGAACCAAGGCGCTTGGCAATACATGGAGCCGCAGCTGCGGGAGCTTGCTCCTAAGAAAGCGACTGTGCGCTATATTGGCAGACCAGATCGCTCCAGCACAGCAAGCGGACACTCTGATGTGCACAGCATCGAACAAAAATGGATTATTTCATCAGCTTTAGACGCTGAATCGTTTAAAGCAAGTCTGATTAGGGGGTAACAGAAATGGCAGAGATTATTGTACCAGAGCTTGGCGAGTCAATCGCTGAAGCTACCATTACGAAATGGTTTGTGAAGGAAGGCGACAGCGTCAATCAAGGCGATGTGCTTCTGGAGCTAGAAACAGATAAAGTTAACGTTGAAATAAGCGCGGACAGCAGCGGAGTTGTCAGCGGTATTACAAAGGCAGACGGCGACACGGTTGCTGTTGGCGAAGTTATTGGTGTTCTAGGTGAAGGCGGCGCTGCACCGGCTGCAGCGCCAGCTCCTAAGGCAGCGGCTAGCGAGCCTGCAGCAGCAGCACCAGCTGTATCTGCAGCAGCCCCTGCTCCAGCAGTATCGGCTGTTGCTGAAACACCAGCATCGGTCAACGCAACACCAGCTGCACGCAAGCTTGCTCGCGAGCAAGGCATTGATTTGACACAGGTGCAAAGCAAGGATCAGATCGGTCGTATATATCCGGATGATGTTCGTTCGCATTCCGGACAAGCGGCAGCGCCAGCCCCTGCGGCAAGCCGTCCAGCACCAGCAGCGGCAGCGCCTGCAGCAGCAGCTCCGATTAATCCAGCTAAGCCTACTGAGCGCAAGCGTATGTCGCGCCGTCGTGCAACAATTGCGAAGCGCCTAGTTGAAGCACAGCATACAGCGGCTATGTTGACAACCTTTAATGAGGTTGATATGACTGCCATTCTTGATCTGCGTAAACGCCGGAAGCAATCCTTCTTTGAAAAGAATGATGTTAACCTTGGCTTTATGTCCTTCTTTACGAAGGCGGTTGTCGGCGCGTTGAAGCAATTCCCGCTGCTAAATGCTGAGATTGACGGCGAAGACATTATTACGAAGAAATTCTACGATATTGGTATTGCAGTAGCTGCTAATGAAGGCTTGGTTGTACCAGTCGTTCGTGACGCTGATCGTTTAAGCTTCGCGGAAATTGAACGTTCTATTGGCGACCTAGCCAAAAAAGCTCGTGCAAACACATTGTCTATAGCTGATCTGCAAGGCGGCAGCTTTACGATTACGAATGGCGGCGTATTCGGCTCCCTGCTGTCAACGCCAATTCTGAATACACCTCAAGTTGGTATTCTGGGCATGCATAAGATTCAAATTCGTCCAGTAGCAATTGATGATACAACAATGGAAAACCGTCCGATGATGTATCTCGCATTGTCCTACGATCATCGCATCGTTGACGGCAGTGAAGCTGTACGCTTCCTGGTAACGGTGAAAAACTTGCTTGAAGATCCAGAATCTCTGCTTCTTGAAGGCTAATCCTAAATGATTGAGTAAGCATTCTTAAACAAATATACAAAGTAAAAGCTGTTTTTTGCATGATATTGATGCAAAAAACAGCTTTTTTCTTTGTTTGTTCATAATTGGAAGATACTAAGCAGGAACAATTAAAAAAATGTTGAAAGTATTCAAGATGAGTCTGTTTACCATAAATAGGCGGTGAAACTATGCAAGAGCGTGTTCTCTTTTCAGACTGCAATGGAAGTGTTGAAACGTGTGAGAATAAATTTATTCTTGATAAGACGATGTATGACCATTATCCGGACTCAGTTATATTTAGCAGAGACGGAATCATTACCTATATTAATGAAGCGGGTTTAAAGCTAGTTCGTCTTGAAGATAAACAGCAGGTTATTGGTAAAGAACTTGCTATTTTTATCCATCCTAGTCAAAGGAGCGAGATTGTTAATCGAATTCAAAATATAAGGTTTGGTAACGAGCCGCTTTTTATAAGTGATTTAATTCTTGTACGCGGAGACCAGACTCAAATTCTCTCGGAATCGATTAGCTTAACCCTCTACGATTTATTCGGCAATCGGTTTGTCATTAGCATTGTTCGTGATATAACAGAGCGCAAACGCTCAGAAGAAATGCTGGCCCAGTCCGAGAAGCTGTCCGTAATGGGGCAGCTGGCTGCTGGAGTAGCGCATGAAATCCGTAATCCTTTAGCAGCGCTTAAGGGCTTTACCCAACTGCTTAGATCGAAGATACCTGGTTATACGGAGTACTTTAACATTATGATATCGGAAATCGATCGTATTAATTTGATTGTGAATGAGTTTATGACACTGGCGAAACCTCATTTTGCTGAGCTTGTGGAAGGACGTTTAGAACCGATTATTAGAAGCGTAATATCGATATTAGAGACGCAGTCCATCCTATACAATGTTGAAATCAGATTGGAGCTGGACTCGCCGCTGCCGGTCGTCCTATGCAATGAGAATCAGCTAAAGCAGGTTTTTTTAAATGTAATAAAAAATGGTATTGAAGCGATGCCAGATGGCGGAGAGCTGCGTATTAATTGCTTTACCATCGGCAATAAAGTAAAGATTATTATAACGGATGAAGGCGGAGGCATTCCTCCTGAGCTGCTGCCCAAGCTGGGAGAGCCATTCGTCACAACTAAGGAGAAGGGCACAGGGCTTGGGCTAATGATCAGCTCGAGAATAATAGAGGAGCATAATGGAAAGCTTGATATCGTCAGTCAGGTGGATCTAGGTACGAGAGTAACGATTACATTGCCTGCTTATACTTAGGAGCTGTATTAAGCTCGCGTTTATGGTAAAGAATGTAATAGAATATGCTGCTTATCATAATAATGGCTGCGCAAATGATGTACACCATGCTATAGCTGAAGCTTGCCGCAATAGCGCCCAGCGTATAAGATCCGATACCGTAGCCAAGATCGAACAGCAAATAGAAGGTGGCGGTAGCAAGGCCTCGCCGTTCTGGCTTGGCGGACATTATAGCAATGGTCTGAAGACAAGGCAAAATAGCTCCATAGCCTAAGCCTGCAACAGCGCCGGATACCAGCAGCATTGCAGCTGTGTCGGCCATGCTGAGCAGCACCATACCGATGGCGAATATGACAATGCTCGGATAAACGATAAAGCTTTTATTGTATTTATCCATTATTTTACCGATAAAAGGACGAGGCAGTATAATCATTAAGCCGAAAAACACAAAATAATAGCTGGCGACATCTGTTAATCCGCGTTCCTTCGCGTAGATCGAGATAAAAGTAATAAGTCCGCTGTACGCCAGCGCAATAATAAAGCCGCTTATCGAAATAGGCACAGCATTTTTCTCTATAAAATGATGAATAGACATTTTCTTTTTATCAGTTTTTGCTGCAGCTGATGGCTTGTCCATTGTCTGCTCTTTATGCGTCTGCTCACTGCGGGAATTGCGATAGGCCGATACACCCAGTATATAGGAAAGCATCGCGCACACGGCACATACGATAAATACAGCGAGAAAACCCCACTCATGCATAATCGTCAGTCCGATATAGGGTCCGATGACCATAGCCATACTCATAAACAAACTAAAATAACTGATGCCCTCGCCCTTTCGTTCTTCGGGTATAAACGTCAATGCTGCCGTATTGGTCGACGTTGTAGCAACTGCAAAGCTGCCGCCGTGAAGAAATCGAATGACGAGAAGCAGGGTGAAGCTGAATATCGCAAAATAGGAAATGGAAAAAATAAAGTAAAATAGCAAGGCGGCGAAGACGACCTTCTTGACGCCATATTGCAGCATGAATGGTCCGGCGAATAACCGTAATATAACAGCTGCAATAATGAAAATAGCCATGGCAAGACCTGCTTGTGAATCAGTGCCGCTCAGTTCCTCAGTTACGTAAAGCGACATAGCTGTCGCCAAAATATAAAAAGTTAAAAACACAAAAAAACTGCTAAAGCTTATTTTAACAAAGCTTGCAGTCCATAGCTTCGGCTGCTGCATAGATGTTCCCCTCTCTGATGTGTATGCTTGCAATTAGTTTAGTTGTACATGTCTGTTCACATTCTCATTGAGCTTGTGTATAGTTGCAGTAAATTGCTCTAATTCTTCCTCGCTGACGCCTTTGAGCAAATTTCGAATGAATGCTTGCTCGATTGGAATTAATGCTTGAACGATCTTTTTACCCTCCTCAGTTAAGTGCAGAAAGATGGATCGGCGATCTTCCGGGTTATTCACTCGTTTGACTAATCCTTTACGTTCTAATTGATCGACGAGCCGAGTAACATTCGCACGATCCTTCTCAGTGCGGGATGCCAGCTCCTTATGTGTCATTCCCTCTTCGCCTATTAGGCAGAACATAATGCTCCATTGCTCCGATGTAACGTCATACGGTTGAAATAAGAGCGTAAGCTGATGGGAAATGCTGCGTCCCATATTGCTAATATAGTACCCTATAGGGTTTTTAAGCTTCAATCTGTGCACCATCTCTCTCAATTTTCATTTAGTTGACTTAACAATTATATGTGTAACAATTAATAAAGTCAACAGCGTGCTGAACGCTGTTGAGCTTGGATGAAAGTAATTATATTCATTAAAATGGGGAGTTTAGTTGATACTGCTTGCGGTATTGTTCAGGACTAAAGTCAGTTTGCAGCTTGAAAGCGCGGCTGAAATGTGAAGGATGCTTAAAGCCGACGCTGTAGCCAACATCAGTAATCGGTAACTCGCTGTCAATAAGCGATATTTTGGCTTGATAAATGCGACGCTGCATTAAGTATTGGAAAATAGTAATCCCTGTAACCTCTTTGAAGGTTTTAGCCAAATAAAATTTGCTGAGGTGAAGCGCCGCTTGCATCTTTTCAAGTGTAATGTCCTCGCTGTATTGCTCCTCTATGTAAGTCATGATGGACTGAACATGCTGAGCCTTGGCAGATGGCAAAGCTGGGATCGAGAGGAGGGAGCGCTCGCACAGTTCATTGACGATAATCATCAGCTCAAGAAACACAGCTTGCACTCGCTGTTTAGCGACAGCAGTATTCGTTAGATGCAGCTGTTCGAGCTTATGCAGTAAGGCTTCGATCTCAGTGCGTCTCTCTCCCTTCATTTGAAGGCGCACGTTTTGCAGCTTTTTGAAGGGCAGCAGCAGATCAGGGGCGAAGCTAGGCTGGATGACGTTCTTGAAATAATGGGGATCGAAATGAATGGTGCAGCGATGATAAAGCACACTAGGATCCACATTAGCGCGATGAAGAGTCATACCGTGCATGAGCAGCAAATCGCCCGGTTCCAATATATATATGCGATCATTAATTAAATAATTGACCTTGCCGCTGTAAAAGTAATAGAGCTCATAGTGATAGTGAGTGTGGTAAGGTACAACGGACTGAAGCGTTGAACTGGAGCTAATGGTGAAGGGAGCTTGTATTTGCTGCTTTAACATATACGGGATCTCCTCCTAGTGGTAAATAAGCTCATTATACACCAATCACAGTCAATTGAAAGGGGAAAGAGGATAACAGGGAAAAAGCTGCTGTACCGACCGTCATGCTATGATTAGGAAGGTATATCTCATGCAGAGCAAATCAATAGTTGGAGGAGCGAGATGTAAATGAAGAGTGTGCGTCTTGGTATTATTGGTCTTGGCAATATGGGCAAAGGACATCTCAATTACATACACAAGGGAGAGGTAAGCGAGGTAACGCTTACCGCTGTATGTGATGCTGATCCTGAGAGACTTAGTTTTGTGCGTGAGAGGTTCGGAGATACGGTGCTGCTGTTCACTGAGCCGCGGCAGCTTATAGAGTCAGGGGCGGTTGACGGAGTGTTGATCGCTACACCGCATTATTCTCATCCAGAGCTTGCTATAGCATGCTTTAAGCAAGGTTTGCATGTGTTGTGCGAGAAGCCGGCGGGTGTATACACGAAGCAAGTTCGAGAGATGAACGAGGCTGCAGCGGAAGCTGGCACCGTATTCAGTATGATGTACAATCAACGAACGAATCCATTATACGTTAAGCTTAAGGATCTGATCGACGCAGGAGAGCTTGGCGAGATTAAGCGGACGAATTGGATTATAACAAATTGGTATCGTTCGCAAAGCTATTATGATTCGGGAACCTGGCGTGCTACATGGCTAGGCGAGGGCGGTGGAGTTCTATTGAATCAGGATCCGCATCAGCTGGATTTGTGGCAGTGGACGATAAATATGATGCCTAAACGTGTACGGGCATTTTGTTATTTTGGCAAGCATCGTAATATTGAGGTAGAGGATGACGTAACAGCGTTCGTTGAATATGAAAATGGGGCGACAGGCGTATTCGTAACGACGACGGGTGAGGCGCCAGGAACGAATCGATTAGAAATTAGCGGAGACAGAGGCAAAATCGTCATCGAAAATGGCACGCTCACATTTTGGAGGCTTCGTGTGCCGGAATCGGAATACAATAAGCAATTTACAGGGCTGTTTGGCGAGCCGGAATGCTGGAAATGTGAAATACCTATCAAGGGGAGTTATCCGGATCATAAGGGCATTACGCAAAATTGGATCAATGCGATTCTTCACGATGAAGCGTTGATTGCGCCGGGAGCAGAGGGAATTAAAGGGCTTATGCTTTCCAATGCCATGCTGTTGTCGACCTGGATCGATGATTGGGTCGATATGCCGATTGACGAGGAACTGTTCTTGACACATTTGGAGGAACGTATTTCGGAATCTAGAGCGCGTCTGGAGGCGAAGCAGAATGGTTAGCATCGATAAAAGCGACGGCATGCAATATGCTCCGAAAGGCGCTTTCAGCCGTGTAGTTGAGCCGGGACAATTCGTTATTGCCGCCATGCGTTTAGACCATGGCCATATCTATGGCATGTGCAATGGCTTGATTGAAGCTGGAGCCGAGCTGCGCTGGGTGTATGACGCTGATCCGGTTAAGGTGGAAGCTTTTATTAAGCGATATCCGAGCGTCCAAGCAGCTGAATCGGAGGAGCAAATATTGGCCGACCCGTCTGTTCAGCTGGTCGCCGCCGCTGCTGTGCCTTGTGACCGCGGACCGTTTGGCGTACGCGTCATGCGAAGCGGCAAGCATTATTTTACGGATAAGGCGCCTTTTACGACGCTTGAACAGCTAGAGGCTGCGCGGATTACGGCTGCGGAGACTGGTAAACGGTACGCGGTCTATTACAGCGAACGTCTTCATGTAGAGAGCGCGGTATATGCCGGTGAGCTTGTAAAAGCAGGGGCGATAGGGCGTGTCATTCAAGTAATGGGACTGGGACCGCATCGGTTAAATGCCGCGTCGCGTCCGCAATGGTTTTTTGAGAAGGAGAAGTATGGCGGCATTCTATGCGATATCGGCTCGCATCAGCTTGAACAATTTCTTTATTTTACAGGGAATACAGAGGCAGAAGTCGTTCACAGCAAAGTCGCTAATTATAACAATAAGCAGTATCCGGAGCTCGAGGACTTTGGCGATGTGACGCTGGTAGGAGCGAATGGGGCGACTGGCTACTTCCGCGTGGACTGGTTTACACCGGCGGGCCTAAGCACATGGGGCGATGGCCGGATGATGATTATGGGAACAGAAGGCTATATTGAGCTGCGAAAATATGTCGATATTGCGCGTGATCGCGCAGGCGACCAGTTATATCTAGTTAACGGCAACGGGGAGCAGCATATGCAATTGAGCGGTAAGGTTGGGTTCCCGTATTTTGGCCAGCTTATATTGGATTGTCTTCAAGGTACCGAGCTTGCGATGTCGCAGGAGCACGCGTTTAAGGCGGCGGAGCTGTCGCTGCTCGCGCAATCACGGGCTGTAAGGGTAGAGTAAGTGTAATTTTATAGAGGCTGTCGTTTACTGATGACCGTAATATTAAGAATATGTCATTGCGCCGCTGAAAGGTCAATGCTCACCTGGCTGATCTATCTGCAACAGCTCGCGAGGGTGCCTGATCTGTCTGCGACAGTTCGCGAGGGTTGTTTGATCTGTCTGCAACGGATCGTCAGGGATGCCTGATCTGTCTGCAACGGATCGTCAGGGATGCCTGATCTATTTGCAACAGCTCGCCAGGGGTCCCTGATCTGCAACGGTAATCTCTTCCTTTAAAAGTAGTACGAATCGGGTGAACTAGGGTTTAAAGGAAATCCCTACCGTTAAAAACGAAGTCATATGGCTACTTAACTGCTATTGTAGAATTTAGGGGAAGGTTTTCCGCTTAAACGTTAATCTCAACCATCTCGAACAGTTTTAAAGGTAGCTTTCTATATAGCCCCCTAATCCAATTGGACACTCCATTCCACCTCATATACACTAAAATGAGTAAGGAGTAAAATCGATGAAAAGACGATTCAGGTGCCCTGTTGAAACGAAGAAGGAGCTTG
>Ga0182739_1000946_pt1 | contig 32528 bp, 33 predicted proteins | sample eDN5th30CBELigBY_FD_128873 | JGI IMG/M metagenome (GOLD analysis project Ga0182739, IMG submission 128873) | Enriched backyard soil microbial communities from Emeryville, California, USA - eDNA 5th pass 30_C BE-Lig BY (version 2) (version 2) | ecosystem: Environmental > Terrestrial > Soil >... | reverse complement strand
GACCTCCGAAAGTGAGAAGGTACGGTTCCATACCCTCAACAAGAAAACGGGCAACCGGGTCGTCTCGCAATATGTCGATGCGGTCACGCGCAAGCCGGTCAAGGACGAAGACGAGATGAAGGGTTATGCCCGCGGCGAGAACGACTATGTGCTCCTCACCGACGATGAGCTGGATGCGGTCGCGCTCGATACCGTCAAGACGATCGATATCGAGAAATTCGTGGCGCGCGATAGCATTGAATGGGTCTATCTCGAAAAACCGCACTATCTGGTGCCCGACGATCCAGTCGGACACGAAGCCTTCGCCGTGATCCGCGACGCCATGTTGGCCGACAAGGCGTTCGGGGTCTCGCGACTGGTGGTCGGCCGGCGCGAGCGAGCTGTCGTGCTGGAACCGCGCGGCGAGGGCATCGTGCTCTGGACGCTGCGCTTCGGCGACGAGGTTCGGCCGGAAGAATCCTATTTCGAGGACATCGATGACAAGGCAGACCCCGAGCTTACCCCGCTGGTGCAGAAGTTCATCAAGCAGCACACCCGGGAATGGTCGCCCGAGATGGTGTCAGATCCGGTGCAGGACGCGCTGCTCGACATTATCGCCAAAAAGAAGAAGGCGCTGAAACCGTCTAGGAAGGGCAAGGCCAAGGGTGAGGATCGCCCGTCGGGCGGCAATGTCATCGACATCATGGACGCGCTGCGCAAGAGCCTGGCTGCCGGCGAGAAAGGCAAGCGCGCATCCTGAATTCTTCACGCAAGACACCTATGTTCGGACTCTCCTGATGTGATGGATACCGATGAAACGAAACCGCCAATCAGCCATCCCCCTCTACGACGGCTCCCGCGAGACGCTGCAGTCGCGTCCGGTTCGCAGGCGCGACCCCGAGCAGCCGAGCCTGCCGTTCGATCCGATGCCGGATCGCGTCGAGCCATGTCTCGCCCTACTCCGGCCCACGCCGCCGCAAGGAATGGACTGGCTCTACGAACTCAAATGGGACGGCTATCGCCTGGCGATCCACATCGAGCCAAAGGGCGTGCGGATCATCACGCGCGGCGGGCATGACTGGACCCATCGCTTCCCCAGGATTGCCGAGGCCGCGAAGAACCTCGGGGTGGGTTCGGCCATTCTCGATGGCGAGGCCGTGGTGCTCAACAAGGAGGGGCATTGCGATTTCGGGGCGCTGCAGCGCTCGCTTGGTGGGCGCGGCGGCAAACGCGCCTCGACCGAAGCGGTGTTCTTCGCCTTCGACCTGCTTTATTTCGACGGCCACGATCTGATCAAGACGGAACTTGCCGTTCGCCGGCATCTGCTCGAGGACTTTCTCGACGGGTCTGTCGGTGCGGTACAGCTCTCGGAAGAAGCCCATGGTGACGGGGCGGAGCTTCTGGCGAACGTCTGCCGGATGGGTCTGGAAGGCATCATTGCCAAGCATCGTGACCGTCCTTATCGATCTGGCCGCAGCGGCGATTGGATCAAGATAAAATGCGTCCAGAGCGAAAGCTTCATGATCGTCGGCTACGAGCAATCTGAGGCTGCGCGCGGCGGGATCGGAAGCCTGCTGCTCGCCGCGCGCAGGGGCGACGGCTGGGTGTCGGTCGGCTCGGTCGGGACCGGCTTCAAGGCCGCTGATGCGGATTATCTGCGCAAGACGCTCGACAAGCTGAAGACCACGAGGCCGGTCGTGCCGCTGAAGGGCAAGAACTACGTCTTCGCGCAGCCGACGCTCATCGCAGAGATCGAGTTTCGTGGCTGGACGGACGATCGCAACCTGCGCCACGCCTCCTACAAGGGGCTGCGCGAAATCCAGGATAATGCCGCGGTGTTCGATATAGCCGCGGCTTCTAAAAGTCGTCGATCAGGACTTGCGGTCGAGGTCGGCATGATCGAGGCCGAAGTGATCGAGAACGAGCTGTAGATTGCGCCGGTTGGATTTGAAGTAGACGTCAAAGACATCGCCGATGACGGGGACGCTCCCCGCGACCGTGTCGAAGCCCACATTCATCAGCATCTTGAAAAGCGTCTCCTTTGGCACGCCGAGACGACGCGCCTCGTTGACGATGAAGAGGCTGACGGCGGCGGCGCCAAAGTCGCCGATCCCCGGGATCAGCCCGAAAACCGAGTCCGCACCGAAGGAGATGCCCGTTCCTGGTATCCGCAGCGCCGTGTCCATCAACCTGGCCAAGCCGCGGATCCGGCGAAGACGTATCAGGTGCTCGATCGGAATGTCATCCTTCACACCTGCTCTCGGTCCCCTGCCCTGTCTCGCGCTCATGCCGCGGCCTTCTGTTTGCCGAGCCGCTTGATCGCCTGCTCCAGCGGACGCTGCCCATCGCAATAGTCCTTCCAGGCCGTCGTTCTCTTCAGAAGTGTCGGGACCGTCCGGATGGTGAAGCGCTTCGGATCGAGGTCGGCTTTCACCTGCGTCCAGGTCAGCGGCATCGACACGGTGGCCCCCGGTCGCGCCCGCGGCGAAAGCGGCGCGACGGCGGTCGCCATGCGATCGTTGCGCAGATAGTCGAGGAAAATCCGCCCGCCCCGCAGGCTCTTGGTCATCTTGATCAGATAGAGGTCGGGATTGTCGCGGGCCATATCCTGGCAGACGTCATGGGCGAAGCCTTTGGCCTCGGCCCAGGACAGGGGCTTGCGCTTGTTGACGGCGAGCGGCGTCACGACATGCAGCCCCTTGCCGCCGGTGGTCTTGCAGAAGCTGATCAAGCCGAGATCGTCCAGGCGGCCGCGCATCTCGCGCGCGGCTGCAACTACTGTGGAGAATTCGACGTCGGGGCCGGGATCGAGGTCGAATACGAGGCGCCCCGGCACCTCCGGCTGGCCGGGCTCGCAGTTCCACGGGTGAAGTTCGATGCCGCCGATCTGGGCGATGGCGACGAGCCCTTCCACGCGATCGACCTGCAGGTACGGCTTCTTATCGCCGAAGACCTTGACCAGCTCCAGCAGGTTCGACGTGCCGGGCATGGCATGTCGCTGGAAGAATTGTTCGCCACCGATACCGTCTGGCGCGCGGATGATCGAACACGGCCGGCCCTTCACATGGTCGATGAGCCAGAAACCGACAGCCTCGTGATAGCGGGCGAGATCCTCCTTGGTGACCGGGTCGCCATCGCCGGCATCCGGCCAGAGTGGTTTGTCCGGATGGGAAATGAGCACGCCCATGACCTCGGCTTTCGCGCCCTTGCGGCGGCTGGGTTTTGTCTTCGCACCGACCGCGGGCTCTGGCGTCTCGGTCTTTGCGGGCGAAGCCGGCTTCTCGGCCTCGACCTCCGCCGCCGGCTTATCCTCCCGCAGCCCCTTGAACGCGGCCTGTCGCACGAGGCCGTCCGCGGTCCAGCCGGCGAATTCGATCTCGGCGACGAGCTCGGGCTTCAGCCAGACGACCTCCCTTTCCTTCTTCGGCGCGTCGACCCCGGTGAAGGGGGACTTTTCCGTTTCGACCGCTTTCAGCTTCGGCAGCAGGGTCTCGACCTTCTTGGCGCCGTAGCCCGTGCCGACGCGGCCGACATAGACGAAGTAGTCGCCGCGGTTGACGCCGACCAGCAGCGAGCGGAACTTGCCGTTCGTCTTGGCGTAGCCGCCGATCACGACCTCATGTCCGGCGCGGCATTTCGATTTGGCCCAGGTGTCTGTCCGACCGGACCGATACGGCGCATCCGCCTGCTTCGAGACGATACCCTCAAGGGAGAGCTTGCAGGCGGAGCGCAGCACCGCGTCGCCGCCGGTTTCGAAATGCTCCACGAAACGCAGATGCGGGTCGTCGGTGGCATCGTCCAGGAAATCCTGCAGCCGCGATTTCCGCTCGGTCAGAGATTTCTCCCACAGATCCTCGCCGCCGTCGAACAGTAGGTCGAAGGCGAAATAGACGAGGTTGCCGGTGTTCTTCTCCGACAGCGCCGCCTGCAGCGCGGCAAAGTCCGGAGCACCATTGTCATCGAGAGCGCAGATCTCGCCGTCGATGATGCCGTCGGGAAGCGATGTAGCAGCCTCCGCGATCTCGGGATATTTGGCGGTCCAGTCGAGGCCCTTGCGGGTCTTCAGCGTGGCCTTTCCATTGGCGACCCGCATCTGGATCCGATAGCCGTCGAACTTGATCTCGTGCAGCCAGTTATCGCCGGCCGGCGGGCGGTCGAGTGTTTCGCAGAGCTGCGGCGCGATGAAATCTGGAAGGTCCGCAGCCGTCGACGTCGCCACGGCTTTGCTGGATCGATTTTTCTTGCGCTCGTCGGCCGCAAGGCCGGTCTTGCTATCCCAGACGGCATCGGCCTCGACATCGCCGCTCGCCATCATGAACGGCTTCGGCTTGCGGCCCTTGCCGGCGGCGATCTGTTCCATGGTCCGCCCGGAGGCGACGGAGGTCAGATTCTCATCGAGGATCGCTCCGCCGTTCTCTTCCACCGAATGGTCGTCATGGTGCTTGATCAGCAGCCAGTTGGTGCGCTTGCCGCCGTCGCGGTCGTGACGCATCCGAACCAGCACGAAGCTGCCGTGCAGGCGCTTGCCGTGCAGCACGAATTTGAAGTCGCCTTTCTTGAGCGCCTCCTCCGGCGATTTGTTGCCTTCAGGCTCCCAGTAGCCTCGGTCCCACAGCATCACTGTGCCGCCGCCATATTGGCCCTTCGGGACCGTACCTTCGAAGTCGCCATAGTCGAGCGGGTGATCTTCCACCTCGACCGCGAGCCGCTTGTCGCCCGGATCGAGTGACGGCCCCTTGGTCACCGCCCAGCTCTTGAACACGCCGTCGAGTTCGAGGCGGAGATCGTAATGCAGCCGGGTGGCATCGTGTTTCTGAATGACGAAGCGCAGCCGGTTCGACGGTTTGACGTCGGTCGATCCGCTCGGCTCCTGTGTCTGCTTGAAATCGCGCTTCTTCTTGTAGGTTGAGAGCTTGTCAGCCGCCATCATCGACCTCGTTCGATTTCGCATTACCGACCCCGACAGAAGGTCAGGCCACTGAGGCGAAAACCCCGCGCGAAGGATTCTTGTTCCCGCCGCGTCGCGCATGTCAGGTTGCGAGTATCTCGCGTGACGAATATGCTCGCCGCTGGCACAATGCCGCTCAGTTTACGAGGATCTTCATGGCAACGGGTACGGTCAAGTTTTTCAATCAGGACAAAGGCTTCGGTTTCATCACGCCTGACGACGGCGGGCAGGATGTCTTCGTCCATGTCTCGGGCGTGCTGTCGGGCGGGCCGCTGCGCGATGGCTCGAAGGTCAGCTATGACCTGGGCCAGGATCGCAAGACCGGCAAGTCGAAGGCGGAAAACGTTCGCGCGATCTAATCGGCGCGGGCCAGGGGCGGCGGCTAGTCGATGCCGCCGCCAAGCAGTTCAAAGGTTCGCGGATCCGGTTTGCCAGCGAAGAAGCGCTGAAGGGCGAGCCGAAACCTGTCCTCCGTCGCGCCGGCGGCCTCGTTGAACAGGGTCATTGACGAGCAGAATTTCAGATCGTCGGGCGAGCCGAAGATGTCGTCGGCCGAACGGTCGGATATTGCAAGGACCGCATCGACCGCCTGCGCCAGTCGTTCAGCGAGTAAGGGATGCAGGAGATAGGCCCGCGCCTCTTCGATTGAGTCGATCCCGTAGAAGTCCGCAGTCGGAGATCTGCCGAGCGCGCGCAGCTGCGGAAAGACGAACCACATCCAGTGCGTTTGCTTACGCCCGGCTCTCAACTCGGCAAGGGCCGTATCGAAGACGAGGCCTGCGCAGCGACGAAGCGGGAAAGCTCAAACGGATCGTTCTCTGCCATCGATCGCCGCCTTCGATGTCGTCCTCAGATTGGTGCCGCTGCCAACAGGCCCGCTACCGGAACGGTTATGGCCGACGCGCTGATCGCCAAGGCCGTCGCAAACCTGATGATGCGGGCGCGCCACGCGCGCCGAGGATCCCATTCATACGCCATACAAACTCCCTCCGGCCGGAAAGAAAGTATGGGCAAAGCAGAGAGTCCATCCTTGCCGCATCCAGCGCGCACATCACGAACGCTCGGTATTGCAAAGCGGTCCGCGGCACCCATCTTTGCGCATGGAGGTCAGTGGAGAAGTGCAATGCGACAGTTTTTCGAAGACATCGCGCCTGACGATGGCATCGAAATCACCAGCCCGCCTGACAGGAAGGCAGGTTCCCGTTGCTCCATGATCTGCCTTTGTTGCCAGCGGTCCGACCAGTCGATGGACGATGACGGTTGCGGCATTTGCGATACATGCCTGGGCGCACCCGCTCGCGCGGCAGACAATCCGGATGGGCTTGAATTTCCCGGCGCCTTCTCCCATCTATCGTACACCACCCGTAATCGATGACTGCCTGCAGCGATGGTGCTCTGTCGCGCGTTCGTAGTCGTCCGGGTCAGAAGGGCGCTCCCCGAAAGGGTCGAGCGCCCTTTGTCATTTCGGAAGGCGCCCTGCTGCTCGGACGATTGACTTCCTGCCGCCGTGCTCCACTTCACCTGCATCCTTCCGTTTCACGGCGGCGGACCGGGGAGGCTTTTGCAGCCCCCGCTGCAGCGGGCCTCCCCGACAAACAGACATGCGCATGCAGGAAACGAAATGCCCCTCATCAGAAAGAACGGTGCATCTGCTCCAAGGGAACTCGGGCTGTTCTGGTCAATGCAGACACCCGAAGGAATCGCTGTCGACGTCTTTATCTATGCCAGCACCCTTCAATCCTTCGATCCCGCCCCGGTCGGCCCGGTCGGGCTTTTGAAGAGGCACAGATCCTTGCTCGAAAGCGTCGCGAGCGAGAAATACGACCGCGAAGGGACGGCTGAAGGAACCCTGCTTCATCTTACGGAAGAAGATCTCCGAGCGACGCCTCCAGCCGAGGCTGTCTAAAAACGAAAAGAGCGGCCAGCAGGCCGCTCCTTCCTCGATAGGACGGGGGGTAGCAGCTAGCGTCTGTAGCGCAGCCGCTCCTGTTCGATTTCCGCGGGGCCGTAAGGATCGAGCGTGTCGTCAAACCGGGTCCAGCCCTGCTCAGCATAGGCCGCACGGCGTTCCGTCGGATCAACCCAGTTGGACTGACGCAGGATCGCATCGGCCTCAGCATAGAGGCTTTCGTCGACACGCGCCGTAACGAGCGTCCCGCCACGGCGAACACCTTCGGCATAAACATGAGCATGCTCTTCCGGCACGCCAGACTCCGTCATGGCGCCAATGAGCCCACCGGCCGCGCCGCCAGCGACGGCGCCGGCCGCTGCACCTGCCGCCGTTGCGGCAAGCCACCCGGCGGCAACCACCGGTCCGACACCCGGAATGGCCATGATGCCGAGGCCCGTCAGGAGGCCGCCGACACCGCCGACGGCTGCGCCGATCCCAGCACCGGTACCAGCGCCTTCGGCAGCATTGGTGTCCTTGGAATAGCGATCATCGGCGTTGTTCGAGACGATACTGATATCGTCGGAGGGGACGCCACGCGCTTCAAGCGCCCTGACGGCAGCGCGCGCATCGGAATAATCATCATAGAGTCCGGTTACGATCTTTGTCATGGAGATATCCTCGAACTGTGATGTCACTCAGTGACGATGTTACCTTGATAATCGAGCGCGACGGTGACGGACTTGCCGTCCTTGGTGGCCGTGCCACGCCAGATGCCCTTGTCGTCGAGCTTCAGGCCCGTGACGTCGGCATAACCGGCCTCGACGATGCGTTCCTTCGCCTGGTCCTCGGTGAAGCTGTTGGCTCCTTCGACCGGCGCGGTAGCGTTCTTGCTGTCGGGGGTCGCCACCGCAGGTGTGTCGCCATCCGTCGAAGGGGTGGTCGAAGTCTGCGCAAAGGCAGCAAAGGTCGATGCGCCGACCAACGCGGCGGCGAGCAGTAGCTTCTTCATAATGATGTCCTCGTTATAGGCTATTGAAGGCGTTGCAGAAACTTCGAAGACGTCGTTTAGTTCCGCCGCCGTTGTCGGAGACTCTCTGATTTTCGCTGAGCCGATCACGAAAGGACGGAAGACGCTGTCAGCCTTGCGCATTCGCGCCGGTGCCCAAAGCCGTAACACCGTCGAGCCGTCCTCGCAAAATTGCGGCCCCCAGCCACATGCGCGCATCATCGCAGCAGCCCCTGGCCGCCGTCTACGTAGACTGGCGAGCCCGTCACATGCGATGCCTCCGCGCTGAACAGAAATCGGATGACCTTGGCAACATTGGTTGCTTGGCCAGGCTCCCATCGGTTAAGGGAATGCTGCCTTGTGGCCAGATGACCCGCACTTCCGCTTCCGCGCGGTTGCGGATTCGTGAACTGGCGGCAATGTTTGTCTCGACGGCTCCCGGGCAGATGACATTCACCCGGATGCGATGTTTTCTGAGCTCAAGGGCAAGCTGCTGCGCCATGGCCACCTGCGCTGCCTTCGTGGCGCTATAAGCAGTCGCACCTGGGTTGGTGAAGGTGCGCACCCCATCCGCGATGATTGATGCGGATCGTCTCGCCCCACTCGGTGCCCAGACGCCGTTGATGCCGGCATTCGCCACCACATCGTCCAAGCGGCCGAAATGGGCCTTCGTTTCGTGGACCATCTCACCAACGTCGGCTTCATCAGACACGTCACCAGCAATAGCGATTGCTTCAGTGCCTTCCGCCAGAGCCTCACGCGTTTCGGAGAGAGCATTTTCGTCGCAGTCAAAGAGCACGAGACGATGGCCCGTTGACGCGAGACGTTCCGCCGTGGCCCGACCTATTCCAGATGCGGCCCCGGTAATCATCATAACGGGAGACCCATGGGTCAGCTCCGCGCTTCGGACGTGAAGCCATTGGTCTCGACAGCTTCCTCGTTTATGGTCTCGTCGTCGATATCGCCCTGCTGCGCGGGATCGGTGTCGAAAGCGGTCAGCTGGACCATGATTTCCTTGGCGCGCGTGATTGCGGCACTATCAGCGAGGTCATCCACAACCATGCAGACCGACACCTTCTCCCCGCCCTCCCCGACAAATTCAACCGTCGTCGTGCCTTCTGCGCTGTGAACATTCGTTTCGATGAGTTGCATGGTGACCTCCTGTCAGGACCGCTGAACTGCCGCAACGCCCCGAAGTTCCTGTACGGTTCGAAACATTTTCTGCGTTGCGAGCCACTGCATGCCGCCGAAGGGAACATTCGGCGCGGTGTTGTGTTGCCGTTGGCAGAACAGGGAGCGCACCATGGCCAAGAACACATCCTCGAAACCCGCGTCAGCAAAATCCTCGAAATCCATTGCGGCAGCCGCGCAGATCCATGACCAGAAGATGGTGCGCGGCAATGGCGGTGAGCTGCACCAGGTCGCCGAGGGCGAAACCCCGATCCTGACCACCGCACAAGGCGGCCCAGTCGCCGACGACCAGAACTCCTTGCGCGTCGGTGCACGCGGGCCGCTGCTGGTCGATGACTTTCATTTCCGCGAGAAAATCTTCCATTTCGACCACGAGCGCATCCCCGAACGGGTCGTCCATGCGCGCGGCTACGGAGCACACGGCTTCTTCGAGACCTATGAATCGCTTGCCGCCTATACGAGAGCGGATATTTTCCAGCGCGCCGGCGAGAAGACGCCCGCCTTCGTTCGCTTCTCCACTGTCGCCGGAAACAAGGGCTCCTTCGATCTCGCCCGTGACGTCCGCGGCTTTGCCGTCAAGCTCTATACGCAGGAAGGCAACTGGGACCTCGTCGGCAACAACATCCCGGTCTTCTTCATCCAGGACGCCATCAAGTTTCCCGACATGGTGCATGCGGTGAAGCAAGAACCCGATCGCGCCTTCCCGCAGGCCCAGAGCGCGCATGATAATTTTTGGGACTTCATCAGCCTGACGCCCGAAAGCATGCACATGATCATGTGGGTCATGTCGGACCGCGCCATTCCCCGTTCCTTTCGCTTCATGGAAGGGTTCGGCGTGCACACCTTCCGCCTGGTGAACGCGAAGGGTAAATCCACGTTCGTCAAATTCCACTGGAAACCCAAGCTCGGCCTGCAATCCGTCGCCTGGAACGAGGCCGTGAAGATCAACGGTGCCGATCCCGACTATCATCGCCGCGACCTTTGGAATGCGATTCAGGCTGGTAACTTCCCCGAATGGGAACTCTGTCTCCAGCTTTTCGATCAGGATTTTGCCGACAGTTTCGACTTTGATATCCTCGATCCCACCAAGATCATCCCCGAGGAGTTGCTTCCGGTGAAGCCGGTCGGCAGGCTGGTTCTCGATCGCATGCCGGAGAACTTCTTCGCCGAGACGGAGCAGGTCGCCTTCATGACCCAGAATGTGCCGCCCGGCATCGATTTTTCCAACGACCCTCTGCTGCAAGGCCGCAACTTTTCCTACCTCGACACCCAGTTGAAGCGCCTTGGCAGTCCGAACTTCACGCATATCCCGATCAACGCGCCGAAATGCCCTTTCCATCATTTCCAGCAAGACGGGCATATGGCTATGCGCAACCCCGTCGGTCGGGCGAATTATCAGCCCAACTCCTGGGGCGAAGGACCGCGTGAATCACCCTCCGCCGGCTTCGCGCATTTCCCCGCCGAAGAGCAGGGCCAGAAAGTGAGGCTGCGTCCCGAAAGCTTCGCCGACCATTACAGCCAGGCGCGTCAATTCTACATCAGCCAGACGCCGGCCGAGCAGCGGCACATCGCGGCCGCGCTGACCTTCGAGCTCAGCAAGGTCGAAACACCCGTGATCCGTGAGCGCGTCGTCTCGCATCTGATGAATATCGACGAGACGCTCGCCAACTCCGTCGGCGAAAAACTTGGCTTCCAGTCCATGCCGAAACCCGCTGATGCGGCCATGTCGACACGGCAGGACCTCGAGCCTTCGCCTGCGCTCAGCATCGTGGAGCGAGGACCGAAACGCTTCGAGGGTCGCAAGCTCGGCATTCTCATCACAGACGGCGTCGACATCGATCTTTTGACCGGCCTGCAGGATGCCATTGTGGCGGAGAAAGCGGAGGTTGCCTTCATCGCGCCGAAAGTCGGCGGCGTGACGGCGTCGGACGGCTCATGGGTGCCGGCGCATTTTATGATAGACGGCGGGCCGTCCGTGCTTTTCGACGCAATTGCATTGCTGCCGGCCAATTCAGCCATGGACGACCTACTGCAGGAGGCGACCGCGCGCGACTTCGTCGCCGATGCCTTCCAGCACTGCAAGTTCATTGGCCATGTCGCCGACGCCTTCCCGCTTCTGGAGAAGGCCGGGATCGCCGACTTGCTTGATGAAGGCGTCATCGAATTGCCCGGCGAAAACGGCCTCTCGGCCTTCGTCGCAGAACTCGGCAAGCTGCGCCTTTGGGCACGTGAGCCTTTCGTCAAGCTCGGCAAGGCATCCGTTCCGCCCGCTTAGCAGAGGGCTTGTTTTGCCGTATGCGCGGGGAACAAAGGTCAGAAAGACTGGTTGAATCCCCGCGCGATCGCGCCCGCCATTTCGGCAAACATACACGACAACAGGAGAGACCCATGCCGACCAAGACAATGGAAGACCTTTTCCTCGACGGTATCAAGGATATCTACTACGCCGAGCGCAAGATCATTGCCGGCCTCAAGAAAATGATCCGCGGCGCCGAGGCTGAGGACCTGAAGGCTGCCTTCGACAAGCACCTCCAGGAAACCGAGGGTCAGGTCGAACGGCTCGTGCAGGTGTTCGAGCTTCTCGGCAAGCCGGCGCGCGGCAAGACCTGCCCGGCCATCGATGGCATTCTCGAAGAGGGTCAGGAAATCCTCGAGGAATTCAAGGGCTCGCCCGCGCTCGACGCAGGTCTTCTTGCCGCCGCTCAGGCCGTCGAGCACTACGAAATCGCCCGCTACGGCACCTTGAAGTCCTGGGCCATGCAGCTTGGCAAGAACGATGTCGCCAAGCTGCTCGACCAGACGCTCGCCGAGGAGACCAAGACCGACCAGGCGCTGACTCAGCTTGCAGAGGCCAAGGTCAACCGCGAAGGCAAGACCAAGGCGGCATGACGCAGAGCGGGTGGAGAAGCAGCTCTCCGCCCGTCTCCTCCGCGGTGAAAGATGCCCGGTCCGATGCGAAGCAACGGGAGTGGAAATGTACGGTGAGTGGCGACATATCTGCGTGGACATGCAGCGCATATTCGCCGAAGACACGCCCTGGAAAGTCGCCTGGATAGAGCGGGTCTCGCCAGAAGTCCTGGAAGTCGTGGGCCGCCATCCCGAGCGCACGATCTTCTCCCGCTTTCTCCCACCCGACCGCCCCGCCGATGCCACCGGCATGTGGCGTACCTACTATGAGAAGTGGTGGATGATGACGGCCGAGCGCCTGCCGGCCGAGATGTACGGCCTCCTCCCGGAACTTGCCGCATTTACGCCGCCCGCGAGCGTCTTTGACAAGCGAACCTATTCGCCCTGGATCGACGGACGGCTACACGCCTATCTAAAGGGACACGACGTGGAGACACTGGTCATCACCGGTGGTGAGACTGATGTCTGCGTTCTCGCTACGGCGCTCGGCGCCATCGATCTCGGCTATCGCGCCATCATCCTGACTGATGCCGTCTGCAGTGGCGCGGACGAGACGCATGATGCGTCGCTGACGCTACTCCAAAGCCGGTTCACCGCCCAAATGGACGCAATGTCGACGGAGGCGTTCTTGTCAGCAGTTGCCGGCTAATCGCAATAGTAACGCGTTGAGAGTGGAAATCTGCGGCGAAGGACGAAGCCTCGGTGAGCCATGTAAAGATCGTTTATGGCGATATGGCCCCTGCGACGGCTGATGTCGTGAATCAGCAGGGTTCCTCAATAGCTCATGCCTAACAGCGCTAGATTTATCGAGCCTTTTAAGCCGTTCACCGAACATCGAATTCGCATGGCTCAACGCGATACATAGACTGGAGACGATCGCGCATGGCCACATGTGTAAAATATGCAACGCGAGTGGAGGGTGTGCTCTCCTTTTGATGATCTGTCCTATGCAACGCTAGGTCCACTGAATATCCATGGGAGACGGAAACCGGCAGATACACGCGATTGTTCCGAACCAGAGCGGTGAGCGCGTTGGCAGAGCGCCTAGACGTGGCTTGAACCGATGTCGGTTTCCTGCGGAAGATGAGCGCTTACTTTACAGACAAGACCTGAAGGGGCGAACTCCAATCGCGCATCTCCCTGAAGTTCGGAGGCCAATAGGCGCTCGATGAGCCTCGAGCCAAAGCCGCGCTTGGACGGAACGACAACCTCGGGCCCTCCCTCCTCTTTCCATTCCAGCGCTAAGCGTGAAGCGTCCGGACTTCGATCCCAACCGATCGACACGACACCCCCTGCCCGAGAGAGAGCGCCATATTTAACGGCATTGGTCGCAAGCTCGTGGAATGCGAGCGTCAAGGCGGTTACCGTGCGCGCAGCGACATTGATCGCCGGCCCCTCAATACGGAAGCAATCCGGAGAATATGGCAGCAAGGCCGTGTTAATCACCGTTCGCAAATCCGCCTCTTCCCAGTTGCCGTTTGTAAGCACATCGTGGGCACGAGCGAGCGAAGCCAGCCGCTCGTCGAACGTCTTGACCGCTTCGCGTTCGTCGTCACCGTTGACGAATGTCTGGCGCGCAATTGCCGTAACAGTGGCGAGGACGTTCTTGACCCGGTGTTTGAGTTCGCCCATCGCAATTGCCTGGAAACGCTCGAATTGCTTCTTCGCGGTAATGTCCCGCGCAATTTTGGAGGCCCCGACGATCTCGCCGCTCACGCTATAGATAGGTGAAACAGTAAGAGAAACGTCCATGAGAGTACCATCGCGCCTGCGGCGCTGGGTTTCGTAGGGCGGCACATGTTCGCCTAGGCCGACCCGCCGAAACAGGTCGTACTCTTCATCGCCACGGTCGTCCGGTATGAGCATCAGAACGGACTGCCCTATCGCTTCGTCGGCCGTATAGCCATAAAGACTTTCTGCACCCTTGTTCCAGCTCGCGATCGTCATACCAAGGTCGGCGCTGAGGATCGCGTCATCGCTCGAGGCAATGATCGCAGCGAGCCGTCGCTCGGTTTCCTGAGCGCGCCTCAATTCGGTCGTCTCGTTGACGATGCAGAACACGCCGGCGACGGGACCATCCTCGCTGTGCACGGGGGAGTAGGAGATGTCGAAATAGACGGTTTCCGGGCCTCGGCCGCGCTCCATGTGAAAGGGCCTGTCCTTAGCGGAAATGGTTTCGCCTGTCTCCAGCACGCGGGTCAGAAGCGGCCCAAGGTCGCCCCAAAGCTCAGCCCAGTGCTCCTGCGCAGGCCTGCCGAGCGCCTGAGGGTGTTTGTCGCCGATTGTCGGTGCATAGGTGTCGTTGTAGATGGCCACGAACTGCGGCCCCCAGAAGAGGACGATCTGTACCTTCGCTCCTAGCAAGATGTCGACAGAGGAGCGCAGACATTGGGGCCAGTCGGAAATGGGACCAAGGCTGGTTCCTGCCCAGTCGAACGATCCGACCAATCGTGCCATCTCGCCGGTGTGGCGAGTAAACCCCGAACTCGACACAAAACCCTCATTATCCAGGTGGATAGTCTCATGCGAGTAGATAATTGCTTGGGCAATTTATACAAGGGCGGGCCGAAAAATCCAAGCATCCTTAGCCGACTATTGCGCGCGACTCTACCGTGAAAATCGCCGCCCTCGCCAAGCCCAGCGCACCGGCGGTAGACAAAAAAAGAGGCGCCGTGTCCATTTTTGAACACGGCGCCCTGTAAGCGGCAGTACTCGTTTCACTCGTCGCGTTGGCGACCACCGAGAGCGGCGGCGGCAGACGCCACGAAGGCACCGATCAGCAACGACAGGGTGCCGAGCAGAGCGACCGTTGCGGCAGACTTACGGGCTTCATCGGCAGCCTGGAGCGCGGCGTTTTTCGCATCCTCGATCTGCTGCAGTACCTGATCCACGCGTGCGCGAGCTTCTTCTGGAGGGATGTTGGCACGGGAAGCCACGATGGTGGCGACATAGGCGCGATCCGCTTCGCCAACTTCCCCCTTGGCAGCCCCCTGCACGAGGATGCGAGAGACTTCCGCGGCCGCGGCCGTACCGTCAGATTGCGCCCTCGCCGCCCCATCCTGCGGACGAAGGAGCATGTCCGTAAAGTATCCGGTGGCAGGATCAGGCGCCGCGTCGCTTCCCGCAGCCGCTGCAGCGGCGCCGACCGTTGCGGTCGTCGCGACGGATGCCACCTGCACGCCGCCGCCGACCGGCGAAGAAAAGGCCGAGCCGGCAAGCCCGGCCACGACGACCGTCGCCAGCGCCCAACTCAAGAAGCCGTGGGCGGTATCGCGAAAGAACACTTCATCGGTATGAACGCCCGCCCATTTTGTGCGCAGCCGTCCCGTCAGGTAGCCGCCAAGCGCCGAGGACAGCCATTGCACGATCACGAACCAGATCGCGGCCGTAACGCTGACGGTCGTGAACGAAGCGCTTTCACCGCCCCAGGGCGAGACCATGGTGAGCCCCACACCGGAGCCGAGAAGAAGGAGGATAAGGCTGATCGCGCAGGCTGCTGTCGCGCCGCCGATAACCGGTCCCCAGGTCAAAGCGGGGACATTGGATTCAACGCCGACGTCGGAGACGCCCGTCGTGTAGTTGGCCATACTCGCCTCCTATCGCATGAACAGGACAAGCAGGATGACGATCGGCAGGGGAATGCCCAGGAGCCAGAGAAGAATACCGCGACCCATTTGAAATCTCCTTCATGTCGTGAACGCGTCGTGCGCGTAAAAATAACAACTTCTGCCACAACCCGATGTTCCATGCCTTGGCTCCGCCACCGCTTACCGGCCTTTCCGAGAGTACGGCAGCGAGGAACGTTGTCCTGTAAGTGGGGTTTGCCCGGTTAAGACGCTTGCGGAGCTTCAGATGGTCAAGGCGTTGAAAGACAACGGGCTGACAATCGTTTTGATCACCGCAATGATACCCGCATCGGCGGATCGAGCTGCACCTGACCGTCAGACGCTTCGTCTGTAGTGCTGGTAATTGCCGCCGAAAGATTTTCGCCGAGCGCTTTGGTGACGACGTAATTCGCCCGATGGCTCGCCGGACAGCACGCCTGGACTGTCTGGTTCGCTATCTTGCTCTCGCATTGGGTGGTCGGCCGGCGGCCCGATTTGAAGATCGTCTCGGGTTCCCGGTGAGCAATGATACGCTGCTGCGAACCGTTCGCCGATACGACCGTCCTGCGCCGATACCACCGAGCGTCATCGGCATTGATGACTGGGCCTGGCGGCGCAATCATCGATACGGCACCATTATTTGCGATCTTGAACGCAGAGGGCAATCGCATTGTTGCCCGACAGGGAACAGGCGACCGCCGAGGCCTGGCTGATCCAGCAGTCCCAGATCGAGATCGTCGCAAGAGACCGCGGCGGCGGATATGCGCAGGCCGTCGCACGAGCCCTGCCACACGCCGACCAAGTCGTCGATCGTTGAGCGCAACAACCTGATCAAGGCTCAAAGCGATACGCCGCTTTGGTGTTCGCCCAGTCCTGGCAGGCGAAAGGAATAGAGCCGCCCATACGCTCCCCAAGCCGTCGTGAAAGCTCCGAGCAACGTCGGCCAAGGCGGGCATCCTTGAAAGCCCCGCGTCTATTTCCTGCTTGCGTCCAATGGCCGTCATTATCAGCAACGACATCGTCTCGAACCGACATAAAGCACCGCCTCAAATGAATCAGGAGCTCGACACAGAATCACAAGTGATTCTTTCGATTCAAGATTTTAGCGAAAACTTTTCGTAAATGAGTCAGCCATTTATGGGTAATTGCAAGCTTCAGCGGACGCTTAAGTTTAAGAGCCAGTTCGTCGAAGTGCGGGTGTGACAGCGGTTACTCTGTTGCTCGGGCGATGAGCTTTGCACGGACGCGCTGGAACTCTGCGACTGGAACTGCATTCTTGCAGACTGGAGGTTTCGAATGCCCAGATACTTTTTTCATATTCGCGATGGGGAAAAGATGGAGGTTGATCCTGAAGGGGTAGAATTCCCAACGCTCGAGAGTGCGGTGCTCGATGCTCAGGCGGCCGCGCGAGAAATGCTGGCGGAGCGTTTATTGACGGGGGAAAGACTAGACGGGCAGCGTCTCGAAATCGCAGATGAGACAGGCAGCGTTCTGCAAGTCGTCACTTTTAAATCCGTGATGAATTTCCACTAGGCGAGCGGCGTTTCAAGAACGCGCGCGAGAATTGTTCGGACGGGCGGCGGCGCAACTGGGGCGCTGCGCCGCCAAACAAGCCCCCGGACTTGCGCCTTGAAGATTTTGGCTCTCCCAAGTCACCCGCGCCCTTTCGGGCGGCGGAGAATTGCATGTTTCTCAGCGCGGGGAAAGCTGAAAGCAGGTGCTTCGTAGAATGGCCGCTGCTGAAGACAATGCCGCCATCAGTCTGGTAGAGGGGGCTGATCCCACCCGATCCGCAGTCTACTCAACGGCGTAAAACATGCGCGCGGACGCTTCGACAAGAGATCGATGGCGCTCCGCATTATATGTCTCGCCAGGAAAGGTCTCGAAAAGATACTTGGCAAAGCTCTTTCGAGCTTCGGGACATTTCGGAAACCAGGGTTGCGAGGTTATCTCGTCAAAGATCGCTTTCAGCGAGTTGAGTTCCTCGGGTTGGAATGCGCCCTTCAAGGGATGGCTGTTCATAGCCGCCCACTTTCTTCTGCTTGGGGCGGAAGCGCGCTACTGCTTACATGGTGGTGCCCGTATCAATTACCATCCGTGCGAGCAGTCTACGCTCATACCAGCGAAAGTCCATCCCGCGAATCTAGCCTCCCTCATCGGCGGAGAGGATCAGAAGGGCTCGCCTATCCAGGTGATACCGGTCGCAGAGGGTGGAAAGCGAAGGGAATGTTTCTAACCAGTCTCCAATAGGGCACGAAAGGCGGATGTAAAGGCTCGAAAGCGGAACAATTTCTCTGAAATTTCATTGCTCCCTAAACAAGCCACCGCCAATCGACGGCGCTTGAAGGGGATTAAGAACATGGGTAGCAATTTTGGCTCCGGTGCTGCCGGGGCAGGGCTTCGTGCGTCCTTAAGGGCAGCAATCGCATATGACGAGATTTGCAGCCGCTGCCAGATCGAGATCACCTTCACAGCAGAGGCAATCGTGCTTTCCGGCACTGCTACTCCCGAAGCAGCGCAGCGCGCTATCCAGATCGTGCGAGACATTGCGGGGCGAGCGCCTATCTGGGACCGGATGATATGGACGCCGATTAAGCCTTCGGGTCGGTCGTGATCACCATACTAACTGTCCCGAACAAACACACTAGCTCATCCGCTGCGAGCAAAAACGCCTTCCGAGGCTCCTCATGGTCCGCGCCGCCCTCAAGCGCGGTTAGGCATTTCTCCCGCGCCACGGTTCATGCTCTACCTTCGTCAACCGACCAGTCTTCCAAGAGGACGGGCGGGGCCGTGTTCGTTATCGTCCGGTATATGCCGAGCGCCATAGTCTCGAATGTGACCGCGCGTCCAGTAGCTGCGACACATTGATCGATCCTCTTCTATAGCGAGTTGACAATCGGCGCGGGCCGGTCGGTGAACTTCGAGCTATTGATGTCGCGACTGACCCGGTGCATCTGCATATTCCCGTCGAGATGGTGCCCGAGGATACCCATAAGGTTTTCGCTCGGGGTTGCCGGGTTGAGCCACCCGTCAAAAACTTCCGGGTCGAGGATGATCGGCATACGGTTATGGATGTTGCTTATGGGTGTGACGGCAGGTGCCGTTACAATGGTGCAGCTCGTTACGTCAAGCTGAGTATTGTGCGCCCACAGGCCGGCAAAGGCGAAGGGCGCTTCTCCCGGCATCTGGATCAGCCAGGGGTCTTTCCCGCCATCATCGGCGTTCGTCCACTCGTAGAAGCCATCTGAGGGGATCAAGCAGCGCCGCAGCTTGAGCGCGTCGCGGAACGCCGGAGACGTGGCAACCGACTCGATGCGCGCATTGAACATTGCCGCCTTCGGCATTTCCTTCGCCCAATGCGGGACCAGCCACCATCGGCCGTCCGTGACAACTTGGTTTCCGTCGTCACCCATGCGGATAAACGGTATGGTCTGTGTTGGGGCGATGTTAAAGCGCGCCTCGGTGTTTCTGAGCAGCCATTTGTCCGTGAGGCGATAGAGCACAACGAGCTCACGCCAGGACATCATCTGTGTGAAGCGGCCGCACATGTTTTTCACCTCCCAAGATCCACCGACAGAGGATAGGGCGGGGTATTCACGCCGACAAGTGACTGCCAGTTCGGGTAGAGCCCGGCTCCTAGTGCGTCGTTCGGATCGCCCTCGGCGCGATCTTTGCGGCCGTGCTCAAGCGGCCTACCGGATTATGATCGGGCGCGGAAGCGGCGCTCCCCTTGAGCGCCGCATCCCAGTCTTCTCACCGTAGTAGCCATAGCCTCCGCTATAATACGGGTTATCGTAACACTAGTAGGCCCCATATAAATAATTGGAGAACGTATCCCAGAGGGATGATGGCTCTCCAGGCGTATAATATTGCGCTGGTGCCATTGCGGTTGTGGCGAGAATGGCCGCGGTGGAGACAATGGATACCTTAATAGGCTTTGAAATCATGGCTTTACCCCCTTTGTTTCGGTGCAAAGGAAACTAATCGACAAGCACTCCGTGGATTTAAGCGGTTACATAAAAATTGATGTAATGCCATTTTATGGCGTGTTGGAATCCTGAGGAACAGCCAAGAATACGCCCATGCGCTTGACGTCGCACGGATTTGATCACTACTGGGTGCAGATGGATCGTTCCAAGAAAATGCCCCGCACAGGGCGGGGCAAAGATGCGACACGGATGGCAATGTGCCACAGCGAAACTCCATGGGAGGGGTTTCGGAAACAGCATAAGACGTTCCCTTGTTGTGAGGAAGGTCCAATTCCGCATTTCCGGTACGGTTCACATAAAAACCGTCCCGCTCATTCCACCCATTCTTCCCCTTCAGCGTCGTCGTCCCGAAGATATCCATGCCTGATTAACCAGTCCCGGGCGATGAGCGCAATCGACTCTTCGCGAGCGATGTCTTTCTCCAAGGCAAAGCGGTCCAAGGCGCCTTCCATCTATGGCGCCAGCTTCATTTCTTCACTCCACCGTCGGCAGCTCACCTGCCTGAAACAAGATCGTGGGTGGTCCGTATTCGCCAAGCACTCGATCCGCACAACGGCTCCAGGCCATCACGCCAGCATAATGCCCGGCCATTAGCCTCGCCTCGCGCACCGCGCGCGTTTCTGTGTCGACCTGGCGCGGCTCGAAGGCTGGCACCAAATTCCCGTTATCGCTTTTGTTGAATGCGGCGAGCACGATCAGCTTGCCTGTTCCGACCACCCTACTCTCCAATTCGATCATGACGGAAGCTGCATCGCGGGACTTGCAAATGCGATGGAGCTTCCGGCCTGCCTCGCAGCAGACTCTTCTAGTATGGCGCTAGCTCCGGGGGAAAGCCATCGGTGCGAACGTCGATATGGCCTCGCGCTGCCTATCTGTGATTAGGCATGGAATAAGGACCCCGCAAATGGGGTGATCGGCATCCAAACGGGGCTCTGACTCAATCTCGATGATGTTTAAGATTCAACTGGCGTTGTTTTCTCTGGAGAATCAGCGCCATGCGGACCCGATTTCGACTTTCTGATCTGATCCCCGCCGAATTCAACGTTGAAGCAGTGCATGATGCGGCCGACGCGATTGTTGTCGTAGCATCTGGCCGGTCAGAGCAATGTAGATGCCCCCACTGTGGAACCGTCTCCCGGCGCGTTCATAGTCGCTATCCTCGGATGCTTGCCGATCTGCCGTGTGCGGGGCGGCGGATCGAGTTGCACCTGACCGTCAGACGCTTCGTTTGTAGTGTCAGCGATTGCCGCCGAAAGATTTTCGCCGAGCGCTTCGGCGGCGATGTCATTCGCCCCATGGCCCGTAGGACAGCCCGTCTGGACTGCTTGGTTCATCATCTCGCTCTTGCACTGGGTGGTCGCCCGGCGGCGCGATTTGCAGATCGTCTCGGATTCCCGGTGAGCAATGATACGCTGCTGCGAACCGTTCGCCGATACGGCCGCCCTGCGCCGATACCGCCGAACGTCATCGGCATTGATGACTGGGCCTGGCGACGCAATCATCGATACGGCACCATCATTTGCGATCTTGAACGCCGAAGGGCAATCGCATTGTTGCCCGACAGGGAACAGGCGACCGCCGAGGCCTGGCTGGTCCAACAGCCCCAGATCGAGATCGTCGCAAGAGACCGCGGTGGTGGATATGCGCAGGCCGTCGCACGAGCCCTGCCACACGCCGACCAGGTCGCTGACCGCTGGCATCTGATGGAAAACGCCAGTCACGCCTTTCTCGACGCTGTTCGCAAATCGATGCGGCAGGTCCGGATGGCAATCGGCACTGCAACCGTAAATCCGAAACTGCTGACTGCCGCCGAGCGGCTGCAATACGAGGGATATCTGCGGCGCGAAGAGGCAAATGCCGTTATCCGCGGGTTCGTCAGCGAGGGTTTGTCCATCAAGGAAATCGTGCGCCGAACCGGGCATAGCCGAAAGCTGGTCCGCAATGTCGTCCGTGGTCAGCGGACCGACATCTTTCGGATCCGGCAAACTTCCCTGGAACCGCATCTCCCTTGGCTTGAAGCGCAATGGGACGCCGGATTGCGGAACGGCGCTGAACTTTGGCGGCAGCTTCGGCTGGCTGGTTTTGGTGGTGGTCTCCGCGTTGTCACCGAATGGGCAACGCGACGACGACGGGCCGAAAAGGCCGAAAGCGGACTCGGCTATGCTCCCGCCGCGCGCACCGTCGTTCGCCTGATGACCCTCGAGCGCAACAATCTAACCAAGGCGCAAACGATGACGGTTGCCGCCATCGAAGAGAGGCTGCCGGACCTTGTGGAGGCCAGGGATGTCATCGAGAGCTTCCATGGCATGTTGCGCCGCAAGTCCCCCGGTGATCTGGAGGCCTGGATCGAACGCGCGGCGAAAAGCCTGGTCGCATCATTCGCAAATGGCGTTATCCGAGACCGAGCCGCAATCCAGAATGCGATAACCTCCCTATGGTCGAACGGCCAGACGGAAGGCCAGATCACAAAGCTCAAGCTCATCAAACGGCAAATGTACGGCCGCGGGAAGCTTGATTTGCTTGAGGCACGCATCGTCGGAATGCCGTGATGTCATCGAGATTGCGTCAGAGCCCCGTTACGACACGATGACGTAATTGCTCGCCTTCGTTCTTCGAATGACGCTCAATACTTGAGCCCCATCCTCGAAGGAGACTCGCATGAAACATTATGTTGGCCTGGACGTATCGCAACGGGAAACAGCCGTTTGTGTCGTGGACGAGACCGGACGACCGATCTTCGAAGGTAGGGCTAAGTCGAATCCCGGAGCCCTGGCAGAGCTGATCCGGAGGAAAGCGCCGTTTGCGGAACGCATTGGCTTTGAAACTGGAGCTATGTCGAGCTGGCTGTGGCATGAGCTCAGGCGTATCGACCTACCTGTCGTCTGCATCGACGCGCGGCACGCGAAAGCCGCATTATCGGTGCGCATGAACAAGAGCGACGAGAATGATGCCCGAGGCTTAGCGGAGCTGGTTCGCATCGGCTGGTACCGGGAGGTGAAGGTCAAGAGTGCCGAGAGCCAGCAGGTTCGCTCCCTGCTCGTAACCCGCTCGCGCCTGATCGAAATAAGACGAGCGATAGAAAACCAGATACGAGCGATGGTGAAGGAGTATGGACTGCTCTTCGATCGCGCCATTGGGTCGATGTTCCGGCGTAAGGTGGCGGAATTGGTCGATGCCGAACACCCTCTCAAAGATGTCATCGCCCCGCTGCTTTCCATTCATGAACAAGTTTGCGGCGAACAGGAAAAGCTCGACAAGCGGATCGCCGCTCTTGCACGCGCCGACGAAACAAGCCGTCGGCTGATGACCGTGCCAGGCATCGGCGTCGTCACAGCGCTGACGTTCCGTCACACCATCGACGATCCGAGTCGGTTCCGATCGGCCGCGACGGTTGGCGCATATCTCGGTCTGACACCCAGGCGAAAGCAATCTGGGGAGAGCGACACGAACGGCAAGACATCGAAATGGGGCGATCGACTGTTAAGAACGTATCTGTTCGAGGCCGCGTCGGTCCTGCTGCACAGGACGAAGAAATGGTGCACATTGAAGGCGTGGGGGCTGCGGCTTGCGAAGCGCATCGGGATGAAAAAGGCCAAGGTCGCCGTTGCCCGAAAGCTCGCTGTCATTCTTCACTGCATCTGGGTCGACGGCACCACCTTTGAATGGAGTGCTCAGAAAACCGCTTGAACTAAACCCGAGTTTGCAGGCCCTAGACGGGGTCTGCAATGTCCCCGCCGGGACGGTGGTTGCGGTGACTTCGGTCAATCGGCTGATGGCCCAACAGGCACATCGATGGACACGTTGAAGCACTCGACCCGAACAACATCATGAGGCAACGACCTCGGAAAGGACCATGACCCCGGCAAGGATGTTGCAGGCGCTTGACAAACCCCCGCAATTAAAGGGCCGATTGACACTCAATTCGAATGTCAGCGCCCACCAGATCAGCCTGCAGGTGAAGCCGACGCAGGCCGACACCTGGACGCTGCGTTATGCCCATATCCGCGCCAACGAATTGAACAGCCCCATCCAGTTCGGCCAGGGCACACGCCTCGACGACATCGACGGTACACCCACTCCGATGGCCGGCGTCGGCAACCGCCATCTCGCGGACGACATCTATCTCGAATATTCACGCGTCATCAATCCGAACACCTTCCTGACGGCGGGTGCCAGCATCTCGTTTCCCGGCAAGGGCATCGATTCCCTGACCAAGGAAAATTCGCCGAACTGGCTTGGAGGTTTCGTCAATGTCATCGTCAATTTCTAGGACCCTGTCGGTCGCTCTTGCCGCCGCCGTGCCGGTTTTCGCCGCTCCGGTCGATGCTGCGGGCCAAAGTACGCCTCCCCTGACGGCCGAGCAGTCCGACCCGCAAAGCCTCGGCTGGATGCAGGGCTTTCCGCCGCCGGAAGACAGGATCATCCGCTTTTCCGATAGCGACTATTTCGCCTTCCCGAAATCCCGCTGGACGGCCTGCCATTTCCGCCAGTTGATGCCCACGGTCAATGTGAGCCGCGGCCTCGGCGCGCCCGCGGCGCTCGAACGCAAGATCGACCCCACCATCGACGGCGTGACCTTCCGGCCGACAGGCGCCGGCAAGGACATGACCTGGCTTCAATCTCTCTCCGCCAATTACACGGACGGCATCGTCGTGCTGCATAACGGCGTGCTGGTCTACGAACGCTATTCCGGCTGCCTCACCGAAACGGGCCAGCACGGCGCGATGTCGGTGACGAAATCGCTGACCGGCCTGCTCGGCGAGATGCTGGTGGCAGAGGGCACGCTGGACGAGACCGCGAAAGTCGCGACGATCGTTCCTGAACTGAAACAAAGCGCCTTCGGCGACGCGACGGTACGGCAAGTGCTCGATATGACGACAGGTCTGCGCTACAGCGAGGACTATGCCGACCCCAATGCCGATGTGTGGACCTATTCGGCCGCCGGCAACCCTCTGCCCAAGCCCGAGGGTTATGAGGGCCCGCGCAGCTACTTCGACTATCTCAGGACGGTGGTGAAGGAAGGAGAACACGGTCCGGCCTTCGGCTACAAGACGATCAACAGCGACGCGCTCGGCTGGATCATCGCCCGCGCTTCGGGAAAATCGGTGGCGGAGCTGCTTCCGAACGGATTTGGAGCCGAATGGGCGCCGAGCAGGACGCCTATTACACGGTCGATTCCACCGGCACGCCATTTGCCGGCGGCGGGCTCAACGCAGGTCTCCGCGACATGGCGCGCGTCGGCCAGCTTCTGCTCGACGGCGGCATGGCCGGCGGCCGGCGCCTCGTTCCGCAAAAAGCGATCGACAGCATCCGCGGCGGCGGCGACAAGGCGGCTTTCGAGAAAGGCGGCTATCCGGCACTGAAGGGCTGGAGCTACCGTGCAATGTGGTGGGTCACGCACAATGATCACGGGGCCTTCATGGCGCGCGGCGTGCACGGGCAGGCGATCTATATCGACCCCGCCGCCGATATGGTCATCGCCCGCTTCTCTTCGCACCCTGTCGCCGGAAACGCCGCCAATGATCCGACATCGCTGCCGGCCTGCGAGGCGGTCGCCCGCTATCTGATGGGCTTGGCGGCCGCGCCGTAGCATTGAAGGGATGTGAACCTCCAGTCAGCCCCCTTTTAGTTTTTTAAAGCATTGTAAATCAATCAGATTCGCCATAGGGCCGGACGTGCCTCCTACGTTTACTCTAGGTGACGAAAGCGCAGGCGATCCCGTGCCGTGCGTGCCCATATCCACCACCGCGGCTTCATGACCCGACCAGAACCGTACCAGGGGTGTAATTAGGCGCGTGCGCCTCGACAACATGGCCGCTAATTCGGCTGTATCTTCCGACCTAGCCAAAACCAGCTTGTCCTGCCGGCATCAGCATCGGTGGCGAACCTATATCTCGTCCGCGCGCTGAGCGGGTGACCGGAGGGAAGAGCGACAATGGTTCCGTTCTTCTACGGGTGAACAGCGGCAGCCTTCTAAGAAACGACGTTGCGGATGAAGCGGACGACGTTGATACCGACATTTACGTACGAATACTGCTGGGCGGTGCTAAAAGTGACAAACTCGCCGTCACCGTAATCCTGGGCCGCACCGGATTGAATAAGCCTTAGCGTCCCTTCGATAACGAAGAGCATTTCATGCCAACCTTCTGGATCCGGTTCCGCAATGTAGGTGTCACCAGGCCCGAGGCTCCACAACCACATTTGCGTTTCATGCGAAGCAGGCGCCGAACATAGCAGCGTAGCGGCACTGTTTATTTGGTTTCCCCGCCAGGTAATTTCGTTGATCTCGCTACGCGTCCCGCGCGACGGGTTCCGCACCAAATCCACGAAATCGACATTCATTGCCGCGGCCAGCTTGTCGAGGCTGGAAAGGCTTATGTTCGCGTCGCCACCTTCTAGAGCAACGATCATCCGCCTGCTGACACCGGAAGTATCCGCCAATGCGGTTTGGCTCATGCCAGAAGCCAGCCGCAATCGACGCAGGTTGCCGGAAACGTGGGCCAACACCTCGGCCCGGTCTTGACTGTGCAGTATATTGCTCATATGGTCTTTCTAGAGGAGCAGCTGTTTCAGCTCAACATATTTCGGTGCGTTTGCCCTGCGTGGGTCGCCAAGGCTTTGGCATCCCCGCAGATAGCTTTGCACGCCTGTAAGGACCATCGCAATGCAGCAATTAATCGTACTCAATGACGAAGATGTCGTCCGTCTTTTGCCCAGCACGGATGTTCGCGCAGCTCTTGAGCGCATGTTCATCGCGATCGCTGACGGAAATGCCGTTCAACCACCGCAAACGCTAAGCCTTTTTCCGGCTGGAGGCGGCGATTTTATTACGTATCCGGGCATTTCAGGAAGTGATGGTGTCTTCGGCGCCAAGTTGTCACCTTACATTCCCGGTCCGTCGGGTGCAACGATTACCGCTTGGACGCTGCTGATGTCGATGGAGACGGGCACACCGCTTCTTCTATGCGATTCCAAGCGTCTGACTACCGAAAGAACGGCGGCGACCACAGCGATCGCTGCCGATCTCTTGGCTGAAAAGGATGCGAAGGTTCTGACGATTGTCGGTACCGGCGCTATTGGGCTTGCGCACCTTCGTCACGCGGAGAAGATTCGCTCCTGGCAAGAAGTGCGATTGTGCTCTCCGGATATCGCGAAGCGGGAGGGACTGCCGGTGCGGCTCGACAGCGACTGCCCGGTGGCAAAGTTCACGGATGCCGACACGGCCGCTGCCGGCGCGGATGTGGTGATGCTGTGCACCTCCTCCGGAACGCCCGTCATCGACGCCTTGAAAATCCCGGCAGGCGCCCTCGTCACCTCTATCAGCACAAATGTCGGCAATGCCCACGAGATCGCGCCCGACACGCTCGGTAGGTTCGATGTCTATTGCGACTATCGCGCCACGACACCCACCGCTGCCGGTGAGATGAAGCTCGCCACGGCGAGTGGCCAATGGAGCGTTGACCGCCTCGTTGGCGACCTACCGGAACTCCTGGCGGGCCGCGCGGCCGAGCGTAGCACCGATCGGCCTGCATTCTTCCGTTCGATCGGGCTCGGGCTCGAAGATATCGCAATTGCCAGCGCTCTGCTTACCACCGCGCGTAGCTAGCCCATTCCAGAACATCAAAGGAGATCTGCCATGAAGATTCGTGATTTCGGTGTCGAGATCTGGATGAACCGATACGAAAACAATTGTGAATGGAACATCGCGGAAACGTGCGTCGAGTCCCTGACCATCGCCGAGCTCCTGGAAATGGCGGGAAAGACTGAAACGATCCTGTCTGAGCTTCTGCCCATGAAACTCACATACGGCGCCATCGAAGGCAGCGAGCGCCTGCGTAGGCTAGTCGCGGAACTCTACGAAAAGCAACGTATGGAAAATGTCGTGATCACCCACGGCGCCATCGGCGCGAACGCCCTGGTCCACGAGACGCTGGTCGAGCGCGGCGACCGCGTCATTTCGGTCCTGCCGACGTATCAACAGCACTATTCCATCCCGGAAAGCTACGGCGCCGACGTACAGATCCTCAAGCTCACCGAGAAAAACGACTTCCTTCCGGATCTGGAAGAGTTGAAGCGCCTGGCCACCCCCGGCACGAAGCTCATCGTTCTCAACAACCCGAACAATCCGACCGGATCGCTGATGGATCGGGCCTATCTCGAAAAGATCGTCCAGATCGCGCGCGCTTGCGGCGCCTGGATTCTCTGCGACGAGGTCTATCGCGGCACGGACCAGGAAGGCGACGGCATGACGGCTTCCATCGCCGATCTCTATGAGAAAGGCATCAGCACCGGCAGCATGTCGAAGACCTATTCGCTTGCCGGCTTGCGGCTTGGCTGGATTGTCGCTCCTGTGGAGCTGCTCCATGCGGTTTCCATCCACCGCGACTACAACACGATCAGCGTCGGTATGCTGGACGACCATTTCGCGGCCATCGCGCTGGAAAACCGCGACAAGATACTGGCGCGCAGCCAAGCGATCACGCGCACCAACCTCGCCGTACTCTCCGCCTGGGTCGAAAACGAGCCGCTGATCTCCTGGACCAAGCCGAAATCCGGCACGACCGCGCTTCTCAAATACGACCTGCCGATCTCCTCGGAAGAATTCTGCCTCCAGCTTCTGGAGCGCACCGGCGTCATGCTCACGCCCGGCAGCGCGATGGACATGGAAGGCTATGTGCGGGTCGGCTTCACCAACAACGGAACCACACTTCAGGAAGGTCTCAAGCGGATATCCGTATTCCTGAAGGACTTTCGGGCCGCGGCCGCTTGAGTGGTGCGTGGGAATCTACGTCTGATAGCCAATAGGAGTAAACATGAAGAGACTGCTAGCCATTCTAGCGCTTTCGCTTGCCGCAAGCGTCGCGAGCGCCGAAGACTTGCGCGTCGGAACGAGCGCAGATTATCCGCCGTGGGAATCGGTCGATGCCGGCGGCGAAATCATCGGCTTCGACCGGGACATCGGCGACGAGATCTGCAAGCGCATCGAAGCCAATTGTACATGGCAGAACCAGGCCTATGACGGTCTGCTGCCAGGTCTTCAGGTCGGCAAGTTCAACCTGGTGATTTCCGGTGTATCGATCAACGAGGAGCGTGCGCAGAAGGTGGACTTCTCGGCGGCTTACGCCGACGCTCCGAATGCGATCGCCGTTCTCGCCGGTAACGCGGCCGTCGAGGCGAAATCGGCCAAGGACCTTCAGGACAAACTCGGTTCAGCCTCCATCGGCGTGCAAACGGGCACCACTCACGAGCAGGTGGTGCGAGCGCACTTTCCGAACGCGGACGTCCGCGCCTACGATCGCCCTGACCAGGTCGCCGATGATATCGTCGCCGGCCGCATCGAGGCGGGCCTGATGGAACGTTCCGCCTGGGAACCTCTCGTGAAGGATCGTGGCGGCAAGCTCGTCTATGCCGGTCCACTTTTGACGGGCGCCGATTTCGCGGAATTCGGCAAGGGCCAGGGCGTTGCCATCGCCAAAGGCAATGCCGAACTGACCGCCCGGGTCGACAAGGCCGTCACCGGGATGCTCGCGGACGGCACGGTCAAGACCATCTCCGAAAAATGGTTCGGCTACGACATTTCCAAGAAATGACGACCGATGAACCACACGAGGGGGCGGATTTCCGCCTCCTCGTGATAGGATTTCAGCAATGACACTTCCAGATCATATCAGGAAAGAAGCGCTCCGGGACCTCGTCGATCTCGTGGCAATCCCGTCGGTGAGCGCGCGCGGCGAGGGCTTGGAGGCGTGCGCCGACAAGGTCGCCGCGCTTCTGACCGACGCCGGCTTCCAAACCACGGTTCGACCGGGCGACGTGGGGCCTTTCGTTGCAGGCGAAATCGGCGAAGGCGCTTATACGCTTGTAATCTACAATCACTACGACGTGCAGCCGGAGGAGCCGGTCGATCTGTGGACTTCGACGCCCTTCGATCTTGTCGAGCGCAACGGCGCGCTGTTCGGCCGCGGCGCGGCGGACGATAAGGGCGAGTTTGTCAGCCGTCTTGCCGGGTGGCGCCTCTTCAGGGAGCGACATCCCGGCCCTCTTCCTTTCCGCTTGATCTGGATCGTCGAGGGCGAGGAGGAAATTGGAAGTCCTTCGCTCACCCGCTTCCTCGATGAGCACTACCCGGATCTGCGGGCCGATCTTTGCTGGTGGGAATTCGGCGAGATCGATTCCGGCGGGCGTCCGATCATTCTCATGGGTTTCAAGGGTGTGCTAGCCATCGAACTGCGTGTGCGTACCGCACGGGCGGATCTTCATTCGAGCCTGGGCGCGATATTCGACAATCCGCTCTGGCGCCTGGCTGCGGCCATCACGTCCATGCGCGATGCGGCCGGGCGCATTCTTGTCGATGGCTTTTACGAGTGCATCGAACAGCCTGAACAGGCAACTAGAGACCTGGCCGCAACGCCTCCGTTCCCGCTCGAGGAGCTGATGGCAACGACCGGCGGCCACAAGCTCCTTGCTGACGTCACCACTACGACATTCTACAGGCACCTCACTCTCGAGCCATGCCTCAATGTCAACGGTATCCACGGCGGATACGACGGCGCTGGCACGAAGACGGTTCTTCCCGCCGACGCGATGGCCAAGCTCGATTTCCGCCTCGTGCCCGGACAGGATCCCAAAGCCATCGCCGAGCTGGTGCGTCGTCACCTCGACACCAACGGATTCGGCGACATCGAACTAATCGTCCACGATGCGGAGGTGCTGGCGGTTCGCAGCGACCCTTCCGACCGAGCCGTAGCGATGGGCGTTGGGCTATTGGAGAAGTGGTTCGGCCACCCCCCCATCCTTCAGCCGAGTTCAGCGGCGTCCGGCCTAGCATATCCCTTCGTGCGTCGACTCGGCGCCACGCTCTTCGGTGCGGGCATCACGCATCACGGCGCGATGCTCCATTCGCCCGACGAGAACATCCTCATCGACCAGTTCCACAAGATGATCGGCTTTTCCGCGGACTTCTTCGCGGCGCTCGGCAGCCGGTGCGGCTCATCCGACGGGAGCGTTCCCCACCAACCCGAGACCAGATCATGATCGAAGCGGTTGTTCAGTATTTCCCTCAGCTCCTTCAGGGTTTCGTCGTCACCCTCACCGTCGCCGTGGGAAGCTTCGCCTTCGGCCTCCTTCTTGCCGTCTTCCTCGCGCCGACGGCCGTGTACGGCCCGGCGCCCGTTCGCAAGATCATCGCCGGCTATGTCGGCCTCATTCGCGGCCTGCCGGAACTTCTGGTCATCTTCCTGATCTTCTACGGCGGGACCGTTTTTCTAACGGGCCTGTTCGGCACCTATGTCGAAGTCAACGCCCTCACCGCCGGTATCGCGGCCTTGACGGTCGTCTCCGCCGCCTATCTCACGGAAATCCTGCGCGGCGCGCTGCTCGGTGTCTCCTCCGGCCAATGGGAGGCGGCGCTGGCCCTCGGCTTTCGCCGGCCGCGGGCCTTCCGGCTGATCGTCCTGCCGCAGATGATGGTCAACGCGCTTCCCGGCCTTGGCAATCAGTGGCTGGTGATCCTCAAGGAGAGCGCGCTCGTCTCGATCGTCGGCCTGGAGGAACTGATGCGCAAGTCGCTCGTCGCCGCCGGTGCCACCCACCAGCCCCTCGCCTTCTATCTGACCGCCGCCGCGCTCTACGTGCTGGTGACCGGCGTATCGACACTCGCCATCAATGCCTACAGCCGCCGTCTCACCACTCATCTGCGATAGCCCCATGTCCCTGGACCTTTTCCTCCCCGCCTTCATTGCGATCAAGAATGGTTTCGTGCTGACGCTGGTCATCACCTTAATGAGCTTTGTGCTGGGTCAGGTGGCCGCCCTGCCGATCGCGCTGGCTCTCGCATCTCCGTCGAAGGGTTTGCGCTACCCGGCTTCGGCTTATACATTCGTCGTCAGGGGCAGTCCGCTCCTCGTCCAGCTCTTCATCGTCTACTACGGCCTCGGCCAGCTCGACGCGGTCCGGGAAAGCATGCTCTGGCCCATCCTGCGCAGTCCCATCTACTGCGCCATACTCACGATTGGTCTTAACTCTGCTGCCTATACGGCGGAGGTGCTGACCGGCGCGATCCACCAAGTTCCGAAAGGACAGTGGGAGGCGGCAAAGGCCCTCGGCCTTTCGAGATTTATCCTGCTGATCAAGATTGTCCTGCCGCAGGTCTATCGCGCCGTCCTGCCGAATATCGGCAACGAACTGATCCTCGTGATGAAGGGATCGACCCTGGCGAGCGCGGTGACGGTGATGGAAATGACCGGAGCCGCGCGCATTTTCGTCGCCCGGACCTACGCCCCTTTCGAGACGTTCCTCATGGCCGGCGCGATCTACCTGCTCATCGGCGCGTTTTTCGGGCGTCTATTCAAGGGGCTCGAAGCAAGGTTCGCGATTCCGAGCAGATAAATCAATCCGCCAAGCCGCGGGCGGTTTGAACGCTCCCCGCGCATGAGCACCAGAACGTCGTTGGAGGAGACACGATGCCAGTATCAGCAGTGAAGATTGTCGGCATGGGCAAATGGTACGGTGCGTTCCATGTTCTGAAGGACATCGATCTCGATGTTCAGCAGGGCGAGCGCATCGTCATCGCCGGTCCCTCGGGCTCCGGCAAGTCGACGATGATCCGCTGCATCAACCGTCTCGAAGAACACCAGAAGGGCCAGATCGTCGTCGACGGCATCGAGCTGACCAACGACCTGAAGAAGATCGACGAGGTACGCCGCGAGGTCGGCATGGTGTTCCAGCACTTCAACCTCTTCCCGCACCTGACGATCCTGGAAAACTGCACGCTGGCGCCGATCTGGGTGCGCAAGATGCCGAAGAAGGATGCCGAGGAAGTGGCGATGCACTACCTCAAGCGCGTCAAGATCCCGGAACAGGCGCACAAATATCCCGGCCAGCTCTCGGGCGGCCAGCAGCAGCGTGTGGCGATCGCCCGCTCGCTGTGCATGAAGCCGAAGATCATGCTGTTCGACGAGCCGACCTCGGCGCTCGACCCGGAAATGGTCAAGGAAGTGCTCGACACGATGGT
>Ga0182739_1000942_pt1 | contig 32665 bp, 17 predicted proteins | sample eDN5th30CBELigBY_FD_128873 | JGI IMG/M metagenome (GOLD analysis project Ga0182739, IMG submission 128873) | Enriched backyard soil microbial communities from Emeryville, California, USA - eDNA 5th pass 30_C BE-Lig BY (version 2) (version 2) | ecosystem: Environmental > Terrestrial > Soil >... | reverse complement strand
TCCAGGTATATTATCTAAAAAAAGTATTATCAATTCAATGAAAGAGATACAAGGTGAAGCATCTACAGAGGAGAAACCTGAGAATAATCAATCTAACATAGGATTTAGAGAAAAGTTTGAAGCGAAACTTAGAACTGCTGATGGTCATTATGTACGATCAAGAGCTGAGATGTTAATTGACAATTGGCTTTATATGTCTGAAATCGTACATGCATTTGAGAGAAAACTTCCGGTTGAAGAAGATGTTTACTGTGACTTTTACTTACCTGTTGGAAAGGTATATATTGAATTTTGGGGTTTGGAAAATGATGATAAGTATAAAGAAAGAAAAAAAGAGAAGATAAAAATTTATCAGAAGTATGGCTTTAATTTAATAGAGTTAAATGATGATGATATTAAAAATTTGGATGATGTTTTGCCTAAGAAGTTGCTTAAATTTGGCATTCAGGCCTATTGATCTTGTAATCAATATATAATTAGAAGGAATAAAAAACTAACTAACAATCAAAGGTATCCATTTATTAGTATAAATTTATAACAAAACGATAAATAGGATTTTTTTGAATTTTTTAGGATTTTCAGTTCGACACCGACCATCGTTATCTTTAGGTAAAAACGAGTTGAATTAAGAAACGATAAAACACCTACAAACGTTGATATTTCAATGTTTGTAGGTGTTTCTTGTTTTTCGGGAAAAAGGCTGAAAAAGGTAGGTTTTGAAATTGTTTTTTAAACCTTGAATTTTTTTCCATCTCATTTCGAAAATATTATTAGAGTGCGACTATTAATAATATTTTAACAAATGGGTGATCAAAAAATAGCGCAAGTTTCAGTTAGTAATAAGGTTAGGAAAGAAATAATAAGAGATAGCTCAATTAGTGATAATCTCTATAAAAGTGAAGATATTGTTATTAACTTAAATACAATAGTGATAAACACAAAAAAGTTTGTGTCTTATCTTCTTCCCGAAGCTCTTTGACTGGATAGCTTCTTAGGATGCCTGAATTTAAAATTTACCCTATAGAATATATAATCAAATAAAGTCTACCTATAGGGTATTTTTCAGATAATTACAACTAGAAAACAATTTAGAGATGTATTTGTTAAAAATATCTAGTCATTTGAATGAAACTTTAATTGTTGGAAATTGACCCGATTGGTTTGGGATAAAGGGTCTGTATGTGTCATCACTTCTTTGATATTACCATTAGGATCAAGATAGGCGAGTTTGTTATGATTCGTATCATACAGGCTGGTGTTTCCGTTTATATCGTCTTTAATAATCGCTGTATGCTCCCCATTTTGTATGATATCGATGCCATCAATAACATTTTCTCGTGTTTGTGCTATTTTCTGACCATTGTCAAAAGTACCAGTTGTATGGGGCAAAAGACCTGATTTTTGCGTTGCGATTAATTCCCCGTTTTGATACAAATTTTTTTCACCAAGTGGATTGGTTTCTACTGTTGCGTTGTCCAAACCCCCGCTAGAATTTGAGAAAAAGTCCATTCTTATATTACCTCCAAATAGATTGTATTAAATAAATAGTAGCTATCATACTCACGTTTTTCAATAGATTATAAGTAGAAATTTTACTATTATGATAAAATAACTAATAAAAAAGAACTATATGTAGTAAAATTGATGTGTCCGACATGTATGATAAATGGGGGTTTAATTATGGTAAATCATCTGAAATTACAAGACTTTGATCAAAAAAAAGAACTTGTATTATCAAGTATTCAAGAAGTTATCGACATTGCAAACGAACTTCATGCGATGGAGGTCTATCAATATTTAAATGAAACGAAACAACAATTAGAGAAAGAATCTTTTATGCTAACAGTTGTTGGAGAATTTTCTCGTGGGAAATCCACTTTTATCAATGCCTTACTTGGGAAGAATGTACTACCATCAAAAGTTAAACCAACAACTGCGATGATTAATAAGATCAAATTTAACGAAATACCTTCTTATTCTCTTTTGTTTCGAGATTCTAATGAACCAAACAAGGTCATTGATCAACGTGAATTTAGAAAATTATGTGCACCGAGAGAAGCTGATGAGGATGATGAAGAAGATCTTCAACGCTATGAGGAAGAGCTTCAAATGTTTAAAAGAATATCGATGGCTGAAATTGGCTACCCAAACCAATTTTGTGAAGCCGGAATCGAAATTTATGATACACCAGGCACAAATGATATTGAAGAAGCAAGGGAAGAGATTACGTTCTCTTTTGTGCCAAAATCAGATGCGGTCATCTTCTTGCTATCGGCTACGACGCCATTTGGTGCATCAGAAATGGAATTCTTGCAAGATCGAATTTTAAATGAACATATCAATAAAGTGTTTTTTGTTATTAATTTCAAAGACCGTTTACAATCAAAACAGGAAGAAGAAAAAGTAGTCACCTATATACGTGAAAAACTTCAACCTTTACTGCCGAATCCAAAACTGTATCTCGTCTCTTCGTTAGATGCTTTAACAATTCGCCGATTAGAAAATAAGGAAGAGTTTCGTATTAAATCGCAAGTTTATACGAATCTTGAAGGTACAGGAATAATTTCATTAGAAAGCGATTTGTCTCATTTTTTCCAATACGAGAAGGGGCAAGCAAAATTAGAAAAACCTGTAAGACGACTTGTAAAAAAAATAAATGAAATAACGACTGAAACAATAGCCCTCCGTATAGCAACATCCAATATGGAAATAGAAGAAATTGACAAAAAGATAAGTGAATTAAAACCACAGGTCAATCGCTTTAAACAGAATGCTCGAGGAATAATCGAAAACCTATTGTTAGATTTACAAAGCGAGGAAGGTACTTTAACGAGGAAAGTAGAATCACAACTAAGAAATATGTCAGATGATTTATCCAATGCATTAGATCGTTATACTGGTAGTTTAGAAGAGAATGAAGTTAAACGATTTCTAAAAAATCAAGCAAGAACACATCAAAATGATATTCAAAAAGAAATGAATGAGTTAAAAAAGAATATTATTGAGCAACATGTGACAAAAGCTTATAAGCTACTAAATACAGAGGAACAAGATTTAAATAAAGCTGTACAAGAAACATTTAACTTGAAACTAGAAATGAATTACAATTTTGATCTATCATTATACGAAAATAATGATGATCTTTTTGGCATGATAGTAGGCGCTGCAGGCATTGGAATAGGTGCTCTTATATTGGCACCTGCATTGTTAGTAGTTGGTGGAATAGGTGCTGCAATTGGTGCTTTTTTCTTCGGGGATAGCATTGCCGATGCATTTTCGGATTTTAAAAGAAACAAGAAACTAAATGAAATTAAAAAGCAAATGCAACACGCATTGTATAACAGTCGTGAAGAAGTAACGAGTCAGTTTAAAAGAGAATGGATCCATCTTATTCGGAAGATAGAAATGACTTTTGAAGGAGAAGTCCATCAAAAAACAATGCGACTTGAAGAGGATCTTCATCAAGTACGAATGGATAAAGAGACTGAAAAGCGTTCGGTAGAACAGCAGAGAAAATATTACCAATCATTAGAAGATCAACTGAAAATGATTCAAAACAATGTAGTAAACGTAATTGAATAAAGGGGAATGGGTTTATGAATAACACGGAACAACTGTCACGATTAGTTAAGCAATGTGAAGCATTATTATCTTTAATCAATACGAAACTTCCTGATGCTTTTTATAAAAATACATTAAATAATTTATTATCTGATATAAAAAATGATGAGCATTACATAACGGTATTAGGTGAATTTAAGCGAGGAAAATCAACTCTTATCAATGCGTTAATCAAAAACCCACTACTTCCTTCAGATGTCACACCAACAACAGCAACGATTAACGTTATCAAACATAGTCATGAAAAAGGCATGACAATTTTTATGCAAAATGGCGATAACATCAAGTGTGAATTATCTGAAGAAACCTTACAAAACTATACATTCGAAAAAGGTGAAGCATTTCAAGATATACACCATATCGATCTTCAACTTGATCTTCATCACCTGAATGAAAAGGTAGTACTTGTGGATACTCCAGGGGTTGGAGATTTAAATGAACACAGATTAGATGTGACGTACAGCTATATTCCACGTTCCAATCTTGTTATGTTTGTGTTTGATGCAACAACACCTATTCGAAAAACAGAATTAGATTATTTACAGGATACGGTTTTAAAATTGAAGTTTGGCGAAATTATTTTTGTCGCAAACTTTATTGATCGATTAGATGAGGAAGAAATGGAAGAGACAATGGATTATATGGAAACACGCCTGAAGAAAGTGATGAAAGAAGAATCGTTTACGATCTTCCCGATTTCATCAAGAGAAGCAATGAAAAATCCTCATGATCCTGATTTTGCAAGGCTTGAAAACTATATTCAACAACAACTTGTTCAAGGTGAAGCATCCCAAGAAAAGCTGGATTTTTACAAAACCCGATTCCTTCATATTTTAAAAATGGTTGAAGAGGATATTGAAAATATTGAAAAAATAAGAAAATCTTCAGATGAAGAATTGGCAAATGCCTATTCTCAATTGAAGGCATTTAAAAAGAAACAAGAACAGAACAAGCAAACGTTGCGTCAATATATCGAGGAACGAAAAGCTGAAATTATTATGTTAACATCGAAATCTGTTGACCACTTCGAAAAAGAATTGTTAGAGGATATTAATGAATCCATTCAATTATATGAAGGGCCGAAATTTAAATCGTTTATTGAAAAAACGATTCCAACACTTACGAAAAAACGTTTGAAAAATTGGGTGAATAGTTATTCTCCTCAAATTGAAAAATTAATAAGTAAGCTTGAGCAAGAGATGATTAATGGATTCAATGAATTGTTTTCTCAAAATATTGGATCATTAAGAATGAATACGTCTATTCATCAACTTGAAGGAAAAGGATTTAATGTAAATACAAAATCAGGCTCATCAGATACAACGGTAACAAGCGGTGCGATTGCAGCTGGTGCAGGAACAATTATGGTATTGCTGAGTGGTGGCATTTTGTTTCCTATTATCACAATGGCTGGATTTCCATTTTTAAATAAAGTACTAGCTGAGAAAAAGCTAGAAAAATTAAAGGTGGAAGTCATTCCCCATGTTGAACAAGAGGTCGAAAAAGTGATAACTAAACTAAAAGAGTCTACAACACAATATATTGTTGATGAAATTCGCCATTTAGAGGAAAAAGCATTAATTCACTATGAGGAACATGTGAGAGCATACGAGCGAACACTTGAGACAGAAATGCAGCGCCGGAAAAAGGAACAAGTTAGCGAATTACCTACAATTGAAATGAATGACCTTTTACTGATTAAACAATAGAGAGTGATTGAAATGAATGTGAAAGAAGAACAAAACCTAGCTGAAAAACAATATTTTCATCTTATCCAGTTTGAAGAAGGGATTTTGGAAAACATACAAAGCCTTTCTTCTATTATGAATCAACTGTATAAAAAAAATAGCGAAAAAGTTGAAGACATTCGTTTTTCTCAAGCCGAGCTTTATTTTCAAATGGGGGATTATGAAACAGCTATATTTAAATGGCAGCATATAAAAAAGAAAGAACTACATGGTTGGTCATTAAAAAATATCGGGGATGCCTATCAACAATTAGGTGATCTTGAAAAAGCCGAATCTTTTTATTTATCCATAGAACATCCAACGATGTTATTAAAAAAAGAATATTTATTATCATTGTATAATCTCTATAAGCAGAATAACTTAACCGAACAGGCTCATAAAACAATCCATGAACTTGTTAAAACTGATTGGACATACAAAGACGTTTATCAATTAGCTATATCATTTTATGAGGAAATTGGAGACTATCTATCAGCTTTTACTCTGATAGTGACGAAACTAGAATCTTCCTATGAAGAGAAGCTTCTTCAAAAATTACAATTCTATATAGAGATTAGTAAAGAGGAGAAAATACCGCCTTCATTTATTTCAACTCGCCTTATAAAGCTATTATGGAAAGAGGATCCCACGAATCTGTTGCAAATGTTCCAAGTAATGCATGATTATTACAAAAAATCAGACTACCATGTGGTATGGATGGATAATATTTTTACAGCAATTAATGACACAGATCCCCGTTTAGGAGAATATTTATTAGCTGAAAAGCCAGAAAGCTTTTTTGAAGCTATCGAAGAACTATTTTCAGGAAACTATGAGTTGAAAGGAATTCAACATATAATCGAATATCAGTTGCGTGATTATTTTTACTTATGCAATTTTATGCCATTAAAAAGGGCAATTGGGTCTTTGTTAATCGCATGGAAACAACATTTTCCTGATTCCTTTTCGATTAATGATATAAAGGATCATATAAATAGTGATGCTGATAAGATGTATCGACTAACAGATATTCGCTTGTTTTATGAAAATATCGTTCGTTGGATGTCAAGCATTGATATTGATGTAGATGACCTTCACTCGTGGTGGGCAGAATATTACCTTGATAATCAAACGAAAAAGCTCATGATTTCAGGAAGTTTTAGTAATGGAAAGTCAAGTTTTATTAATTCGATTGTTGGTACAGCTATTTTAAATGCTGATCATCTTCCGACAACTTCTGCAGTAACGATTTTGGATAACGCTGAGAAATCACAAATCTTAGAATTAAATCAGCATTCTGTCCGGGAAATTCAAATGGAACAATTGAGAAATAAAACAACAATTAATCACGACCAAGAAGGGCTTCTTTCAAAGGATTTGATCTCTATACGTACGAAGGTAGAAGCACTGAGTGAAAATCGTATCACATTAATCGATACACCAGGTTTTAATGATCAACAAAATGATCACAACCCAACGTATGAATATCTTGATTTAGCGGATGAACTATTGTTTATTTTTAGTGCAGAGACTCCTTTTAAGAAAACAGAAAAAGAAGCAATTCAGAAAATAATGGAGAAAAAAACTAATATAAATATTAGCTTTATATTAAATAAAATTGATTATTTAGATGACGAAGAATTAGAGGAAACTGTTGAAGACCTTCAAAGAAAATTAGCTAAAACGTTTCACAAAGAAATGCCTTTAATTCCATACTCATCGTCCGATGACAGTATGAATAACCTTGAAGAGCTACAACGATTTTTCCATAAAACAGAACATTTAAATATTGAGGAAGAACGAATAAAGAAGGTTTTGCCATACCTACAACAATTATTAAACAAATTCGATTATCATGTTCAAGAAAAAGAAAAAAATCTTAATAATAGCGTTCGTTTAAAGAAAAAAGAAATGGAAGAAGTGAAAATTATAGAAGAAAGATTTAAAGAATATAAAAACAAATTATTTTCAAAAGTCATTCAAAAATATCTCCAATATAAAACAAGTATTTATAATCATGTAAAAACACAGACATACAATAACTTACTAAGTTATTCTTATAAATTAGATCATTACGGAAACCTGAACCAAGTTCACCATATACTAGACCGAGAGATTAATGAAGACTTAAAAATTCAGTTAAAGAAAACAGTAGTTCCCGAAACTAATCAAATATTTTTACATTGGTTAACGACTTTACGAGACGAAATAAATACAATTGAAGAAGATGTTGATCGGATGATAGTAGAGTTGGAGGATATCTTGAATTCGACTGATTCATTAAAACAAAAACTTCCATTAGCAAATTTTTGGGATGAAATTATTTATTCTTTTCAACAACATATGGGTAAAGCCGAATATGTTCAAATTGATACATTTAAGAAAGTGAATCCTATGCGTACAATTTTGAACGGTGTTGGAAAATTATTAGGTAGCAAGCACCAAGCAACGTCACTAAAATTAGAACAATATAGAAAACATTTAGAAGCAAAGCTTTTTTACGATGTTACAGATGATTTCGTCTATCAAATCACCCAAAATCTAGAAGGATTTGAAAAAATAATTCAATCAGCCTTTAATAAACTTTTAAGTGAGACTGAAGATTATATAAAAGGTAAGCGAACTGAAAGTGCAAAACAAATGATTGACCATGCCCAAACGTTAAAAGGGTTATATGAAGCCAAGGAATCTTACCTAGAAACTTTAGATATATTTAAAATAAAATTAGGTCAATTAGAAATTGACTTTTCTGTTTTTAAGGATGAACAACGAGATGCCCAACATATTGAGATTGTCTGACCTGTTCATTAAGAAAGGTGAATATCTATGAATAGTGAGCAAATAAAGGGAACAGAGGGACGGATCTTGCGTTTGGCAAAACGAAGGAAACGCAAGATCCATCCCCGTGTTTCTTCCCATAATATCTGAATTGCTAGGAGGAAGTAGATGCTAGGTTTGAAACAGAGAAGATCACTCCTAAAAGAGAAGGTAGCCAAGTTAAAAGAAGCATCAATTGGGGATGTTTTTTTAGAACAAGAATGCGAGTTCATTGAAGCAAAAATGAATAGTGAAATCTACAATATCGTTGTAGTTGGTCATTTTAGTACAGGGAAATCCACCTTTATTAATGCGTTAATGGGCGGCAATTTATTACCAACCAGTGTAAAAGAAACAACCGCAGTCACAACGAAAATTTTTTCAGTTAATCAAGAAGATTCACGGGTCAACAAGGCGGCTGTTAAGTTTAAAAATGGCAAGGTCGAATGGGTGGACTTGAAAAAAAATCAAGAGGCGTTAAAAAAGTATGCAACCCTTTTACAAACACAAATTGATGTGGCTTCAAGTATAGAAGTCGTTGAAGTGTACCGTACGATTCCGCTATTAGGAGAACATATTTGTCTAGTCGATACTCCAGGCGATAATGGAATGACAGAGAGAATCTTTGACAACACAAGAAAAGAAATCGAAAAAGCAACAGCAATCATTTATCTGATGCCTAGCCGAGGGATATCTAACTCGGATGCTGGGCTCTTAAACTATATTACCCAGTATCAAGAGCGAGTATTTTTTGTCGTAAACCGTATGGATGATGTGTTAGAGGAGGAACATGATTCACATCTAAAATCAATTGCTATATCGATTGAAAAGATTGGCATCATGAAATCCACACCTGTTGTATATGGACTATCCTCGAAGAATGCACTTAAAGGGAGAATAGATCACGATAAACAATTAGTCATGAATAGTGGCATTCTTACATTGGAAGAGAAACTGTTTCAATACATCGAAAACCAAGAGTATCAACAAGATTTCTATGCTTCGATTAAGAAAGATCTCTTGCGACTTGAACAGGAGATAGAGGAAGTCTTTCAAGCAAAGCAATTACAGGAATCAAAAGTGAAGGAACAACGCCAGCAAATTCAAGTTCGAATCGACAACATCGTAAGGCGAATGCGTCTTGAGTATGATGAATTAGAGCAGGGGCTGCTTCTCTATATGAGAAACGAAACCGAGCAAATCATGAAGGAAATAAGTGACAAAAAAGAGCGTTGGGTGGAGCAAATATCGCCATCTTTCCAGTCTGAAGCGACGGTGATCTCAACGAAACTAAAGAGTAACTTAATGGCTTTGCTAAAAAAAGACTGGAAGGATATGGACTTGTTTGTAAAAAGCATCAAAACTCAAATATATGGACTAAATAAAGAAATTAATGAACTAGCCAATAAAAAATATAATGAATTCATTCAAATCGTCCATCGTGATACCGTGCTGTTAGAAGAATATGTGCCGAAACGCAATCGGGTCGTTATTGAACTTATCATGCAGGCGAATCAGAAAAAAAAGAAAACTGAAACACGATTTAGCCGATTGGTCAATGAATTAACGAACCGCCAGTTTCAGTTTAAAGTAAACCAAGATAATCAAGTGGATAAAAGATTTCAGCCGATTTTTAAGCTTGAAGAAGAAAAAAATATCCGAATGAAGGAATCAAAGTTAGCTGAACAAAAGCTCGAGCAATTATCGGAGAAAATCGTAGAGAAATCCTATGAACAGACGACTACTCAAAAGGATTTTGAGCGCGAAACAAGGCGTTTAGGTGGGATGCCGAAGGTTGAAACATATACCTATTATGAGGAGGTTTCAAGAAAAGGTCTTGGTAAAATCCTAGATTTATTTTCTACGAAAACAGTGAAAAGAACTGGGAGAGATGATTCAAGGCAACAAAAGTGGATTAAGGACAAAGAGTCACTTGAAAGGACCTATGAACGAAAGCTTGAGCAGCTAAGTAGTTCTGTCAGAAGCCTTCAGTCAAAGCTCCAAGTGGAAGAGCGTTTAAAGCGAATGCATGACCGAGAAATACGGAAGCTAGAGGAACAAAGTGAAGGTCAGATGATTGACCTCATGGAGGACCTGCACACATCATACCGAGAATATGCAAAGAAATGCATAGAGGAATTTCATCTTGTTCTTAATCAACAGGCAACCGACGTGTATAAGGAATGCACTAAGGACTTAAGCAATGATCGCAAAGAGGTAAACGAAAAAATCAAGAAGCATGTTCGTGAACGAGTGACAGTAGAGGAAAAGGAAATAAGAGAACAGCACGCTTATTTACTTGAGGGGGTATTATAAGATTATGGAGCAAACGACACGTCTGCAATTTCGTAATCAAATTGAAAAGGTAACAAATTTAGTTAAAGAGAATTATTTGTTTGCACAAGAAATCGATCAGCAGCTAGGAGAGTTGGTTGACGTAAAAGCGAGTATTAATGACTTTCAAGTTTTACAGGAAAACCTTGTAAATAACCGGTTTGAACTGGTTGTAATTGGTGAATTTAGTACAGGGAAATCGACTTTCATTAATGCGATTGTTGGGAAAAAAGTGCTACCAAGTAAAGCGCAGCCAACCACCGCTACCGTGAATTATATTGTTCATGCCTCACAGCATCGTGAGCAAAAAGAAGAGGCAGTCATCTTTTTTGAAAATGGCAGTCAAAGATCGGTGCCATTCGCTGAGTTAGAGGACTATGTTTCAGAGATGAGCAAAAGAATTAAAGTTGTCGAGGAAATCAAATATGTCAATATTTACATTGATTCTCCTTATCTAGAAGATGGTGTTGTCATTGTTGATACACCAGGAATGGAATCACTTCATATCAAGCATGATGAAATCACGAAAAAGCAAATCAGACGATCGAATGCGAGTATTTTTCTGTTTGATATTAATCGCGCAGGTAGTCGGACAGAGTTTGAGTTTATCAGTGATGTCTATGAATCTATTGATCGTATTTTCTTTGTGGCAAATCGTTCTGATGAAGTGAATTTAGAAGAGCAAACCATTGCTGAAGTGGTTGAATCCATTGAGGAAAAATTGCAGGATAATCCTTATCATAATATGTCAAAGGACCATGCAAAAGTATACCCAGTGAGTGCGTTAAAGGCGCTCAACTCAAGGATTTCTGAGAATACTCAGGATGACAGGAAGAAGGCTGAATGGCTAGCAGCTTCTGAAATTGTCTCTTTTGAGAATCGCTTATGGGATTACTTGACAAAGGGTGAGAAAGTGAATGAATTACTTTCACAGCCATTGAATCGAATTGAGAGGTTCTATGGAGATGTGGTTCAGCAGCTGACAAATAAGCTAGCAGTTGTAAAGGGTGAAGTTGATCTTTTAGCAGTAGAAAAAGAAATTGGACGTTTAACCGAATCGATTGAATCTCGTAAACTAGCATTAAGTGATGAAAAAGCAACAATTATGCGGAGTATAAGAGATTTGATTGATAGCTCTGAAGAAAAATTTGAAAAGAAGATGGATTTTCTATCATCACAGCTTCAATCACAGTTAACGAATTATGAGGACCTTGAAACGTTCAAAAATGATTTTGACCGCTTAAATGAACGAATTAAGTCTCGTTATTTGTCAGAAGCGGAAAGTTTTCTAAAACTCATAAAGCGAAATGTCTTAAAATCAGTCGTCGAGCACATTCGCATTAATGAAGAACAGCTTGCGAGTGAACTAAATACAGATGATTTGGATTTAAATGTAAACGTCGGCTTAAGAATGATTCAAAAAAGTGACCATACGGAGCTATCCTATTTGAAGGAATCGTTGCAAAAGATTGAAGAAGACACCCAAGCGGTCCGCGATAAAATGGATGCCATTGATGAAAAAATCGGCCAGGTTCAGCATAATGAAATGATTGAGGAAGAATTGGATCAATTTTATGAACGTTATGAGACCCGAAGAGTAGAAATTAATACAAGACTTCAAGGTGAGACGTATTATTTGAATGAAGAGATGGAACGTGAGCGAAAAGGAGCAGGTAAGCTGTTAACCTGGCTAGGTGTTCCTGAGAAAATGAAGAAAATCACAGTGAAAAACCCTCGAGTGGAAAAATGGGAAAGTGATTTAGCACGTCTGGAAAAAGATTACGAAACGAAACTATCACAAATTGAAGGCCGAAAATCGGAAGCAAAAGGGTCTAGTCAATTGATGAAGCAGCAGCTTGATAAGCTTGAAGGAAAAGAGGACAAGCTCCGAAGCGATTTCCAAAGCATTCGAAATCAAATCATGAAAAAGATCCTAGATAACCAAAAAGAAGAAGTTCAACGAATGAATAAGGAAATCATTCGTGCGATCGTAGAAGTGACCATTAGCGTAAAGCAGCAGTACCATGAGCTCATTGACACATTGAATGTGGAGGCGGTTGTTTCAAGAATCGTCGATCATTATTATGAAGAGCAAGATTCGATTATTAAAAATTTAACAGCCGAGCTTGGAAACCAAAATGAACTGATGAACAAAAGTGAACAAGAGCAGCAGGAGATTGAGAATCAGTTAAAGTCAATTCAACAAAGAATGGAAGAGAAAAAGAACGATCTTCAGCAATTGAAAGAAGCGCGTAGCCTAGCAACGATTGGATAAGAAGGGGATGTCAGAAATGATTGAAAAGGCGAAGGAAATAGTAGAGACGCTAACACTCACGAGTGACCAAAAAGAGGAACTTGTATCGATAAATGAGCATTTAGAGCGCAATGAATTGCATATTGCGTTTCTTGGAAAATTTAGTGCAGGAAAATCGTATTTAATCAATGAGTTAATCGAAAGGCCTGGACTTTTACCAACAAAGGTAACGGAAACGACTGCAATTGTAACAGAAGTAAGAAAATCGGCTAAAGAGTTGGCGGTGGCAGAAAAGATAAGTGGGACTCAAGAGACGCTTGACCTTGCTGAGATCAAAAACTATATCCAAGGTAACAACGGAATTGAATCAATTGAAAAGTTAAAAGTCTCCGTTTCAACGGGAAGCTTACAAGAAGACATTGTGTTGGTAGATACTCCAGGAAGAAATACGATTCATGAGAGCCATATAAAAATGTCAGAAAACGCCATTTTAGATGCAGAAGCAGCCGTTTATGTACTATCAACTGCAGGTGTTTCCATAGAGGATTTATTATATCTAAAACATATTAGTCAACTTCAACCAAACCTTTATTTTGTCTTAAATAAAATTGATCGTCTTTTACAACAAGACGAAGGCGAAGATTTATCAGATGTGATTTTAAGAATTGAGGACGAATTGGCTACAGCCTTATCCATCCCTTTTACAGTCTATCCAGTCTCTGCAAAAGAAGGCTATGGAATGGAAGAACTACGAAATGTGATTTTCCAATCTATTGTACAAAATGCTCAAAGCTTAAAACAAAAAGCAGCAGAGCAACGGATGAGAGGGCTGATCGAAAAGGTCAAGGACCATCTTGTGACAGAGCTTCATTTTATCAATACAAGCATCAATAAGGGAGAAGTGGGCTTAGAAGAAGAGCGAGCAAAAATCCTTGTTGATCAGGAGAAAATTGAGCGTTTAATCGAAAATGATCGATTAGAAACCATGGAGAAATGGCGCGACATTCGCCGTAATAAACGCAGTGAATTAGAGTCTCAAAAAATTCAACTGAAGCAGTTGATGTTAAAAGAACTGGCAAATATTGATTCAAAAGGAGCAGCTGAACAATTAGCGCTTTTGATTCAAGATGAGATTCTTTCAAATCGAAAAGAATTTGTTGATCAAACGTTAGCTGAAATGAAGGAACAAAGTAAGCATGACCTCCAGCTCCAAATCGTAGAAATCGAAAAGGTAACAACCGATATCCACATTCCGAAGCCTAGATTAGAGGAGTTAGAGCAATATCAACAAGAGCAATTTTTAAAGCTAGCAGGAGAGGTCGAGAGCTTGCAGCAAAAATATCAGCAGTTAGCAGAAATACCTGCTGTTGAAGTGGATTCAGCGCTTCACGAGCATCAGCTTCAAGAACTACAAGATGAGCTTCTGACGTTAAGGGGCAAGCTTGATGTTCCATATGTGGCACAATTCGTGGAACGAGAGCACTCTGATGCTAACTATTATCAAGAGATGTTAACAAACATAGGGAAACTTGCGGATGTAGCAGTGATGTTTATTCCAGTGGCAGGTCAAGCGAAGGCTGGGACGAAAGCGGCGATAGAAGCAGGCAAACTAGCGGCAAAAGAAGGTTCAAAGCAAGTGATTAAGGAAAGTGCGAAAGCTGCCTCCAAAGAAGTGGCAAAGGTTATGGCGAAAGAAGCAGGTAAAGAGATTGCTCAGAAAACAGGCGAGCAATTGATGAAGGAAAAGGCTGTTAAGGCACTGAAGCTACTGTCCTTTGAAGGAATTGGTGAAAAAATTGGTGCGGCCATCGACCATAATGAAGGTAAAACAATCCTTGTTGAGGATGAGGCATATCGAAGTCAATTTTATAAGCAAAAATATGAAATTGAACAAACGTTTATGCTAAAAAAGAGAGAGTTAAATCAAAAAATGGCACAGCAAGCAAAGAGTGATCAAGAGGCGAAGCTACAAGAGAAGCAAAAGCAACAACTGGAAGCATTGAAAGCCGAAAAAGAACGAAAACTTGTTGAGCTTCAGTCAAATCAGGAGAAAGCAATTCAACAAGCAATCGCAGATTCGTACAAAACGATTGCTGAAGAGGAGATTTCTGCATTTATCAATGAACAAATGATCTTGTTGGACAACTGGCTAACAGCGGAAAGCCTTCAAATCGAGCATGCGGTGAGCGCAGGACTGCAGTCCTACTACAAAGGACAGTTTGAGGAGTTAGAACAACAGCTAACTCAGGTGGAATCGACTTATAAGGAAAATATAGAGGTACTTTTAGAACAAAAAGCACAAATAACAAAACAAGTGGGTGTGTGCGAGGAATATCTTGGAGTCGTCGTTTCATGACGAAAATCTATTCATGGATAGATGCTCAAATGAAGCAAGCTGCTCTTCTGTCAAAAGAAGAGCAGGATCTATCTGTTTGGTACTATCTGTCACAGCTGGAGCCACTTCCGGCGGTGGAAAAAGAGGAATCGGCTCAGCGAGGATCAACTTCTTTAGTAGAGCAAGATGAAAGAACTGTTTTGTTAGATCTAGACGAAGACGATTTTGGGTTAGACCTGGCTAGCTATTTAGATGACGAGGGAATTGGGTTAGATCATGGGGATTATTTGGATGATGAGGACTTTGAACTTGATCAAGGGGAATACCTTGAGGAAGATTCTTCATCCAAGCATGAAGAGGAGTCTAGTAATCTAGTAGATGCTGAGAATGAGAGTGGGGGGAAAGCTCAGATTTTCATTCGAAAATATATTGCCGCATCGGCTGATCCAACTACAGTAGAGGAAGAGGTGTTGGCTAACTTGACTGTTGAATTTAAAATGAGAGCACTCGTACATGTCATTGGTAAAAAGCCACTTCAAATCCAATTTCTATCAAGCTATATGAATCCCCATTGGGAAAATACATTTCCCGCTCCTTTCTCATTAATGGATTGGTTAAATGAATTTACGGGGGACATTGATGTAAACTACCATCACACCTTTACGATTCACCTTGATTCAGAGCCGGTGACGGAAGAGAGCTTTTTAGCGTTTATGAAGCTTAGAAGTGGCAGGTTAAAAATAGGCGTTCCACTTAAAGCACTCTTTTATTATACTTGGAGGTTTAACTTTGACGATAAAGCACAAACACCAGGAAATGAGAAGCGAGTAATTTACTTAATCGGAGAGAGGCTGGAGCGACAAGAGTTTAATCAGCTCATGGAGCCTGAAAGAAAGCAAGTCATCCTCATTGGAACCGATCAAGAGACACTAGTAAGGCAGAAAGAAAGACTTTCAACTCTTCCATCAGTAAGTCATGTGCATTTTTTCTCTTCTCTATCATTCTATGACCTCTATTTGTATATGAACGTTAATGAAGGACCTGAGAAGGAGAAAGTTGATGGTGCGGATAAAAGAAAAATCGATCTCCCAGTGTTTCTTCGTATGAAGCTGAATAACTGGGCAGAGCAAGGGCAAAACGAGGAAAAACTTGGCCATTTAATTAGTGAAGCGATTAATGAGATGTGTAATGAATGGTGGTTAGAGCACTCTCCAGAGGATATCCTTTTAATAAAAAAAATCATAAAGGTTAGTGCTTGTTTTCAGACAAATGTGATACCAACAGTAAAAAGGATATATAAGTTGAATAAGCGAATGTTAACTAATTTTAAGAATCAAGATTATGACACAAAACAAGCATTTTTTCTACAAATAGAGAAGAAAGCATTAACGCCAATTTTCCAGTTGTTAAATGAAGGAATCGGGGTGTCAAAATGAACAGACAGGATAAAATCGATTCGCTATTTTACCCCTTGATAGAGATGGAAAGTTTTAATGAACAGCTCATTGAAAAATTATCTGTGAAATTCGGGCAATTAGAAAAGACCATTCCTGGCACGAAGCAAGGGTTTGATATGCATATTCAGGCAATGGAACAGCTTGGGGTGGAAGAGCGTGCCATAATCATTATGCAGCTCTCAGAGTTTTATCTTTATTTTATCTCAAGTAAAAAAATCAATGTTGATTCGTTTAAAAAGAGCATTGATCATAAGTCTAGGTTCGGTCGTTTATTATTCTCCTATGTGGACCAGTACCCAGAAGAGTTTATTGACGTGAACACTAAAGGAGACAGTACAAAATGAATAAATCAAAATCAGCGATATTGATTCCTTTATCGGTTTTGATCATCTTTATGATGTATTCATGGAAGGATGGGGAACTACATGTACTCACCGCTGCTGGTGGACTCGTTGTTTCCATCCTTCTTTATGTAGTCATCGTAGAACTGATCAAGGGAATTCATTCATTTCAGCAAAATCAAAACAAGAACACCGAGGATGTTATCAGTCAAATGAGTCAGGATGCGACGACAATGGCTGAGCAAATGAAAGAGTTGCGCGAAGCAGTGGTGAGCAGCTCTACACTTCAGACTGAATTGTTGGAGAAAAATCATCAAACATTAGCTAGTTCCCTGCAAATTGTCCAAAAGAAACTTGAACTTCTTTTAGAAACGGAAAAGGAAGTAAAGAGCTCATTAAATGATGGTATGGAAAAACTGTATGGATCCTTCACTGAACAGGGAGAAGGACTTCAGGGAGTTTCTAAAAATATCCTAGATAAAATGAATGAAACCGCCAAGGATGCTAAAGCATACCAAGAGTCCATCACGGAGAAAATCAATAAGATTGGTGGAACAGTGGATCAACAAACTGAAATCTATCAGTCTATCAATTCAAGCTTAGAAAGCATGAGCCAGTGTGTTGTTGAAGAATTGAAAGCGTTGGAGCAGCAGTCAGAAAGACAGACCGAAGTTTTTGTGAAAACCATTCAAGAAAATGCGAATTCGCAGCAAGATGCTTTCACAAAGCAAACCACATTAGTTTTAAAAGAAATAAAAAACTTGGAAGAGTCCTCTCAATCGCTATTGAAGGAACTGCTTGATAGACAGTTAGAGAAATCTGATGCATTATTAGTGAACTTTAAGGATTCCGCTAACGAGCAACAGGAGAAAATCAGTGGACATATGTCTACTATTCTAGAAGAAATTAAAGGGAGTTCAACTGAACAGCTGCAATCACTTCAGCAATTGGCCCAAACGATAAAGGATGATGGACAAGAGCTGCAAGGATCATTCTTCGAAAACCTTTCTTCATATAACGAAGGATTACGGGGTGTGATCACGATGATGAAGGAATCAGCGGTTATAGTCCAAGAAGAAATCGTGAACCAGTCGGGTGAGCAGGTGAAAAAGATTGAAGATGTGATTGAAATGCTTAAGAACAATACATCTTCTTTCCATGAAAAAATGGACAACTATATGACAAGCGCACATGATTCAACTATTCATGCACAACAGCAGATGACAAACAGCACCATTGAACAAAGCCAGAAACTTGAGGCTCTTTCGTCAGCGTTAAAAGTCCGCTTTGAAGAAATGCAAGCGGGTGTCGCTAAGAGAATGGAAGACCAATACACAGCTGTTACAACGATTGTTGAAAAGCTGAATGAAACGGTAGAAGGCTCACAAGCGAAGCTAGATGACTATACAAAACAACAGGTTGTAAAACTGAATGAAGTTGTAGAATTGAAGAAAACTGAAACAGCAAAATCATTACAGGAATTGAAGACCCAAGGAAAAAATCAGCATGACCATATGCAACGCTTCTTAAAGGAATCAAAAGAGGAAGCTGTCAAAACTCGAGACTCAATGGATCAGCATCATCGAGGTGTATTACGAGAGCTTGAAGGCTCATTTGCGAAAGTTGTGAAACATCAAATCGAAGAAAATAAAGTCATTGTTCAAAGAACTTCTGATATGATCAACCAGTTTTCAAGTTTCCATAAAGAATTGATCTCAGAGCATCAAAAGCAGCTACAGCTATCAAGTAGTCAACAAGAAAAGCTTACAGCTCAGGTGGATGATTTTAGAGATTTGCTGATTCCACTAACAGATCTTCACCATAATCTTCAGGCAATGTCGAAGGAAGAGTACAAAAAGCTATATGAAACGATGGAAATACTTTCATCCACGCTCGTTGACACGATTGAATCAAAAAACAGCTTGCGAACACATATAGTAAGGATGCAGGATGAGATGATGCAGAAGTTAAGGTAGAAGAAGCACGAAGGTTCTCGCACTTTCTTGGAGGAGTGAAAACCGTCCTCATGGTTCTACTTTTAATAACGTAATAGAGATGATAAAACCAAGCATACTTTTATAAAAAATGGCTAGTAATAATGTGTTTATTGGATGTAGTAATTATCCCCAATGTGACTGACACTAAAGTATTAAATGATCAAGTAGATCGAAGTGAAGTAAATACCCGAAAATAAGTGTAGCGCTGTCTATTGAGTTGAGAAAATCAATTTGTTTTTCTCCATTTTTTGTATGTTCTTCGTTTCTTTTTGGAGCCGGAAGAACCTACTACTGAAAGCATTTGTGTCTATTGCCACATTCTCAAACTAGTTGGAGGAGTAGTATATCGCCAGTGTGCCTGACCCCCAGCACACTAACTCTTTACCACGACACATACCATAGTGAGGGGCAGGCACCAATTTTAAGCTCATGCATAAACGAGGAACCCCTGCATTCTTCTCCAAATAGGATTCTCCTAGAAGAAAGAGGGATGTCTTTAAGTTAAAAGCATAACTCAATTTTTTGATTATATTGATTCATGATAATTGGTATAAGAAAAAGTATGTCTCTCTATGAATTGTTTCATTTGGCGATTAAACAATATCACAAGAGAGCATACTTTTTCATTTTTTGGTGTTTATTTAAGAAGGGGCTGTTAAAAAGCCATCGCGTTAGCGATTTGATCTTATTGTGCTCTCTTATTGAAAATTATAGGAATACAAGGAATTATTAATACAGTGTGGATTCACACATATCTCCGCAAACTCTTATGAGTTAAAAAAAATCCCAAAATAACCACAGGACTATCCCTGCTGTTAAGGGGGATTTACATGTGGAATGCCATTTTCGAGAAAACTTTAAAGCTGCCTGTCATTTGTCGTATCTGACAAGCGACAGGCAGCTTTTATATTCATTATTATATTAATAATATTGAAAATATTCCCCATCCAATCTGATATAATAAATTTGTAACTAATTGGATTTTAAGTATTTATCATCAGCTATTAGGAGGAAAAGAAATGGCCTATTTACAATGTAGTAGCTGTAATTCGTTGTTAAAAGGGTATCAATATAGTACAAGAGTTTTAGCTAGTGGAGAATATAGATTAGTAGAATATAAAATTGGTTCTGCTTTAAAGCCAGAGGGTTGGAATAATATTGATGAAGCAACGAGTTGGATGAGAGACAAAAAGGATGGTGTATTTTGTCCTACTTGTCAAAACGAAATTGAACTTGATCCTTTAGAAAGGGAAGTTTTACTAGATAATAGAATACCTGGAATCAGTTCAACCGAATTTAACTCAAGTGAGATTGTTGAAAAGTTAGAAATGTTAAGCCAAAAGGAAAGAGCTGAGCTATTTATTCACAATCTAAAAGAATCAGATCCAACTTTCGGAGAGATTGATGGAGAATTACCAGAAAGTTTACGTAATGCACTTGACCGAATGGGAATTCAATCTCTATTTACTCACCAATCAGATACATACAACGCGGTTAGAAAAGAGAAGGATGTAGTCCTTGTTACACAAACAGCATCTGGGAAAACACTTTCTTATAACCTACCAATATTACATGGTTTACTAGAAGATTCAAATGCAAGGGCTTTATATATTTTTCCAACAAAAGCCCTAGCAGATGATCAAGTTGAACAGCTATACAGGTGGACAGAGGCAGAGGTAAATGATGTTGACGGCGACCAAGACGAATGGTTTGAGCGGACAATAAAGCTAGGTTCTACGTTTATACCATATGGAAGACTTGATGGAGATACACAACTTGGTTCAAGAAAAAGATTATTAAAAAATGGAAGAATTCTATTCACCAACCCAGATATGATTCATCACTCCTTGTTAAAGCAAGTTCAAGGGAATCACCAATCAGCTAGAGATATTGTTAATTTGCTGAAAAATCTAAAGTATCTAGTTATTGATGAGATGCATTTGTATCGTGGAGCCTTCGGAAGCCATGTTTCTCTAGTTTTACGTCGTTTACGAAGAATATGTGAGGAATTAGGTAATCCAAATATTCAATTTATCTTATGTTCAGCAACAATAGACAAACCGGATCGATTAGCACAAGAACTTATAGGAAAGGATGATTTCGAACTAATTGATAACGATGGTTCAGCGAAAAGAAAACAAAGTGTAATATTTTGGAACCCTGGTGCAACCCTGGATACAGGTGAGAGAAAAGCACCTATTTCAGATGCTTTAGCAATAGCTGAAGAAGTACTTGTACATAATGAGAAAGTCATTCGAACCATTCTGTTCCAAGGGTCACGTCTACAAGGAAAAGTGACATCAAAATCAATGAAGGATATATTGAGAAAGAGGTTACGTTTGAAAAAAGAAAGTGTTAGCGGAGTCCAACTTGCAGCCTTTTATAATGGAATGCTAGCAGTAGATGAAAGAAAGCAAGTTATTAATGCGATTAAAAAGAGTGATGTCCACCTAGTTATTGCAACTAACGCTTTAGAAGTTGGAATTGATATTGGTGATCTTAGTTTCGCTATCCTAATTGGTTATCCAGGAAGTAAAGCAGCTTTTTCTCAACAAATTGGACGAGTTGGCCGTAAAGGTGAAGGGATTGCTGTAATGATTTTGGAAGATGAGCCGCTTCAACAATATTATATGCAAAACCCACAATTGTTCCTTGAGAAGCCACCCGAAGTGGTTAGGATTGATCCTAAAAATAAAGAGCTATTAAAGAGACATTTAACTTACCTTCAGGAAGAGCTAGGTAGAAGACTACATGTAGAGGATTTACTTATGTTTGAAAGTGATTCTGCCAAAGCAGAAAGTATGATAAGTGAACTTGAGGACCTGACTGAAGAACTAACAGATAGATGCAGTTTACGCTCCGCTACATCTAGAAGCTATAAAGTCGTATCAACGAGAAATCGCGAAGTAGTATTAGAGGGAGTCGATGAATGGACTGCGCTTCGTGATTTCCATGAAAGAGCAATCTATTGGAATGCAAATGAGAAAGGCTACCGCGTAGATAGTATTAATCGAAAATCACTAGAAATATTGGTACAACCGTTAACCGGAGAAGTTGAGTACTACACTCAGTCGATATTTAAGGATTCAATCACAATAACAGAGAATTTTTCCTCTAAGGATTTGTTAACGAATCTAACGTTATCCACGGGTGTATTGAATATTAAAAGAAGTGTCTTTGGGTACACAAAATCATACTTTAATTCACGTGTGCAAGAAACTCAAAATCTCGAAATTCCCTTATCATCAGATTTTAATTCCGAAGGGGTATGGTTCCAGTTGTCCAGACAAGTAATTCAACATTTGGAGGATTATCTGGGAGATGATTTAACAACTGAAAAACTTGATGGCTCTGTTCGTGCAGCCGAACATGTTTTACTTTCTGTTATACCAGATACAGTAATTTGTGATGGAAAGGATATTTCTAGTTTTTCAGGTTTATCAATTTCAAGTTTTGATAACAAGCCAGTCATTGGCTTTTATGGTAACCTCTCAGGAGGAATGGGAGTTACAAAGGCAATTGGTGATAACCTTGATCGGATTACTAAAAGTGCACTCCAGTTACTGGAAAACTGTTCTTGTAAAGGCGGGTGTCCTTCTTGCATCCAATATCCTGGTAAAGATAATGCTAATTTATCTAAAAATGGTGGACATAAGGTACTCAAGTTAATCTCTGAGACCATTGAATCTCAACAAAGAGATGAGGTAGAACAATGCCTTTAGTATGTCAAGACTGTCTTACGACTAAGAAAAAACAATTCTATTTCTTTCAAATTAGTAAAAAGTTCAAAGGGAATTCATATAAAAGAGAAATAAGACAACCTTCAAACGGCATTCACGTGGATAATTGGATAGAAGCAATTCATCTTAACTTAGAAGATGGAGTATACTGTCAAAATTGTGAATTGATGATAAATGAAATGTTTCTTACCCCTGAAGAAAAAGAGCTGTTACTAGATAATCGTAGAGAAACGTTATCTTTTAAAGAAACTCCTATTGAAGATATAGTAGCCAGCATAAAAACAGTAAGTGGAAAGGTCAGTGCAAGTGTAGAACAGTATTCTGTTCCACGAAAAGCGGCAGAGTTTGGTGATTTGGATTTTCCACTTACAAATGAACTTTCTAGTAAATTAAAAAAGAAGGGTATTGAGAGGCTATATTCTCACCAAGCTGAAGCGATTAACAAAGTAAGAAGTGGAGAAAATGTTGTTATAACCACAGGAACAGCATCAGGTAAATCACTGGTTTATACAATTCCTGCTCTTGAAACACTTTTAAAAGATGCGGATTCTACTGTTCTCTACCTTTCACCATTAAAAGCATTAACGAGAGACCAACTTCAATCGCTGGATATGTTTGATGATCACGTTACTAACGAGAACTCTTCATTTGGGTACAAGACTCTTCATATAGGAGAAAAGAAAATTGGAGTAGGAGTACTTGAAGGTGGGAAATCTGACTCTGTAAAAGAATTAACATATCAATCTGCTAGATATTGGCTAACAAATGTTCATTATTTACATTTTATCCTTCAAGGTGCTGTTCATTTTAAAAGAAAAAAAGATTACATTAGATTCTTTGGAAATCTCAAATATGTGATTGTAGATGAACTGCATGCCTACAATGGTGTATTAGGTTCTAAAGTGGCTATGTTACTAAGGCGCTTAAGGTCTTTGTGTAAAGCACTCGGGACAAATGTTCAATTTATATCTTGCTCAGCGTCAATTGGGAATCCAAAAGAATTGGCTGAAGAAATTACTGGGTTAAAAGGAGTAAAAGGTTTTCACTTGATTGAGAGGGATGGTAGTCCAGCATATAAAAGAGAAATATTGCTTTGGAATCCAGGGAAGCTAGAACAAGAGTCAGAGAATCGAACAAGAAGAGCTCCCATCTCAGAAGCCATTGAAATCTTAAGGACACTTGCTGGAACTTATAAGAAGCTCCCAAAAACAATAATTTTTTATGGAAATAGAAAAGCAACTGCTACAGGAAGTTTTGAATTGAATAATGCAATAAAATCTAAATTAGGTGAAGTACTTGAGAGTAGGGAAGATATACCAACAGAATTATTTTCTCCTTTCCATGCTCAGTTAAATGCATATAAAAAGCAAGAGCTTATGAATAAGATTAAAAAGGGTGAATTAGTAGGTATTGTTTCAACATCTGCACTAGAAATGGGAATTGATATTGGCGATTTAGACCTTTGTATTATGATAGGATATGCTGGGAGTAAAGCTAGTTTTCTTCAGCAAGCAGGGAGAGTAGGAAGGAAAGGTCCTGGCCTTGTCATTCAAATCTTCCAGGAAGATCCTCTGGAACAGTATTATGCAGCTAATTCTATAGAATTTATGGAACGGGAATCAGAGCAAGTTACCATAGACATTGCAAATGCCAATATTGTAGCAGAGCATATGCAATATGCAGCACATGAACTTAATGGTAAGCTGACATCAGCCCATAGTTTATTTAAAGTATCTGCAGCGCGAAAGGCTGAAGGTTTTGAAACCAAAATGGTGGAAGTAACTAGAGGGACATGGGAACTGAGTACACAGGAACTTAAGTATAATAATCTATTAAGTAGTAGTAAAGTATATGATGTTATAAGTCAACAAGGTACCAATAGAGAGATTCTATTTGAGGGTGTTGATGAAAAATCATTACTAAGAGATTATCATTATGGCGCAGTGTTCTTATACAACCAGCGAACATATAAAGTAAACCGAATACTTCCAAGCAAAAATGAAATTATTGCTATACCATTTAAGGCAGATTATACGACAAGAGCCCAAATAAATGATTCAATTTATATTGTTGAAGAAGTGCAAAGAGATAATAGTAATAAACTATTAGAGATAGGAAGAGGAAAGCTTGAAATAACAAGAAGACTATGGGGGTATAAGAGAGTAAATTTATTCGGCGGGGGATCCTCTGAGCTTATTGAGGAGAATAATATGTATCCTGTTAAATATTTTACAGAAGGAATTTGGATACAGTTTCCTGAAATTCAACAATATGATGGAGCTCTACATGTTGTCGAACATGCATTAGCTTCAGCTATTCCTACAGTTGTTAAATGCTCATTAAGTGATTTCTCATTATTGTCTTCCTCTAACCTTAAGGAATTTAACTCCATTCCAACTATTGTATGTTATGAAACAAGTGGCGGTGGTGCTGGTATCATGCAAACTGTATCAGAAAGACTATTCCATATCCTTAAAAAAGCTCTCGGTATCCTAAAAGCTTGCGGTTGTGCTAATGGATGTCCTAACTGTACACACTTATTAATCTGTGAGCGTAATAATGAGACACTAGATAAAGGTGGAGGGATTGAATTGATAGAAAATATTCTCACTACTGCTGAAGTGAAGATGGAAGTTTAGTAGAGTCCCAAAGTAAAGTAGTTGTAAAACACGTATTAAGACCAAATATCTTAACCACTGAAATTTTTCAGTGGTTTTTATTTTAAAAAAAATGGGTGAATATACCAGTAGTTAAAAACTTTGATATAATTAAGTTAAAATATTTGTAGAAAAGGTGCGATGCAATCAGCACTCTTATTTAGATCCAGTCCTCTTCAATATTTATACATTACAGTTGCTATGGAAGAAGGTACGTAATTGAGTTTGTTTTAAGTAATGATGCTAGCCATCACCACCAGTAATTTGTCATAAGGAATAATCCTTGCCGGATCTATTTAGAGCTTCCGTATTTTTATGGAAAAGTAAATTTCAACACTACGTATCACTGTTCTGATTTTATGTTTGGTTACATTTGAATAAAAATAAGAGTTATGCAAAGATAGATGAGGGTAGCTTATTAATAATGAAGTTTGATAAACATAAAAGTAGTTATAGAGGAGGGTTTTTATGGGGAGTACGTTTAAATCCAATGATACGCCAGTTTCTGAAATATTACGTTCTATTGAAAAAGGTATAATTCAATTACCTGATTTCCAACGAGGTTGGGTTTGGGATGATAATCGAATTAAAGCATTAATAGCGAGTATCTCAAATTCATATCCAGTTGGAGCATTAATGTTCTTGGAATATAGTGAAGGCGGAAATGTTCGTTTTAAGTATCGTCCTTTTACTGGTGCAACAGCTATACATAATCCTGAAGTATTAGTTCTTGATGGACAACAAAGAATGACATCTATATTTAATGCATTGTTCTCTAGACAGGCAGTTTTGACGAGAACAGATAAAAATAAAGAAATAAAACGATTTTATTATTTGGACATTGATCGTTGTTTAAATAGTACAACAGATCGAGTAGACGCCATTATCTCAGTACCTGAAGATAAAATTGTGCGTTCTAATTTCGGACGAGACATCGAACTTGATTTAAGTACTAGAGAAAATGAATGCAAAAACAATATGTTCCCTCTTAATATTGTACATGATTCTATTGAAGCCCAAATGTGGATGAATGATTATCAAAAATACTATAATTACGATCCTGTTATTTTAGGAAAATATGCGCAATTTTTTGCGGAAATATTGGTACCTATTCAAAGTTATAAAGTTCCGGTTATCACATTGAGTAAAGATACTCCTAAGGAAGCGGTTTGCCAAGTATTTGAAAATGTAAATACTGGTGGTGTCTCCTTAACTGTGTTCGAGTTAATAACAGCAACGTTTGCTGCTGATAATTTTGAATTAAGAAAAGACTGGGAGAAACGATATAAGAAATTGATTGAAAAATCTGCTTTATCAGCCTCAAACCAAAAAGAAGCGATATTGTCAGTGGTGTCATCAACAGACTTTTTAACAGCAATAACATTACTGCATCGCTATTACGTTAAAGCAAATGGTGGAGAAGCTATTAGCTGCAAGAAAAAAGATGTATTAAAACTATCTTTATCTGATTATCAGCAATATTCGGATGTACTGACAGAGGGTTTTATTCAAGCAGCCAGCTTTTTAAAAGAGCAACGAATATTTTCTGCAAGAGACCTACCATATAGTACACAGTTAATACCAATGGCTGTTATTTTCTCCATATTAAAATCAAGAACACAAGATAGCACTATAAAAGAAAAAATATCAACTTGGTATTGGTGTGGTGTATTCGGTGAAATGTATGGAGGTGCTAATGAAACAAGGTATGCTAATGATGTTGGTGGAATGATAGATTGGATAAAAGGTGGAAATGAACCAGATACTGTACAAAGAGCTTATTTCCAACCGACGAGATTACTATCACTACAAACAAGGTTAAGTGCAGCATATAAAGGTGTTATGGCATTAATTTTAAAAGAAGGATGTCTAGATTTTATTAGTGGAAGCGCGATGGATTTTACAGTTTATTTAGATGAAAATACAGATATTCATCACATATTCCCTAGAGCTTATTGTGAAGCGAAGCAATTAAATAAAATCAAATGGAACTCAATCGTAAATAAAACGCCATTATTTGCAAGAACAAACCGAATAATTGGTGGGAATGCACCGAGTGTATATCTAATGAAAATTGAAAAAAGTAATCATGTAAGACATACTAATCTGGATCATTATATTAAAACTCATAAAATTGTCGTAAGTGATTTGAGAAATGATAACTTTGAGGAGTTCTTTATTAAACGTGCTAAATCATTATTAGGTTTGATCAGCGAAGCAATGTCAAAGTCTATAACTAACTTAAACGGAGAAGATGTAATAGCAGGTTTTGGAGGCCCGTTGGACTAATTAAGTAAATAAATGAAGATTCCTATTTGAAAAAAATAGAAGTGAAATGAATCAGTTGATTTAAAATAATAATAGCAATACTTGAAAAATAATTTTATTTAAGCCTAATACTGTGATTATGTTCTTTTTTATTTTGTGAAATAAGATTATTCGAGTTGTCACAGCGAACTTGCCTTCTTCCTGGGAACGACCTATAAATTTGTTTCTGAAACGATGAAAGTCAATAATGATTTTCAAAAATCGTTTTATATAAAATATATTAAGAGAATATATTAACCGAAAGTAGTGGTAAAGAAAGGAGGACACTAAGTTTGGAAGAAGCAATAATTAAATCTAAGCTTCGTGTTCAAAAGCATGGAGAAGTATTTACCCCTAAAAAAATAGTAAATAAAATGCTGAATATACCAGAAATAAAAGAGGCTTGTGAAAATTTAACAGCAACGTTTTTAGAGCCGTCTGCTGGGGAAGGTGCTTTTCTTGTAGAAATTCTTGAGCGAAAACTAAAAATGGTAATTGAAAAATATAATAATGATTTAACTACATATGAAAGTTATTCCTTACTTTCCTTAACGACACTTTATGGGATTGAATTATTAGAAGATAATGCTCAAACATGTGTGATGAATATGTTTCAATTGTATTATGATAACTATACAGCACAAGTTCAACATCATAATGGAACAGTAAAGAAAAAGGTGTTAGATAGTGCTAAAGAAATCATTTCATCAAATATCAGTCAAGGGAATTTTTTAACGAGGAAAGCGGTAGATGGTAAACCTTTAGTGTTTAGTGAATGGTCTCCAGTTAATATGAGGAAAACAACTAAAAACATTAAAATACAACGAACAGAATATACCTTAGACGAGATATATGAAAGTGTAGAAAAAGAACCTGGAACGACTATTAGTAGAGCTGAACAACAACGACATCTGCAATTAGATATATTTGATATACTAGAGGTAGATAATATTGATGATGGAATTCAAATAGAAATGCGCTACATACCAGTTAATATAATCGATGTATATAAAGAGGAAATGGAGGAAGTATGATGGATAAAACTATTATTAAACCTTTTTATGAAATTCAATATAAAGTGTATGGTTATACTTTACCTGAAGTTCCTAACCATGATGGTTATGTAAAGATAGGTGATACTACGCGTGATGCGGTAACAAGAATCTTCGAACAAGTAGGTACAGCAGGTTTAACCCCTGAAATTATATTTGAAAAAATGGCCAAAAAATCTGATGGTGAATGGTTTCGTGATAAAGATTTACATAAATTCCTGATTTTAAATGGGATCAAGAAGAAAGATTTTAATGGCCATGCTGATGAGTGGTTTTATTTTAATGGAACACCAGAAAATGCTGAAGAGCTGACAGATAAGTTTATTAATCTTGATTACGATGAGAGCCAGATTGATAGTAAGCATACAAGCTATATTTTAAGAAATGAACAACAACAAGCTGTTGAGAAAACGTATGAGTATTTTCAAAGTGGTCAAGAACCAAGAGAATTCTTGTGGAATGCAAAACCGCGTTTTGGAAAAACTTTAACAACCTATGATTTTATAAGAAATTTAAAAGCAACCAATATTTTAATTGTAACAAATAGACCAGCGATTGCAAATTCATGGTTTGAAGATTTTCAAAAATTCATTGCATGGCAAGAACCACATTTGAAATTTGTTTCAGAAACAGATGCATTAAATGGAAAAGCAATGACTAGAACACAGTATTTAGATTATTTAGATAATACATCTTATCCTAATCCTTCACAGATAACTTTTATTTCCTTGCAAGACTTAAAAGGAGCAAAGTTTGCTGGGGGTAAGTATGAAAAATTAGAATGGGTAGCTGGATTAAATTGGGATTTGTTAGTTATTGATGAAGCCCATGAAGGTATAGATACACGAAAAACAGATATAGCATTTAGCCAAATAAAAAGAGAGTTTACGCTTCATTTATCCGGTACTCCATTTAAAGCATTAGCAAATAACAAATTTTCTGAAGAGCAAATATTTAATTGGTCTTATGTTGATGAACAAGAGGCTAAACAAAACTGGGATCCAACGATTAGTAGCAACCCTTACGAAAGTTTACCAACTTTAAATCTTTTTACTTATCAAATGAGTAAAATGATAGAAGCAGAAGTATCTAAAGGGATAACATTAGAAGATGAAGAAAACGTTGATTATGCTTTTGATTTAAATGAATTTTTTAGAGTAAAGGAAAATGGAAGGTTTGAATACGAAGAAAGTGTAGTACGTTTTTTAGACAATCTTTCAACAGGAAAATTTCCATTTTCTAAAAATCAATATCGTAATGAACTAAATCATACTTTTTGGCTACTCCCACGTGTAAATGCAGCGAAGGCACTTGAAAAATTATTAAATGCTCACCCTACTTTTAAAGATTATAAGGTGATACTAGCAGCAGGAGATGGGGTTAGTTTCAATGATGGCGTAGAAGCTGAAGCGCTTGACTTCAAGGAGAACACAAAGAGTTTTGACAAAGTAAGAAATGCGATTGGAAAGTATGATAAAACAGTAACGTTATCAGTGGGCCAATTGACAACAGGTGTAACGATTCCTGAATGGACAGCTGTATTAATGTTAAATAATATTGAGTCTCCTAGTTTATACTTTCAGGCTGCTTTCAGGTCACAAAATCCTTACGAATTTGAAAAGGATGGAAAATTATATAGAAAAGAGAATGCTTATATATTTGACTTTTCACCTGATAGAACATTAAGGCTTTATGATGATTATGCTAATAATTTATCTGGAAGTGGTTATAAAACAACAGAGGAAAGAAAGAACAAGATTAAAAAGTTATTAAATTTCTTCCCAGTTATTGCTGAAGATGAAGATGGTGCAATGCATGAAATCAACGCTTCTGAAGTTTTAACAATACCTACTCGAATCACATCGAAAGAAGTAGTGAAAAGAGGATTTATGAGCAATTTATTATTTGCTAATATATCAGGTATCTTTTCAGGAGATTCACCATTTAAAGAGATATTAGATAAAATACCACCAGAAAAAAATAAAAGGTTGGATAAACGGAGAGAAATACCTGTCACAGATCCACATTTAAATGACGATGGGGAAGTAGAAATACCAAAGGAAGTAGTGTTAGGTAAATCGAAGGAACTCTTTGGTGAAAAGATATATACAACAATAGAATTTGCTGGTGATGTACTATCTCATTTAGAAGAAGCCGAAGTAAAGCAAAAAGAATCTATTAAAAATTTAGCCAAAGATATAACAGATTCATTTTCAGATGGCTTTACAAACTTGAAAGATTCATTTAATTTAAACAAAGGGCAAACAGATAAATTAAAGGACTCAGTAAATACTGCAATCGAAGATATTATAAATGAAAAGAGTTTAACATTAAGTAATCAAGTAAAAGAACTAGAAAAAGAATATGAAATCAAAAAACAAGAAGCAGATACAGTAAAAGATGAGAGTTTATTAAAAGCTGTAACTCAACAATATGAGAAAGAGAAAAAGGAAATTGAAGAGTCTTTTATAGAAGAAATTAACAAAGACGTAGAAAATACAATCAATACTGTTGTGGAAGAACAAATAGAAAAAGTAGAAGAAAAGAAAAAGAAAACAACAGAAGATGATGTTCGAGATCATTTACGAGGATTTGCACGTACAATTCCTGCGTTCTTAATGGCCTACGGGGATGATAATACGAAATTAGCAAATTTTGAAGAGAATATTGATGCAGATACGTTTGAAGATTTAACGAGTATAACTATAAATGAATTTAAGCAGCTTCGTGATGGATTTGAGTATATTGATGATAAAGGTGAAACAAAAGTAATTTCTGGTTTATTCAATGAGGTAGTTTTTAATGCTAGTATCCAAGAATTTTTAGATACTAAAAAGCGTTTAGCAAATTATTTTGACGATAGCTTACAAGAGGATATATTCGATTACATTCCTCCACAAAAAACAAATCAAATTTTTACGCCAAAAAGAGTAGTTAAAAAAATGATCAATATTTTAGAAGAAGAAAACCCGGGAATTTTTTCTGACAAAACATTAAAATTTGCTGACTTATATGTAAAAAGTGGTTTGTATATTACAGAGATAGTCAAGAAATTAAACGATGGATTGAAAGGACAAATTCCGAATCAACAGGACCGTATTAAATGGATACTTGAAAATCAAGTATATGCTTGTGCACCGAGCGATATAATTTACAATATAGTTAAAAATTTTATATTTAATGAATTAGAATACGTATCATCTGAAAATTTAAAATTAGCAGATACAGCACAATTAGCGAGCGATGAAGTATTAGCTTCAAATATTAATGGTGTTTATGGAGATGATAATTTGAAGTTTGATGTGATTATAGGGAATCCCCCATATCAAAATGAAGGAATTGGGGAAGTTGCAAGAGATGAACCAATATATAATAAATTTATGGAAGAATCCTATAAGATTGCTGACAATGTAAGTTTTGTGACCCCTGCTAGATTCTTATTTAATGCTGGTCAAACCCCGAAAAGATGGAATGAAAAAATGCTAAGTGATGAACATTTGAAAGTCGTGTATTATGAACAGAACTCTGCTAAAATATTCCCTAATACAGATATAAAAGGTGGGATAGCTATAACTTATCGTGATGCAAATAAGAATTTTGGTGCTATCGGTACTTTTACACATTTAGAAGAGTTAAATTCAATATTATCAAAAGTATTAAATGACGAGTTTAGTTCATTTAATGAAATACTGTATGGAAAAAGCAGCTATAAATTTACTCCTAAAATTTATGAAGAGAACCCTGAATTGAAAGGGAGAGTATCAGTGAATGAAGAGAAATCTATTGGTTCAAATATATTTGATAAACTTCCTGAAATTTTCTTTGATGTAAAACAAAGTAAAAATCAAATTCAAATTTTAGGTCGTAAAGATGGTTCACGTATATTTAAGTGGATTAATAAAGATGTCTCTTCACCATTTTCTGTGATAAACACCTATCCCAGAAATAAGTTAGCTTGATTGTGTCGCAATCAAACTATCTCCTTCTTCAGCTTGTAGACTACTTAGTTAGTAACTTGGATGCGGT